>UMGZ01070118.1_pt1 | contig 11712 bp, 11 predicted proteins | sample 1965421 | NCBI WGS metagenome assembly UMGZ01 (sample SAMEA4836087, study PRJEB28245) | human gut metagenome | biome: gut microbiome; material: fecal sample | place: Denmark | collected 2008
TTGGATGCCTAAAATTTATCCCCACTAAATTTCTATTGACCCGTCTTTTTAGCGTCACCTCGCCTTCCGAATATCGTTGATATGGCATTCACCTCCATATCACGACCTACGTTCTTCACATCTACACCGACGACTATGGTCTCGCCATTTTCGTTCTTCATTGTAGTGTACAGACGATAGCCTTTGTCCTTTCCTCCGAATCTTGTTATAGCAAAAGGCTTCTGCAAAGCATCAGGCAATTCCTCCCACTGCTTCTCTGTAAGCGAATGGGAATCATCTTTCCCTGCGTGCCGCGACAGCACTCCATACTTGATTGTGAAGCGGTCTCCAGTCAACCCAAGTTTCTTCATAAAGTCCGGTGTCTTGGCGACATCGAAGAATGCCATTTTGTATAATCTGGAAGCGGCCGACTTTCCCTTCTCATAAATTGCTTTAACCACATCCTTCAATTGCGGTTTTTTCTTATCCTCTTTCAGTTCCGCGTCTTTCTCCACTGCTTCCTCCTCTGCTTTTCTTTCCGCTTCAAGGCGCGCCTCCTCGTCTGCTTTCTGTGCGTCGAGTTCCGCCTCTATTCTGTCACGCTTCTCCTCTGCGGCACGTTGTTCCTCCTCCGCTTTGCGTTCAGCCTCAGCCTTTCTTTCAGCTTCAACACGAGCTTCCTCCGCCTTTTCTGCGGCAATCCTCTCCGCTTCCGCTTTGGAGGCTTCCTCTCTGCGTGGCTTCTCGCCTACGATGGCTTTCCAAGCATCGACCGTCCTCTGTGCCTCCGCCACTGCCGCCTCGTTTTCCTTGATTGACTGCAACAATTCTTCCGGCGTCTCGCCTTTCTCCTTCAGTGCCTTTGCCGCCTTCAACCTCTTCTCTGCGCCTCGAAAAAATACCAATGCGAAAGGGTCGACCTAACAACGCGAGTTCGGGATAAGCGTGGACTGAAAAGGCGTGATTCGGATGCGCATATAGTGTCGGGCGACCATGAACGTGGCCGCCTTTTGAGCTATTGCCAAATGGTGAGTTGACCGTCTGAGTTCGGCACCTCGTAGTCGAAGTTGACTGCTGGCTTGGACTGGAAGAAGCAGTACGCCCCATTGCCGCGAGCAGGTTTATCAGAAAGTTGTGCACGCTGCGGTGCCGTGTGTGCACAAGCTGCGCCACGTTTTTAAGCATGTCGTTCACGGTCTCGATAATGCTCCTCTGCGCAGCATTATCTTGTCATAAAGAGGCATCAGTCGCTGCTTCATGTTAGAGCAGCCCTGTCACCACATGTATCCCCTCACTCCAAAGCCGTCCGAAAAGCGCACACACAGGCCTGGTAATAATGCTTGAAGTTGCGGTAGGAGTTGAAGTCGAAGTGGAAACAGATGAAGAACTGTGATGACCTCGGCGTCCGACATCATATGCTTGCGACGGCGTTTTGGGGTATCAGGCGTTGATTGAACAGCGTTTTTTGCCATCTCTGCATCAAATTCTTTGCAGAAATCATCGGCAATACAAAAATTTCAGTAACCTTACTCTTGGTGATCATGATTTGTAATTGTTTCTTTTTACACCATTAAATTACTAAAAATCAATGATTTCCTTTTTTGCCATTTTTTCAAACACCTCTTATCCCGAACTCGTGTGAATAGCAAAAAACTAATAGTCAATCAGTTACGAAGTCAACATCAAAAAGCCGTACTAATGACCAGATTTGGGATAAATAAGCAACCTTCCGGGTTTGATTCCCAGAGGCTATCCGCATAAAGCAATCATAGATTTGCAGCCAACGCTCGCCACAGGTTGTCGTTTGGTATTGGCGCAACCAAGTCGATTATTTTTTTTGAAACAGGATGCTCGAATACGATTCTATGCGACTGTAATGATATGCCACCGTCGGGATTGCTCCGTCGGTCACCATATTTTAAATCTCCACGGATCGGACATCCCATAGCCGATAATTGTGCGCGTATCTGATGCTTCCTTCCAGTGTGAAGATTCACTTCAAGCAGGCAGTAATAATCAGTTTTTGCCAACAATTTGTAGTCAAGCACAGCTTTCTGCGCCCCGTCGGCAGGCGTGCGGCTGACATACGTTTTGTTATTGCGTTCCCGAGGTGTCAGATAGTCAACCAACGTATCTTCCGCTCTTGGCGGCAAATTTCTTGAGATTGCCCAATATGTTTTTTTCACTTTCCGATTCTGAAAAATCTCGTTCATCCGCGCCAATGCTTTGCTTGTTTTGGCGAATACGACAAGCCCGCTCACCGGGCGGTCAAGCCGGTGAATCACGCCACAAAACACATTGCCTGGCTTGTTATATTTTTCGCGCAGATAATCTTTAACCATCTCAGACAGTGGTTTGTCGCCTGTTTTATCGCCTTGCACGATTTCACCTGCGGCTTTATTCACCACTATCAGATGATTATCTTCATAAACAACCTCCATAGACTTAGTTGCCCATTTCAGAAATAAACTTAATGCGAACCAACCGGATTTCTTCTTCAGTATAGTCTCCGCCAAGTTCATTTATCGCCAATTCCAAATCGTCGCTCTCGCTTTCTTTGAAATATTCAAAAATGTCGTCCAAGTGATCTTCATCCATCACCTCGTCCAGGAAATAATCGATGTTTATTTTTGTCCCAGAGTATACAATTGCCTCCACTTCATCCAACAATTCATCGAATTCCAACCCCTTAGACTCCGCAAGCTCATCAAGTGCAATCTTACGGTCAATACCCTGAATGATTGATATTTTAAGCTTGCTTTTGTTTGCAACACTCCTCACCCGCAGGTCTTCCGGACGTTCAATATCGTTTTCCTCGACATGGGCCTTTATAACTTTCAAGAAGTCCGCTCCATAGCGTTTCGCCTTGCCGGCGCCAACGCCTTGTATAGTTTGAAGTTCTTCCATTGTGATTGGATATGTTGTAGCCATAGCCTCCAACGAGATGTCTTGAAAGATTACATACGGCGGCAACTCCAGCTTCTTGGCAATCTTTTTGCGAAGATCTTTAAGGATGGAGTACAATTCTGGGTCGACGGCGCAAACTCCGCCCGATTTTATAGTAACATCTTCATCATCTTCGTTGAATTCCTTGTCTTCAACAATCTTAAACGACTTTGGATTCTTCAAAAACGAGTGCCCAGCTTTTGTCACTTTCAGCAACCCATAGTTTTCAATTTCCTTGTCAAGATATCCAGCAATGATTGCTTGATGAATCACCGCGCCTAAAAATTTATCGGTGTCAGCCTCCATGCAGCCGAACACTTCCAATTGATCGTGTAAATATGATTTTATTTCGGCGGTCGATTTTCCGAGCATGACATTAATAACATAGTCTGATTTAAATTTTTCTTTCAATGCCAAGACGGTCTCAATTACCGCACAAAGTTCATCTTTTGCTTCCACTTTTTTCTTAGGATTTAAACAGTTGTCACAGTTTCCGCAATTGTCTTCTTGATATTCCTCTCCAAAATAATAAAGCAACGACTTTCGCCGGCACACAGATGATTCACAATATGCTGCCGTTTCCAAAAGCAACTGCTTGCCAATTTCCTGTTCTGCAATTGGCTTGCCCTGCATAAACTTCTCCAGTTTCTGCAAGTCCTTGTTGGTATAGAATGCGACACACAAGCCTTCGCCGCCGTCACGTCCCGCGCGTCCGGTTTCTTGATAATACCCCTCCAAACTTTTGGGGATGTCATAATGTATTACAAAACGCACATCCGGTTTGTCAATACCCATACCAAAAGCAATCGTTGCCACGATGACATCGACAGTCTCCATCAGAAAGGCATCCTGGTTGGCACTGCGTTGCGCGCTGTCCATGCCAGCATGGTATGGCAATGCTTTGATGTTGTTGACAATCAATGTCTCTGTCAACTCTTCCACTTTTTTTCTGCTCAGGCAATATATTATGCCCGATTTGCCCTCATGACTTTTTATGAATTTTATGATGTCCTTGTCAACGTTCTTGGTCTTCGGACGCACTTCATAATAGAGATTTGGCCTGTTGAATGATGATTTAAACACTTTAGCATCCAGCATTCCCAAATTCTTCTGTATGTCATGCTGCACCTTTGGCGTAGCAGTGGCTGTCAAAGCAATGACCGGACGGTTGCCTATCTGATTTATCAACGGTCTGATTCGTCTGTACTCTGGCCGAAAATCGTGTCCCCATTCCGATATACAATGCGCTTCGTCGACTGCGTAGAATGAAATCGACACCGTCGACAAGAATTCTATGTTCTCCTCTTTTGTCAGCGACTCAGGCGCGACGTACAACAATTTCGTTTTGCCCGACACAATGTCCGACTTAACTTTCTCTATTGCAGCACGGTTCAATGAAGAGTTCAAGAAATGAGCTATTCCGTCGTCCTCTCCAAAATTGCGCATAGCGTCTACCTGATTCTTCATCAAGGCGATTAATGGCGATATGACAATTGCAGTGCCGTCCATCAGCAAGGACGGCAATTGATAGCATAGCGACTTGCCGCCGCCTGTAGGCATAAGCACAAACGTGTCATTGCCGGCCATCAGATTTTCTATTATCGCTTCTTGATTGCCTTTAAAGTTGTCGAATCCGAAATAGTTTTTCAGTTCGGCTTTTAAATCAGTTTTGACTGCCATAATAATTAGAGGTTTGCTTTACTTACAAAGTTAAGGACCTATCGACAATTTGCAAAATGTTTTCGCTATATTTTCACACAAGGAGATCTAAATTTGCCTTGTTAAGCTTCTCCAATGCATATTCTCTGGTAACTACAAACTCTTTTTTCTTTGACGACGGACTTTCATACATTGCGTCGACCACAATGGTTTCCGTCAGCGAGCGAAGTCCGCGCGCGCCAAGTTTATATTCTATTGATTTATCAACAATAAGGTCAAGAGCATCTTTCTCAAAAACCAGCTTGACGCCATCCATTTCAAACAATTTCTGATACTGTTTTATTATGGCATTTTTCGGTTCCGAGAGGATTCTCCGCAACGCATTGCGGTCCAATGGCTCAAAATTGGTCAATATCGGCAATCGACCTATAATCTCAGGAATTAGTCCGAATGACCGCAAGTCTTGTGGCGCTACGTAGTTTATCAGATTTTCCCGTTTCTGCTTGCGCTCCACATTGTCAGTTCCGAACCCAACCACATATGTGTTAAGGCGCTGGGCAATCTTACGCTCAATTCCCTCAAAAGCACCGCCACAGATAAACAGGATATTTTTTGTGTCGACAGGAATCATCTTTTGCTCCGGATGCTTCCTTCCGCCTTGTGGTGGCACGTTGACCACAGAGCCTTCGAGCAACTTCAAAAGCCCTTGCTGCACTCCTTCTCCACTCACGTCTCTTGTGATTGACGGGTTGTCGCCCTTTCTTGCTATTTTGTCTATCTCGTCAATGAATACGATGCCTCGTTCAGCCTGTGCCACGTCATAATCGCAAGCCTGCAACAAACGCACCAAAAGACTCTCAATATCTTCGCCCACGTATCCAGCCTCTGTGAGTACGGTTGCATCGACAATTGCAAACGGCACATTAAGCAATTTCGCTATTGTTTTTGCCAACAACGTTTTGCCGGTTCCAGTAGGACCAACAATTATCACATTACTTTTCTCAATCTCCACCCCGTCTTCATCAACAGGCTGAAGCAGACGCTTATAGTGATTGTATACAGCAACCGACAAGTATTTTTTTGCCTGTTCCTGACCGATAACATATTGATTCAAATAATCAACAATCTCCTTTGGCTTCGGCACACTTTTCATTTCCAAGTCGAATTTGCCGCCTTTGCCGTTTATTGGTTTTGTGTCAATATACTGCGAAATCATAGCATGTGCCTGCTCGATACAATTGTCGCAGATAGCTCCCTTGCCGTCAATTGTTGGAATAAACAGCGCCGCATCTCTTTGGCTGCGGCCACAAAAACTGCACCGCATTGTCGATGTTCCAGAATCTTTTTTTGCCATTAGTTTTTATTTGGTCTCTCTTGTCAAAACTTCATCAATCATTCCATATTGCTTAGCCTCCGCCGATGTCATCCAATAATCACGGTCGCTGTCTTTTTCAACCTTCTTGAATGGCACTCCGGAATGATTTGATATGATTGTATACAGCTCTTTTTTCAATTTTTGAATCTCTCGCGCTGTTATTTCGATGTCGGAAGCCTGGCCTTGCGCACCGCCCATCGGTTGGTGAATCATAACACGCGAATGGTTAAGCGCAAAACGTTTGCCTTTTTCTCCAGTGACAAGCAGCACGGCAGCCATCGATGCCGCCATTCCTGTGCAAATCGTCTTGACATCGCTCGAAATGTACTGCATAGTGTCATATATGCCAAGTCCAGCATATACAGAGCCACCAGGAGAGTTTATATAAATTGAGATATCCTTGCCCGGGTCGGAAGAGTCAAGATAAAGCAACTGGGCTTGGATTACATTTGCTGTATAATCATCTATCTGTGTGCCCAAAAATATAATTCTATCCATCATCAATCGTGAGAACACGTCCATTTGTGCCACATTCAATTGACGTTCTTCAATAATAGTCGGAGAGATATAGCTGCTGGTGATGTTCATATAGTCGTCAACGGCGAGCCCGTTGAGTCCCATGTGTTTCACTGCGAAATCTCTGAATTCATTTTTCATATTTATCCTCTTGTTATTCTTTTTTGTTGTCTATATACGTTTTTATGTCATACAAAATTAATCAAAGACGGCTGAAGAAAAAAATTTCGAGAATATTAATTTCTGATTTATCCGAAAAGCGAGCGGAACACTTCCTCTACACGCGCCACTTCTTTAACTTCCACATTATACTGAGACACATCCACACCTTTCAAATTGTGCTTTGGCACATAAATCGTGGAAAAGCCTAATTTGTTAGCCTCTATTATGCGCTGTTCTATCCTGGTGACTGGGCGAATCTCCCCCGACAATCCGACTTCCCCTGTCAAACAAACCGTCTTTGCGATCGGCATATCGACATTTGACGAAAGTATCGAGCTGATAACAGCAAGGTCAAGCGCCGGATCATTCACCTTGAATCCCCCCGCAATATTGAGAAACACATCTTTCAAAGCCAATTTAAAACCGACCCGTTTCTCCAGCACTGCCAGCAACATATTCATTCTCTTTGAATCAAAGCCAGTCACCGACCTCTGCGCTGTGCCGTATGCAGCAGTGCTTACCAACGCTTGCGATTCGACGAGCAATGGACGCGCCCCCTCCACTGTCACACCGATAGCAGCTCCCGACAAGTCAGAATCATTGTCGGACAGCAGCAATTCCGATGGATTTGCCACTTCACGCAATCCCGATTGTGTCATTTCATATATGCCCATTTCCGACGTGCTTCCGAATCTATTCTTTATCGAGCGCAACAACCGATACATATAATGACGGTCGCCCTCAAACTGCAGCACGGCGTCGACAATGTGTTCAAGCACCTTCGGCCCGGCTATACTTCCCTCCTTGTTGATATGCCCGATCAGCACCACTGGTGTTCCGCTCTCCTTGGCATATTTCAAAAGAGACGCCGCACATTCCCGCACTTGGCTAACACTTCCAGCCACAGATTCAAGATTGTCGGAAGCAATAGTTTGGATGGAGTCGATGACCACTATTCCTGGATTGCTGTTTTTTATGTGTTGAAATATCTTCTCCAACGACGTTTCACAAACAATATAGCACTCTCCTCCGTCTGCACCAAGTCGGTCAGCCCGCATCTTCAATTGCTGCGCGCTTTCCTCACCAGACACATAGAGCACCTTTCTGCTCCTAATGCGTATTACGTTCTGCAAAACGAGGGTCGACTTTCCTATCCCAGGCTCTCCTCCTATTAATATTATAGAACCCTGCACCAAACCTCCGCCAAGCACACGGTTCAACTCTCCGCTCGGCATCTGTATGCGCTTCTCCTCCCCAGCTTCGATTTCAGACAAGCGAAGTGGCTTCGAGTCCAATTTTGTTTCCGGGAGGAGCGATTTCCCGCCTCGAGTCTGCACAACGCGCTCTTCGACGAAAGTGTTCCAGGCTCCGCAATTCGGACACTTCCCCACCCATTTTGGCGACTCATATCCGCAATTGCTACAAAAAAACGCTATTTTATCCTTTGCCATAGCACATACTACATTGTTCTTCTTCTAAATTCTGCGACAACAATGGCTGTCGCCATCCCCACATTTAGCGATTCCGATGTCGGAGTGCCGATTGGATATGACGGAATGAGCAACTTTCCTGTCACAAGACGTCTTATCTCCTCCGAAATCCCCTTGCCTTCATTGCCCATGACGATGAATCCCGCCTGCGCCAGCGGCGTTTCGTAAATATTGTTTCCGTCAAGCAATGTTCCGTATACTGGCATTTCCTTATATGTCGCAAACAGTTCCGAAAGGCTGCAATACACGACATTCACACGCGAAACAGCACCCATTGTCGCCTGCACCGCCTTAGGATTGTAAACGTCTACGGTATCTTTGCTACAAAACACGTCTTCGATTCCAAACCAATCGGCAATCCTCAATATGGTTCCGAAGTTTCCTGGGTCTTGGATTCCATCAAGCACTAATGCAAGACGCTTCTCCAAGCCTTTCTCAATCTGGACATCTGGCATTTCATAAACAGCGATGACGTCTGTCGCCGTTTTCAGCATCGACATCCTCTCTATTTGAGCTTTGGTTGCGACCGTCACGGGGCAGCGCAATCTACAGCCGACGCTGTCCGCCCAATCAGACGTGGCAAACAAATATCTAACCTTAAAATAATCGAGTGTGTCAATCACGCATTTTGTTCCTTCTGCAACAAAACAACGCTCCTTGTCACGATTCTTTTTCTGCGACAAGGAATGCACCCATTTTATTACTCCTGCTGAAAGTTCCATATCCACAAAGTTAACGATATTACAAATAACATAAAAATGCTGGAGCATAAATTTTGCCGATACGCAATCGAAAGTTATCTTTGCATAAAAAAGCAGATGACTAAAGATTTCACACCAGCCCCAAATGCCATCATTGTGGATGCGGCATTCCTTAATTTTATCACATCGGATTTCAAAACTAATTTTGAGCGCATTCTAAACCGCGAGCTGAGCACCATCGATCTCTCTTCGCTGCTTACATACATTGCTTTGGACTGGGGTGTCACTCCTGGCGAAAACCAAATTGACGTTTATATTACATACAACAACGGTTGTGTCAATTTCGACGTCTGCACCCCGTCTGACATTGCCGGACTGAATGGAATGGCTTTCAACGGACATCTCGGCGAATTTTCGTTCTACACATATTCAAATGAAGGGATGGTTGACTCCAACGACTTTTTTCTTGACTCTCTTCACAATCTTATGTCAGAAACGGAGATAAAGCGAGTCGCTGTCATTGGCTTTGATGGGCGTTGCGGCGAGGAAATCGATAAAATTCTTTCTGAGAGCAACGGCAAAATAGCCACACGATTCACCATGGACAAATCTGCGAAAGGGAATGGATACGCCACTCAAATTGTCGCTTTTCCGATAATGATGGCTCTGGGAATCAAATCCGATGAATTAGGCTGATTTCCCCAAAACGAATAAGTTCCGTGCATTTTGCATCGTTGATATTCAACGAATATGTCGCCATGTTCTTGTCGTTTCACCCCTTCGATTCGCGCCCAAAAGCATAGAATGGCTTCCGAGCATCGTCCTCCCTGGGAAAATCGCACTCAGCGCCCCTCACGCACGCTTCTATCCACGTCCTCCGACACACGTGACGCATAGTCGAAAATGCTCTCGCCCGGCTTTCTGCTGAAGCGTGGCTCCTCGCTTTTAGGATTCTCTCTGACGGAGCGGTCGATTGAATCTGAACCCTTTTTGCCGTCATCAATAATTTCTTCGCCAAAAAGTTTTGGCGATTCGGATTTATCCTCTACCTTTACGCTCGGTTCAGAATCGGGATTGTGCGCTCCTTCGGGAGTGTTGTTAACACCATCGGTGTTACGAAGCACGTAACGTTCTGAACCTTTTTTGTCTACTTCTTAAATTTTCCCATCAAAAAGCTTGGGATCTTCAAAATCTTTCACTTTCTTTGCCACATGATCCAAGTTGAGATAGTTAACGTCAGCGAGATTGGTTTGCTGTTTATCTATCAACGCTTGGATTTTTTCTTTGTCTGCATAAAGAAGTTTGTTTTGAGAAATCCAATTCAGCCAATTCCTTCAGTTCCTTCACCGTGTGGCTCCATTGCTCGGGATCCTTGCGTCTCAGCATATCGCCCCACAGATGCGTGTATTCGTGTACCGCAGTCTCCAATGTCGCCACCTTTGGGTCAAGGTATATGCGTCCGTCCTTCACCAAGCCGTACACCTCTCCGCCTGCTGTCCGCAGAAACCGCTGCATGCCGTCTGTCCGTGTGTCCGTCTCCGCATCGGGGTATGAGAACTTGCCACCGAAGTCCTTCGTGTGGAGTTTCATATCAACGTCTATCATCCTCTCAGTGCCTTACGGTCGGACTTTTCTGAAGCCGTATATTTGAACAGGTTGACCTTCTTTTCCTTACCCACGGCTCTTGTCGCTTGACCGAGAACTGAGTCGTCCTCAGCCTTGCGTTTCTTCTCCTCCTTGTCGGCAATCTCCTTAGCCTTGTCAAAAACGCTCTGCTTCTTTTGCTTCTTCTCTGTCTTTTTACTAGCTTTGTCAGCAGGCAAGTCGGATGTACGGCTGGAAAGGGCGCCAGCCTCTTCTTTTTCGGAAGGCAGTATGAGGAGTTGCCCGCCCTCACGTTCGGCTTGCTTTTTTATTTTTTCAAGGCCTCGGTCATCAAGATAGTGCCAATGCACAATTTCCACATTGTCCTTGTTGTCGTTAACTTCCAAGAGGACAAGTTTGTTTTTACCATCGTGGCCTTTTGTTTTGATAATTACCCAATTGAACGGACGCTTGGATTTTTGGTTCTTAGCATACAAATCAGCCGAGTACAGCGCTGTTTTAAGTATTTCTCGGCTCTGCGCTGTCGCCGTGCGTCAGATAAGCGTAGGCGTCCGCACTTGTCGTTTGGTCAAATCCCCTCATAGGGATATAATTCGTATACATACTGCTGATGTCGTTGTATGCCTCCTTCGTGAGCATACCGCTCTCATACAACTTCCTAAGTGTGTTGTCGTTCACTTCGTTTACCCGACTCCACAATTCATTTATGTCTGACCAGTCATGGCTCGGATTGTTTTCAAAAGTCTTGCGAATATCATCGGCGGCATCCCTTGCGGCATTGAGCAAATCCACCTTCAACCGCTTCTTCTGACCACCGAGTTTACGGAGCAACAATTGGTCGTCTGTAGCCTTCATCTGCTCGTCTATGGCGTCTATCTGCGATTGTATCGACTTCACCCTGCCGTCTTCTGCCGTCAATGCCGTAAGCCCTGCATAGTCTTTGCCTTCAAGGCTTGCAACGAAATCCCCAATCGTTTTAGTACCCTTGGGATTTGCCTTTTGGTACTTGTCAAACTCTTTCTGAGCCTCTCTCTGCCGCATTACGGCATCACGCTCAAGTCCGTGCTTGGCGAACATATAGTCGTACAACTCTCCGCTCTCCTTGCCGTTGCCGCTCAGTTTAGCCACTGCCGACATCAACGGCTTGAATTGCGTCTTGGCAACTTGGTGCATCTCCTCTTTGTTCACCGACGACAGACGGTTCTCTCCGAGTATCGGATTCTCAAAGTCGGGAATGTCCTCTATGTACCGCTTGTTGCCCGATGCGTGGTCTATTGCA
>UMGZ01078620.1_pt1 | contig 11685 bp, 8 predicted proteins | sample 1965421 | NCBI WGS metagenome assembly UMGZ01 (sample SAMEA4836087, study PRJEB28245) | human gut metagenome | biome: gut microbiome; material: fecal sample | place: Denmark | collected 2008
AGCTTACGACTTTTGACGCACCCTCCCCTTGAATGCACCCCTTGACTGCCCCTTGAGGTTTCTTTTCGCTTGCAAAGTTATGCTTTTGTTACTGCAAGCCAAAAGGATTTTCCCTAATCGGTAATGGGAAATTCCCTAATTAGCACAACTTTTACTATCGTGCTCCGTCCGCCACCCAATCAGATTCCGTACGCCGTCCAATCAGATTCCGTCCGCCGCCCAATCAGATTCCGTACGCCACCCGATCAGATTCCGTACGCTGTCCGATGACTTAACCATCACTACAACACCACACAACTACCACCGCAAAACAACCGTTTCATAACATTTAACTCCTTAAACGCTACGTAATTAATCAAAAAAGCGTAACTTTGCAACTAAAATTATAATAAAATACATATAAAAATGGCACAAGAAGACGTTTTCAAGAAAATCGTGAGTCACTGTAAGGAGTACGGTTTCGTATTCCCAAGTAGCGAGATTTATGACGGACTGGCTGCAGTGTACGACTACGGACAGAACGGTGTAGAACTGAAGAACAACATCAAACAATACTGGTGGAAGAGCATGGTGCTGCTCCACGACAACATCGTGGGCATCGACTCTGCCATCTTCATGCACCCTACTATCTGGAAGGCAAGCGGACACGTAGACGCATTCAACGACCCGCTCATCGACAACCGCGACTCTAAGAAGCGCTATCGTGCCGACGTTCTCATCGAGGACCAGATTGCGAAGTACGACGAGAAGATCGAGAAGGAGATTGCCAAGGCACGCAAGCGCTTCGGTGAGAGCTTCGACGAGGCACAGTTCCGCGCCACAAACGCTCGCGTAATCGAGCACCAGCAGAAGCGTGACGCTCTCCACGCACGCTATACAGAGGCTATGCAGGGTCCGGACCTCGCCGAGCTGAAGCAGATTATCCTCGACGAGGAGATCGTAGACCCGATCAGCGGCACAAAGAACTGGACCGACGTGCGCCAGTTCAACCTCATGTTCTCTACAGAGATGGGCTCCGTAGCCGACGGTTCTAACAAGGTGTACCTCCGTCCGGAGACAGCACAGGGCATCTTCGTCAACTACCTCAACGTGCAGAAGACGGGCCGCATGAAGATTCCGTTCGGCATCGCACAGATCGGTAAGGCGTTCCGCAACGAGATCGTAGCACGCCAGTTCATCTTCCGTATGCGCGAGTTCGAGCAGATGGAGATGCAGTTCTTCGTGCAGCCGGGCACCGAGCTCGAGTATTTCCAGAAGTGGAAGGAGCTGCGCATGAAGTGGCACCAGGCTCTGGGCTTCGGCGCCGAGAACTACCGCTTCCACGACCACGAGAAGCTGGCTCACTACGCCAACGCCGCTACCGACATCGAGTTCCACATGCCGTTCGGCTTCAAGGAGGTAGAGGGCATACACAGCCGCACCAACTTCGACCTCTCGCAGCACGAGAAGTTCTCGGGCCGCTCTATCAAGTACTTCGACCCGCAGACCAAGGAGTCGTACACTCCGTACGTCATCGAGACATCTATCGGCGTAGACCGCATGTTCCTCAGCGTGATGTGCCACTCTTACAAGGAGGAGCAGCTCGAAAACGGCGAGACACGCGTCGTACTCATGCTCCCGCCCGCACTCGCGCCGACAAAGCTCGCCGTGCTGCCGCTCGTTAAGAAGGACGGACTGCCCGAGAAGGCTCGCGAGATTGTGAACAACCTGAAGTTCCACTTCAACACAAGCTACGACGAGAAGGACACCATCGGCAAGCGCTACCGCCGTCAGGACGCAGTGGGCACACCGTTCTGCGTGACCGTCGACTACGACACGCTGCAGGACAACACCGTGACACTCCGCTTCCGCGACACAATGGAGCAGGAGCGCGTGAGCATCGACCAACTCCTCAGCATCATCGAGGACAAGGTGAGCATCACAAGCCTGCTCAAGAAATTGCAGTAAAAACATACTAAATGAAGAAATACTATTTATTCATACTCCTCGCCATGACGACCGTCTTCGCAGCAAGCCTGTCGTCGTGCAGCGAGACCGACAACGAGAAGGAGGAGTTCCCCAACTGGCGAAAGACCAACGAGACATACTACGACAAGAAGTATGCCGAGGTGAAGCAGCTGGTGGCGGGTGGTGCTGCCGACTGGAAGGTGCTGCGCTCATGGAGCCTCAACGACCAGGTGGCTACACATAGCTACGACTTCGTGCTTGCCAACGTGCTCAACGCTGGCACGGGCTCGGGCTGCCCGTTCTTCACCGACTCGGTGAAGGTGCACTACAGCGGCCGTCTGCTGCCATCCACAAGCTACGCCGAGGGCTATGTCTTCGACAAGTCGTGGCAAGGCGAGTACAACCTCAGCACGATGAAGCCACGCACCTTCGCCGTGAGCGGAGTGGTGAAAGGCTTCGCCACAGCACTGCAGAACATGCACATCGGCGACAGATGGCTCGTGTACATGCCCCATCAGCTGGCATACGGCTCGTCAGCCACGCCGGGCGCAGCCTACTCCACACTCATCTTCGACGTAACACTCGTAGGCTACTTCCGCAAAACATCCGCTGCAGCTGCTCCGGCTAAGGACGGCACAGCACAACAGCAGACCACCGGCTACTGGGTTTATGAGTAATAATAGGAGGGTATGGCATCCTTGCCATACCCACGCAACCACAGACCAATAGGAGGGTATGGCATTCTTGCCATACCCTTTTTACATTATTTAAATATTATTTTAATACAAATAAAAGACATTAGATGTAATTTTGCATTCAAAGAAACAACATCCCTTATCTCAACTACAACGCTCGTAATTTTAACGACATAACGACAAGCTTATAACATTAAAAATTACATATTATGACTAAACATTTACGATTTTTTATGCTCACACTGCTCACGATTGTGTGTACGGTGGGGGGTATGCTCAAGAAACGGTAACGGATGAGTTGACCGCAACCACATTAAACGTTTCTACAAAAAGTTACCAAAAATTTGCAACAAAAATATTATCGTCTGGTGCAAGTTATGATGGTGCTGCATTTATTGATAGTAATAACCCAAAAGGTATTCAAATAAAAGCTAAAAAAGATACAAAGGGTTTCTATACAGGTATAATAACATCAGCATCAAGTGGTACAATAAAATCTATCACTATCAATTTTAATAGTGCTAATTCTAATACTCTTGGCATTTATGGCAAAAACACAGCATACACTACTGCTGATGATTTATTTGGCTCTGCTGCTGGTGAACTAATAAAAAGTGTTCCTAACAGCAAAACAGCTGTAACAATCACTCCTGATAAAGCATATAAATTCATTGGTTTTAAATCTAATAAGGGAACTATCTACATAGACAAAATCACCATTGTTTGGGAAAAAGCAGCTACCACCCCTGCCACCACTACCACCTTTGGTGCCTACTCCGGCAAGACATTCACATTCACCAATGGCACGCTTGAGGGTTTTACCACGCCTACAGCTACCGCTACAAAGAGCGACGACAACACCAACTTGTCTGACCTTATTGAATATACAAGCTCTGACGCAGACATCGTAACCGTTGACTCTAAAACCGGCGAACTGACATTCACCAACACCAAGTTTGGCAAGGCTGCCATCATAGCCACTCTACCTAAAACAGACACCTACAAAACATCTACCGACTCATACTTTGTCGAAAACAAGGACAACCACATCGCTACTTCTCTATCCTTTAATGGCACCGACGTCACTCTTACCGAAGGCAAGACCGACGCTGGCGCAGACTTCACGGGCTACACCGCTACCGAAGCTAACAACATTGCCGGCACTATCACATACGCAGCTTCGGGCGACGCTGTGGCTACTGTCGACCCCACAACTGGCGCAGTAACCATCAACGCCACAACATATGGCACTACAACCATCACTGCCACATTCACACCTGCAGACCCAACGAAGTACACTACATCTACTGCGGAGTATAAAATTACGAACGAGAAGGGAAAGATCTACTACACAACTCTCGCAGCAATGAAGCAGGCAGTGCCTACAACTGCAACGAATAACGCGCCTGTAACACTATCACTTAATCTTACTGACGCTATCGTTACGTCTGTAGTAGGAAAGAAAGCAGCAATCCAAGACGCAACAGCAGGAATATTAGTGTATGGCAACAACGCATTTGACCTTGTTAAAGGCAAGAAGTACACTGGTAAGGTAGACGTTAAGGCAGGCTGGTTCAACGGATATGTAGAGATTGTGGATTGGACACCCTCTGCCGATATTGTCGTGGAAGACGCTGCAGAACTTCCGCTTGAGACAATAACATTAGCTCAATTCAAAGCCAACCCTGATAAGTACGAGTTTAAGCGTGTGAAGGTATCAAAAGTTACCACTACTACCGCATACTCAACAGCGAAAAAGGCTACCATCACACAAGATGGTACTGACGCAACTTTGTTTGGAGAGACCACAGGACTGAGCGTGTCAATAAACACTATCTACGACCTCATCGGATGTGCATACCATCACAAGACAAGCTATTTGGACGAGTATCGCATTGGCATCTTCGCACAAGAAGATATCACAGAGATTGTGAAAGAAACTCCTGCCCTCTCATTCGCCGAGGCAACTGTAACAAAGGAGTTAACAGCGGGCACTATTGACCTTCAGACCATCACCAAGCCTGAAGACCTTGACGCATCTGCTATCACATACGCAAGCTCTGACAACGAGACAGCAGAGGTGTATGAAGGTCAGATACTTATGTACAAGACTGGTGAAGTGACAATCACCGCCACATCGGCTGCTACAGACAAGTATGCTGCAGGCACCGCGTCTTACAAACTCGTGATTGAAGACAATCACACAACTGACGCCGACTTCAAGTTCACAGCAGAGAGCTACAGCGCAGATTTAGCAGAAGCAACAGCAGGTATTGTAACATTCAATGCAGCAAATGTGCTGCAGAACCCACACAGCCTCAACGTAACTTACACCATATCGCCAGCAAGTGCCAACGCAACGATTGGAGAAACAGACGGAGAAGCACTTATTGAAGTTAGTGGCACATACACCATCACCGCAACCGCTGCTGCTAACGATACATATAAGGAGACAACGGCTACATGCACGCTGAAGGTAACCAACAGCGCAGTAGAAAAAACAAGCATCGAGTTCGTTGCTGGCGTAGATAAGGGAAATAGTTTATCAACAGCTGCTGATGCAGTGAAAAAGGGATGTGTCCTGATTTCTTCAAATAAAGCTGCATTAGGACGCGGTGATGATTATCGTTTCTATAGTTCAACCCACACCATCTCAACCAAAATCGGTAAAATCACGAAGATTGAGTTTATAGGCAACGATACAAAAAATCCGTTGACAAACTTGATTTCTGCAGACAATAACTACACTTGTACAGGTCAACTCTATGGTGTTTGGGTGGGTTCTGCTAAAGAAGTTGTATTTACAAATAGTTCTCAGGCTCGCGCCACAAACATCATCGTCACAGTAGAAGTACCGAAAGCAAAGAGCTACACTCTCGACGAGACAAAGACCGACAACGTCATCGAGACATACGAGAATGCTAACGTAACACTGCAGCGCACACTCAGCAAAGACTACTGGAACACATTCTGCGTGCCGTTCGCACTTGATGCGGAGCAGGTGGCACAGTATTTCGGCGAGGGCACACAGCTACGCACATACGAAGGCAACTGCAACAACAACATTGTGTACTTCGCAACTGTAGACAACATCGAGGCTGGCAAGCCGTACATCATGAAACCAGGCAACGCCGTTGTGCAGAACCCAACATTCGAGGGAGTAAGCATGGTGGCAACAGGACTCGACAAGAACGGCAACCCGCAGGCTGTGGGCGATGCAAGCACAGTGCAGATGAAGGGTATCTACAACCAGATATTGCTGAAGACCGACAAGACTGAACTCTTCCTCGGCGACAACGACCTCTTCTACTACCCGATTGACGATATCGATGCACGTACTATCGGCGGCTTGCGTGCATACTTCATCGTGCCACAAGGCACCGACATCAAGAAACTGCGCGCTAACCTCGACGGAACACTAACATCGCTCGACACTATCTTCGACACTGAGGAAAGCAACGCTCCTGTGTATAATCTGCAGGGACAGTGCGTAGGCAACTCACTCCGCGCACTGAAGAGTGGCATATACATTCAGAACGGCAAGAAAGTAGTAGTGAAGTAAACATACGCAACATTTAACCAGTAATATACTAAAGCACAATGAAAAAGTATTATATAAAGCCATCGATAGCAACGATGGAAATAGAAACAACAAACATCATGGCTGGCTCTATGGGCGTAGATGGCTCTGGCTCACAAGGTGGCATAGACAACCCAAAGCCTGGCGATGGCAACACATCAAAACATGTGTCGTCGCGCATCTACTTCGACTCGTGGGAGTATGATGACTGCAACGAAGAGGATGAGTATTAATAATACAAAGACAACAAAGGTCGAGCGAAATCGCTCGACCTTTGTTGTTTCAGGGGCACCTGTAGGGGGTGCACTTGTCTCAAGTGCACCAACCGAACAAAATATGCACCAACGGAGCAGAATGTGCACCAACTAATTGGTATTTTACTTGGTTGGTGCACTTGAGACAAGTGCACCCCCTACAAGCTTGTTCTCGCAGAACACGACCTTATAGCTTCCGCCTCGCTTTGTCTTGAACTTCAGCACCGACTCGCCGTAGCGCACCTCGCACGGTTCGCCCGAGCCGGAGAGTATTGTCGCCTCAGCGAGCTTGCCGTTCTTCCAGCTGATAGACACGGTGAAGTTGCCCTTGGCACGCAGTCCGCTCACTGAGCCTTCAGCCCAAGCATCGGGTAGTGCAGGCAGCAGGTGGACGAATCCCATGTGGCTCTGCATAAGCATCTCGGTTACGCCGGCTGTTCCGCCGAAGTTACCATCGATTTGGAACGGAGCGTGTGTGTCCCAGAGGTTGTCGAGCGTGCCGTTCTTCAGCAGATTGCCGTAGAGCGTGTAGGCATGATTGCCGTCGTGCAGGCGTGCCCACTGGTTGAGCTTCCAGCCCATCGACCATCCCGTTGCGCCGTCACCACGATGCTCGAGCACCACGCGCGATGCCTTAGCCAGTTCGGGCGTTGTGACGGGCGACACGGTGCGACCAGGGTGCAGACCGAAGAGGTGGTTCACGTGGCGATGCTCGTCCTTCGGGTCGTCGATGTCCGTCGACCACTCCATGAGCTGTCCGTAGCGACCTATCTTATACGGCGCGAGATGCTTCAACGCGTCCTCCCACTGGCGGCGCTCCTTGGCACTCTTGCCTAACACGCGGTTAGCCTCCACAGCATCCAGGAGCACCTCGCGTATCACGGCGTGGGCGAACGTAGCACCCTCGTCAACAGGTCCGTGCTCGGGCGATGTGGACGGAGCGGCGGTGTACACGCCGTCGGCGCGATGCCAGAGATAGTCGGACGCGAAGTCGGCAGACTCCTTCAGTATTTCGTAGTTGTCGGCGAGGAAATGGCGGTCGCGCGTAAAATCGTAGTAGTTCCAGAGGTGTGTGGCGAGCCACGGACCGGCGAACGGCGAGAAGTTCCACGACATATCCTCGCTCGAGAGCGGCGATGTGAAGCCGAAGATATTACCAGATACGGACGTTGTCCAGCCACGTGTGCCGAAGTACGACTTCGCCGTTACACGGCCCGGCTTCACGAGCGTGCGGATGAAGTTGAAGAGCGGCAGCTCGCACTCCGAGAGTCCCGTCGGGCAAGCCAGCCAGTAGTTCATCTGCAGGTTGATGTTGTTATGATAGTCGATGCGCCACGGTCCGTCGACGTTGTTGTGCCACAAGCCCTGCAGGTTAGCCGGCAGATTGTCGGCACGCGACGACGAGATGAGCAGGTAACGACCGAACTGATAGTAGAGCTGCTCGAGATAATAGTCGGGCTTGCCCTGGCGGTAAGCCTCAAGACGGCGGTTCACGGGCAGGTCGTCGGCATCAGCCGTAGCGTTGTTGATGTTCAGACGCACGCGGTTGAAAAGCTCCGAATAGTCGGCATAGTGCTCGTTGAGCAGGTAAGCGTAGCCCTTTGTGGCAGCCTTGGCGAGCCAGTCGGCAGTAGTCTGTTTAGGGTCTACACCTACGTAAGCCTTCGGGTCGCTGAAATCGGGGTCGTAGTTGGGTCGGTAGTCGGTGTCGGCAGTGATGAGGAACACCACCTCGTCGGCATCCTTCACCGTGAGCTTGCCACCCTCGTTGCTCACCGCGCCGCCCTTAGCCACAGCCTTTATGCGCACGGCGTACTCCATACTGTTGTTGTCGAGACGTGCCAGCCAGCAGAGCGCGTCGGTGCCGTCCGCCTTCATCTCGCCCGTCGACACGGGGTTGGGAGCGTAGGAGAACACGAGGTTCTGCTTGCCGCGGTGCGAGGCAGCGAAGCGCACCGCCATCACGTTGGCAGGATGCGACACGAAATACTCGCGCTCGTACTGCACGCCGTCCTTGCAGAAGCTCACCTTCGCAAGAGCAGAGTCGAGCGAAAGCTCACGGCGATAGCCGGTCATTCCCACAGAGCTGAGTCCGGTCTCAATGTAGAACTCGCCGGCGGTAGTGAAGCTGCCGAAGCGGAACGGCTCTTCGGCATCAGCCTCGTAGGGCACCACGCTGTTGAAGTTCTTGCGTGTGAGCAGCTCCGCCTTCTGCCAGTCGCCTTTGGTGAACGCCTCGCGTATCTCGCCCACCACGTGAGCCGACTGCTTGTTCACGTCCCAGTAGTAAGCAGCACCACGCGAGGTGTTCGGACCGCCACGCCAGAGCGTCTTCTCGTTGAACGTGATGCGCTCAGCCTCAACCGAACCGAGCACATTGCCGCCGATATTGCCGTTGCCGATGGGCAGCGACTGCGACTCCCATTCGGGGTCGGGGTTGTTCACCAAGTCGCCGGCACGCACCAACTGACGCTCGGTAGGCATACGGTCGGGACTCGAAGCGAGCCACACGGCCTGTCCGCGCATAGTCGTCGGACGGTCGAACCAATATTTCAAAGGGGTGTTCCGCTCGGCGAAAGCGTTGGCAGACCCCAAGGCACAAAGCGCAAGAAGCGCAAGGAGTTGTTTTTTTGATTGCATTATGATTAGTTTTTTATTTGTCTATCACCACAAAGTTACTGCAAAAAAGCGAAATAAACCGCCATAACATCATCTATTATAATAAAAAGCAGTAAATTTGCAAATTAGGGGGTGCACTTAGGGGGTGCACTTGTCTCAAGTGCACCAACCAAGCAAGAACTGCACCAACTGATATTCTATCTGGATGGTGCAGTTGAGACAACTGCACCCCCTACAGAGACAACTGCACCCCTCTCCTGACTACAAATCAAATTAAAATAAAAACTATGAACAATCTAAACAACATAACCAGCAAGTTCCTCATCGATGGCACCGTGAGCGACATCAAGCCACTCGGCAACGGACTCATCAACGACACATACCGCATACATACCGCTGAAACAGACCGCCCCGACTACGTTCTGCAACGCATCAACCACCACATCTTCACCGATGTCGATATGCTGCAGCACAACGTGGAGACCGTGACCAACCACATCCGCGAGCAGCTGAAGGCGGAAGGTGTCGACGACCTCGACCGTCGTGTACTGCGCTTCGTGCCCACCGCCGAGGGCAAGACCTACTTCTTCGACGGTGAGAGCTACTGGCGCGTGTCGGTATTCATCAGTGATGCCGTGACGATGGAAACCGTGACACCCGACTCGTCCTACGACGCAGGCAAGGCGTTCGGCGACTTCGAGGCGCGGCTGGCTTACATAGCCGACCAGTTGGGCGAGACAATCCCCGACTTCCACAACATGTGCCTACGCCGCGACCAGCTGCGCAAGGTGTACGCCGAAGACCCCGTTGGACGCGCTGAGAGCGTGAAGCAGTTCGTAGAAGAGATTGAGGCGTATATGGACGAGATGTGCCTGGGCGAACGACTCCTCGCCGAGGGCAAATTGCAGAAGCGCGTGTGCCACTGCGACACGAAGGTGAACAACATGATGTTCGACAAACAGGGCAAGGTGCTCTGCGTGATAGACCTCGACACCGTGATGCCGTCGCTCTTCGTCAGCGACTACGGCGACTTCCTGCGCACCGCTGCCAACACCATTGCCGAAGACTCGCCCGAGTACGAGAAGATCGATTTCCGCATGGACATCTTCGAGGCATTCACACGTGGCTACTTAGAGTCGGCACAACGCTTCCTCACTCCGCTCGAAGTGTCACTCCTCCCCTACGCCGCCGAGCTCTTCCCCTACATGCAGTGCGTGCGCTTCCTCTGGGATTACCTCTCGGGCGACCACTACTGGAAGTGCCAGTATGCCGAGCATAACCTCACACGCGCCCGCAACCAGTGGCACCTCTTCCTAAAAGCAAAGGCACACGAGGCAGAGATGAAGCGATTCATCGAAGAGCTGAAGAAGTAGAGTTCTGTCATTCGCACCGACCGGTGCGGATCATAAAAGTCACATAATATTTTGCCAGTCTCACCATTTTTCACTAACTTTGCATTCGCTAATGCGCTTGTGGCGGAATTGGTAGACGCGCCAGACTTAGGATCTGGTGTTTTAGGACGTGAAGGTTCGAGTCCTTTCAGGCGCACCATACAGAATCCTAACTGCTTGATATTGAGCAGTTAGGATTTTTGCTTTTATATATTTGGCAACATTTTGGCAACGTATTTCGTCGCTAATTTGTTGTGGTTGGCAAAGTTCATGTTGTTTTCATCCGTATTTCTCATGATTTCATTGCATTTCACTTGACATCGCCCATTTTATGAGTCGTCAAATGACACCCTATAGTCAGATAGAGAAGCAACCAGAGATAGAATCAACTTTCAATACTGTCACAGTTTATCAAAGTGCAGAGATTACGGATAAAGAAGTTGTTCGCTTGATGGATTACGTTGACCACAATTATCAGCTTTCCCAAAAGAACAAGATAGCTTTTGGTATTATAGCAAGAGAAAAACGTATTGCCACAACCGACCTATCAAGGACTCTCCAGCTCTCTGCCGAAGAACGCCTAAGAAGTTATGTGGATAATTTAGACAAAAATCACTTGATAACAAAAGGTGGGGCAACAAAAGGTGCATACTATCAAGTTAATCCTACACTTTTAGCAAATGCAAAGTCCAACATCGTTACGACGCTAAAGACAATAGAGCCTTATGTACTTAAAGCTCTCATCAAAGAAGACTTGCATAGTCATTCCATGAGCAAAATTTCAGAAATAGCAAGCAGAATTCCAGATGTGGACATGAAGGAAATCAGAAAGATAGTCTATTCTATGGTTGGTAAAGAAGTTCAAAAGAAAGGGGCTCGCGTTAACTGTAGATACTATTTGATCTGATGGCTAAAAAAAATATAATTAAAAAATAAACGTTTGTTAAAAAGATTGTAACTATTTGATTATCAAGCAAGGTTTATTTTTTTACAATTCATATTTTGAAGCTAAATATTGAAAATAAAACGGTTTGGAGTACAAAGATCGTGCGCCACATTACACAACATCTCTGAATGTTGACAAAACACTCGTGACGAAAAGCTACGAAAAATAGGTCGTCTCCTTGTTAATATGGCAAAGGATAAACTTATAGTGTATTTACAACCGATTATTACTCAATATTTTATAGATAATAAGT
>UMGZ01042667.1_pt1 | contig 11579 bp, 9 predicted proteins | sample 1965421 | NCBI WGS metagenome assembly UMGZ01 (sample SAMEA4836087, study PRJEB28245) | human gut metagenome | biome: gut microbiome; material: fecal sample | place: Denmark | collected 2008
TTTTAAGAACAAAATCGGCGAAAGCTCACTTGACATTCACCGGTGGTTGAAGCGTGCACGTAGTGAAGGCGTCGAAAATGCTGTCAAAGGTCAAAAGCGCGGCCGCAGAGAAAACACGCAGTCATTCCTGTCGGACGAGCAGAAGCAGCAGTTGTTGGGTTTCATCACCGATCAGCGCCCTACGGACTTTGGCATCCAGCATTCGCTATGGCAGTCATCTACCATCCGTATGCTGATTAAGACTAAGTTTGGCATTGAGGTTGCCAAATCCACATTGTGTCGCTGGCTCAACAGTGTCGGCCTCAGTTATCAGCGTCCGGTAAAGCGCTCCATTCAGCAGGACGAAACAAAAGTCTAGGAGTGGCTGAATACGACTTATCCAGCATTGGTCAAGCGAGCGGCTGCTGAAAAAGCCATCATCCTGTGGCAGGACGAGACGGCTCTCAAGCAGGATCCGAACTGGATCAGAGGTTGGGGATACCGTGGCGAAACCCCGGTGTTGCTGATAAACGGCCGTGCTCGATATGGTGCTGCAGTCATGCAGGTAGCCGTCAACAATCGCGGAAAACTGCTTTTCTCCATCCAGAGCAAAGCTGTCGACGCTGAGGATTTTCGTGATTTCCTAATCGGAATCCGCAATGAGTATGACAAGGAACGCAAGATCATTGTCGTTTGTGACAATGCCAGCATTCATAAAGCCAAAGTCGTGAAAGACTGGATCGCGGAAGATGGCAACTTCGAACTCGCCTTTATTCCGCCGTACTCACCGGAGTTGAATCCCGTGGAGGTGTTCAATCAGGTACTGAAGGTCAAGATGCGCATGGCTCCCGCCATGACGCAGGCGGAAACTCAGACCTTCGCCCAAGAACAAGCACAAGCCATGAAACAGGGTAAGGGTGCCGGCGTTCGCAAGTGTTTTGAGCGTGATACGGTGAAATACGCCACCTACCGAGAAAGCCGAAAGCATTTGAAGGATAAGGAATAAATGTTTTTATAAAGGGTGTACTCGTATACGGCCTTTATTTAGCACTTTTCGTAAACCTATTTGGTGAGACTATTAATAAAGCGAAAATTTTTCCATTTTCAACGGGCGCTCAGGCGCCCGTTTCGCTGATGCTTTTAAACGACAGCTTCCGCAAGGAGCTGCGGAAAGAGGATTCAGTCCGCAGCATCCAAATGAAAAGAGCCATGATTCGAATATCGGAATCTTGGCTCTTTATCTTTGGGAAGACCTGATTATCTGATCAGGAAGTCGTCCTTCTTCGCGCCCTGTTCAACAGCCTGGCTCATCCAGACCGGGGTGCGGCCGCGACCGGACCAGGTCTCGCCCGTTTCCGGGTTGCGGTACTTCGGGGCAACCGGGTTGACCGGACGGATCACGCCGCCCTTCTTGGAAGGCTGGTCGGGGAAGCGGAGCTCGGTGGACTTGATCTTCAGCTGATCGATGAGCGACTGAATGTTTTCAACGGCTTCATCGTGAAGACGGGCTTCACGATCGCGAATCTGCTGACGAAGACCGTCGAGGTCGCTGATTTCTTTTTCAAACTGGGCGAAATCCATGGGAAATGCTCTCTATAAATAAAGGTTCATCAGACCTTTGGAAAAGGCCCGTGAAGAGATGGAATGATGATGGTTCAGGCAATTATTTAATCGCGCAAATCTATTTTTTTGACGGCGCATGAATCCTGAATAACTTCATTATATGTTTTGAAATCTAATCTGTAAAGGTTTTGACCTTTAATGGCCTGATGATTCGGAGGAATGGAGATTGAAATCGAATAATGAGGGGAAAAGAAGCAGCAAAAGGGGAGGGGGAGATTCAAAATATTTTTCATCCGGAAGAAAGGAGATGCAGTTCCTCAAGCAGCATGAAGAAAGCGTTTTTTTGCTTTTCGAACAATTTGAAAAAATCGGCAAATCCGGATAATGGAATCCATTTTCCCGGATGCGGCTCCCCGCCAGCGGGCGGGAGCTCTGCCAAAAAGGAGGCGGCGCCGGAAATCCGCTTCTCCCGGAAGAGAAGCGCCTCCGCGGGCCGGACGCTTCATTTCCGGCATTAGGGAAAAGCCTCACGAAAAGCGCAAAAATCTCGGAAAAGCAGAGATGAATCTTCGCATTAGGGAGGAACTTGATGATCCAATCGACTGTTATCTAGGCCTTTCTCCCTATACTTTCAAGATTCTTTCAAAGCATAATCTCAGTCACTATCCGCGCTTTCGTCAGTATCCTCAAGGCAGACCACAGGCCCTCCGAAGGCGTTTGCTTTTCTTTCAGTCACAACAACTAAAAACAGGACAATCAGAGACATGGACAACAACAGCACACGCTACATCGCCATCGGCTCGATGCTGTTTGCACTCTTTTTCGGCGCCGGCAACCTCATTTTCCCGGCAGCCATGGGGCAGACGGCGGGCGCAAACGTTTACTGGGCGCTTCTCGGCTTCTGCATTACGGGCGTGGGCCTTCCGCTTCTCGGCATTGTCGCTGTCGGCTATTCGGGTTGCCACGATCTGCGCGAAGTGGCGAGCCGCGTGCACCCGCTCTACGGACTTTTCTATACGGTGATCTGCTACATGGCGATCGGTCCCTGCTTCGCCATTCCACGTACGGGCACGGTCTCCTTTGAAATCGCCGTCCGTCCCTTCTTCGGGGCTGACCCCTCGGCCTTTGCGCTTCCCGTCTTCCTCGCGATCTTCCTCGGAATCGCCTTCTGGCTCTCGTCGTCGCCCTCGAAGCTCGTCGACCGCATCGGCAAGTTCTTGACGCCCGCGCTTCTCGTGACGCTCGCCATTCTCATCGTCATGTCCTTCGTTTCGCCGATGGGCGACTTCCAGGCGGCGACCGGTCCCTACAAGGATCCTCTCGGTGCCGCTGTTCAGGGCGTTCTTGACGGCTACAACACGCTCGACGCCATTGCGTCGCTCGTCTTCGCCACGCTCGTGATCGGCTCGGTTCGCGAAATCGGCTTCAAGGATCCGAAGGCCGTGAGCGCGCAGGTCTGCAAGTCCGGCATCCTTGCCGGCATCCTGCTCGCGATCGTCTACATTTTCATCGCAAAGATCGGCGCGGAGAGCGTTTCCGCGATCGGCATGCAGGAAACGGGTGCTCCGGTGCTCGCTGAAAGTGCGAAGATCTTCTTCGGTAACGCGGGCGCGATGCTCCTCGCCGTGATCGTGCTTCTTGCCTGCCTCACGACGGCGGTGGGTCTGCTCACCTGTTGCGCGGCCTTCTTCCTTGAACTCACGGGCAAGCTCACCTACGTCTCCTGGGTCGGCCTCTTCACGATCATCTCGTACCTGATCGGCCTCTTCGGCCTCAAGACGATCATCGTCTCGACCATCCCGGTGCTGATGTTCATCTATCCGCCCTGCGTGGCGCTCATCGCCCTCATCTTCCTTCACAAGTTCTTCGGCGGCCGCCAGTGCGTCTACGCCTGGACGATGGGTTTCACCCTCGTGATGGCATTCGTGAACGGCCTTGAAACCGCCGGCGTCAAGATGGATGCGCTCGAAGAAGTGCTCCGCGCCTGGGTTCCCTTCCACGCTCAGGGCCTCGGCTGGATTCCCTTCGCCGTCGTGGGCTTTGTGATCGGCCTCATCTGGAAGGCTGCCCGTCCCGTGAAGGCCTGATGCGGATAATCCGTTTCAATCATTAATTTCTCAGGGCGCCTCGTTATCCTCAAATATGATCCGGCGCCCTTCTTTTCTCTATATCAATCTCAAATACCACCCGTTTTCGAACGCTTGTAAGGAGAAGAAAAATTGTCCTCAGCCGCCTCTCAAAGCCGCCTTCTGAAAACCCGTTCCCGACTCGCGATTCTTTTTTCCGCGGTGCTTCTGGGCTTCGGCTTCAATGCGGGCTTTTCGGGCGCTGCTCGGGCGGCGGAAGCTCCCGTCAACATCGGCGTCGTGCAGATTGTCGACCATGAGGCGCTCAACGACACCGTTCGCGGCATCGTCGACGGCATGGCTGAGCGCGGCTGGAAGGACGGAGAAAAAGCGCGCTTCGACCTTCAGAACGCGCACGGCGACCAGTCGACCCTGAAGAACATCGGCGATCGCTTCGTGTCTGAAGGTTCGTCCCTCATCTTCGCCGTAGCGACCCCCGCCGTGCAGAGCATGGCGAGAACGACTAAAAAGATCCCGATCGTGGGGGCGGCGGTGACGAGCTATTCGGCCGCGAAGGTCGTGAAGTCGGACGACCGTCCGGGCGGGAACGTCACGGGCGTCTCCAATATCGGACCGGTTGCCGCGCAGCTTGATCTCCTTTTGAAGCTTACGGGCGGAAAGAAGCGCGTGGGCTCGATCTACAACGCGGGCGAAATCAATTCCGTCGTGCAGATGGATCTCCTTCGCGCGGCCGCCAGGGAGCGCGGCGTGGAGCTGATTGAAGCGACCGTGTCGGGCGTGGTCGACATCCAGCAGGTCGTGCAGACGATGAAGAACAAGGTCGACGGCTTCGTCTTCCCGACCGACAACGTCGTTGTTTCCGGCATGGCCGTGATTCTGAAGACCACGGTTCCCGCGAAGCTTCCGACCGTTGCGGGGGACCTGGGGAGCGTCACAGCGGGCTGCACCGCGGCCATGACCGTCGACTACTACAAGCTCGGACGCCAGGCGGCCGACATGGGCGCGGACATTCTTGAGGGAAAGAGAAAGCCCGCCGAAATGAAGATTGAGACGCAGGACGTGAAGTAGCCGACCATCAATGTCAGGGCGGCGAAGGCGATCGGTCTTGCCGTGCCCGAAGACCTGCTCGCCGGGGCGATCCTTTTCGAAGGGAAGTAATCTTTTTCGAAAACTAAAGAATTCAAAGCGGAGCTTCCTGAGAGAAGACTCCGCTTTGTTTTTAGAATGGCCGGGAAAACCTGTTTCCCTGGGCGGAGGATGTTGCTTGCTGAAGAACGGCCTTGCGCTCGCGGCAATGACGGCGACGCTTGCCGCAGGCGCCTTTTCGATCGACTGGATCATCTTCGACCGCGTCGACTACCTCGCGGACGTTCGGGTCGTTGACCCCGTGCGCTATTCGGGGGAGCTCATCGACGAAGGACGCTACGCCGACGCTGAGGAATACGCCGCCTTCTGGCTTTCGCTCCCGGGCGTCGCAGCGGAAGACCGGCAAGCCCGGCAGGTGGAGGCGAATCGGCTCCTTGCCCACGAGAAGCGCTCCGAGCTTTCCTATCAGGCGGCTGAGGTTGCAAAAGGCTTCCTTCTGGGCGAAAGCGAGGAGGACTACGGCCGGGCGGCGGGCGTTGCTGCGGACTTCACGCTCTACGGCGACGTCCGGGATCTGGTCCGCGAGGCGTCGCACTGGCTCTCGAACGAAGAGGTCGACCTTCTCATCGCCGCGCTCGCGGGTGCAGGCATCGGAATCACGGCGCTTTCCTTCGGGCCGCAGGCGGGGGCTTCGGGCACTGTTAAGGCGGGCCTCTCAGCACTGAAAGCCGCGAAGCGCTCGAAGCGGGTGCCGGTGAAGCTCTTCGAAGAAGCCGGCACTGTGCTCGCAGACGCCGCAAAAAGCGCGTCGAAGGCAGGAACAAAAGCAGGGACGAAGGAAGCGTCCGAGGCAGCGTTCAAAACGCTCGCCAGACTGGCGCCTCTCGGCGACCTTGCCCGCTTTACCGAAAAAGAGGGTGCCCGCGCGGGCCTTGAGGTCCTCGCACGGAGCGAGCATCTTGCCGACATTACGCGGGTGATTAAGGCCGCGGAACCGTTCGGCGAAAACGCGGCCGCCGCCTTGAGAACGCTGGGGCCCGACTTCGTGCGGGTGTCGGAAAAGCGCGGAGCCGCGGAAGTGAAGGCTGTGGCGCGCTTCGGGCCCGACGCGGTGACGAAGCTCGAGCGCGTGCCGGCGAAGACGTTTCTCAGAGACATGCGGCACCTGAAGGCCATCGCGACGGAGAGCATATACAGAGTGATCCGGCTGTGCCTTAGGACCGTCGAAATTCTCTTTTCCGTCATCACCGGCCTTATTTCGGTCGCGGGCTTTCTCTCGAGCGTGATTTCCTGGCTGCGGCGTTTCGGGAAAAGAGAAGAGGTGCGGAGCGCCTGAGCTCAGAAGCTTCACCGAAGAGTGCTCTGCAAAAGAAGCGCCGGCCTTCCCAAAGGAAGAAGCCGGCGCATCGATGAGCTGCTTAGAGAAAGAGAATTAGAGGTCTTCAATCACGAGGTAGACGGCCTTCAGAGGCCCGTGAACGCCCACCACCTTGACGAGCTCAATGTCCGCCGTGGAGCTCGGGCCCCCGACGAGGTTGATGCAGGAAGGCATGGGAATGCCCGCTGCAAAACGCTCATGGAGCTTTTTCGAGAGCAGACCGAGGCGCGGGAGAATCGCGCTCTTCTTAACGACGAAGATCGTGTTCTGCGGAAGAAGGCTCACCGAACGACCGTTCTCAACGGAAGAGAAGAGCACCATCGTGCCCGATTCGGCAAGCGCATTCTCCGCCCAGACGACGCCCGTGCGGGAAGTGGAGGCGCGTTCAGAATTCTTTCGTCCTTCAACGCTCCCCCATTCCCAGGCATTGGGTCCGATCGCATCCGTCGTGACGCCGAGGTCCTTCAAGTCTTTTTCGGCCGAAAGGAGCACTTCGCCGTCGCCGAGCTCGGCGGCAATGTCCTTCACGACTTCGGCAAGCCCGGCCGCGGTCGTGAGGCGGCAGTCGGCAAGGTTCACCGAGCCCGAGATCTCAAAGAACATTTTGAGAAGTTCATCGGGCGAAAGGTCGGCAAAGCGCGTGAGCGCATAGTCGTTCACGGGCTTCGCGGCGGGGAGCGGCTCCGTTCTCACGGGGCGGCCGAGTTTGGCGGCAAGGGCGCCCAGGAAGGCTTCGCGGTTCTTGATCATTTTTCGTCTCCTTATTTCTGATTCTTCTGGTTCCTGAGGCTCTTTTCGTGTTCGGCAAACCAGGTACGGAAGCTTTCGCCGTCGCCTTCCGGAAGGTCGCGCGCATTGGTCCAGGCCTTGATGACCTTTGGCTCAATCGGTGCGCGCCCGTTATGAATGCCGAGCTTCATCGCGGGGGCGCCCGCCTTCATCGTGAGGTTCCAGAGCCAGGGCGAGCCGTTCGCGACGCCGAAGCCCTTCATGGCGAGCTTTTCGCCGGTCGGCCGGATGCCCATTTCCACTTCCGCAATGCGGTGACGGCGGATGAGTCCTGAGAGCGGGATCTTCACCGGGCAGACCGAGTCGCAGGCGGTGCAGAGCGTGCAGACCTGCGGGAGATCGCGGAACTTTTCATAGCCGCCGATGAGCGGCGTGAGAACGGCGCCCAGAGGACCCGGATAGATCGAGCCGTACCCGTGGCCGCCCACCTCGCGGTAGCAGGGGCACGTATTCATGCAGGCGCCGCAGCGGATGCACTGGAGAATGGGGCTGAACTGCGAGGCGAGAATGTCCGAGCGCCCGTTATCGATGATGACGAGGTGGAATTCCTCGGGGCCGTCCAATTCGCCTGAACGCTTCGGAGGCGTGAGCCACGTGTTGTAGCCCGTGAGCCGCTGACCCACGGCGCTTCGCGCGAGCATGGTGATGAGGACGTCGACCTCGGCAAAGGAGGGCGCGAGGCGCTCCATGCCCATCACGGCGATGTGGGTCTTCGGCAGAGTCGTGCAGAGGCGGGCGTTGCCTTCGTTGGAAACGAGCGCCATGGAGCCCGATTCGGCAACGGCAAAGTTGCAGCCCGAGATGCCCACGTCGGCCGCGAAGAATTCGGGGCGAAGGGTCTTCCTCACAAAAAGCGTCATGTCTTCCGGCGTGTCGGAGCCCGTGTAGCCCATGGTCTTCCTGAGCGTTTCCTGAATCTGACGGCGGTCGCGGTGAATGGCCGGAACCACGACGTGCGAGGGCGGGTCCTTTGCGAGCTGAAGAAGAAATTCGCCGAGGTCGGTTTCAAGGACCGAGACGCCCGCACCCTCGAGGACGTGGTTGAGGCCGATTTCCTCGGTCACCATGGACTTCGACTTCACGACCTTCTTCGCGTTCTTCGCCTTGATGACGGAGAGGATGTAGTCGGTGGCTTCTTCCTTCGTGCGCGCGAAGAAGACGTTGCCGCCCCTCTTGTCGATTTCTTCCGAGAGCTTGTAGAGGTAGGCGTCGAGGTTTTCGAGAACGTCCTGGCGGATCTGCTCCGCACGCGCTCTCCAGCCTTCCCAGTCGCCGAGGTCGTCGACCATCTTCTGGCGGTTTCTGCCGATCAGGTCCTGGGCCTTGGCGACAGCCGCGCGCATGATCTGGTCGTGCGTCTGGCGATCGAGCCGTTCGTGGAGAGGCAGGCGGTTCGTGACGACGCAGTCGTCGGGGTTTGCAACGTTGACGACGAGGGGGCGCTTGTCAACTTCGTGGTGAGTTTCAGTGGAATTCATTTTTGGACTCATTTGGGGAAAATTGGGGGATCAGCGGGACATGAGCACTTCAGCAATGTGCATGACGCGGATGGGGAGCTTTTCGCGCGCGATGCGCCCGCCGATGTTGAGAAGGCAGCTCGAATCCGCACCGATCACGTAGTCCGGGTACTGGGTCTGCATGTGCTCGACCTTTTCCGAGACGAGCGCACCCGAGATCTCGGACATCTTGACCGCGAAGGTGCCGCCGAAGCCGCAGCAGATTTCCTGGCCGGGGAAGGGAAGAAGCTCGAGGTCCTTCACGTTCTTGAGGAGCTTCAGAGGCTCCTCGCGGATGCCGAGCTTTCTGAAGAGCGAGCAGGACGGGTGGTAGACGGCGCGCCCGGGGAGCCGCGCGCCGACATCGGTGATGCCGAGTTCATTCACGATGAAGCCCGTGAGGTCGTGAATGCGGGCGGCAACTTTTTCCGCGCGCTCGGCCCATTCGGGCTCCTCGGGGAGGAATTCCCGGAAATACTTGGCGTAGGTCTTCACCGTGTAGGTGCAGGAGCCGGCCGGAGAGACGATGGGGTAGTCGTTCTCTTCAAAGGTCATGATGTTGTTCTTCATGCCGGGGATCGCCTCGCGAATCCAGCCGCTGTTGATGGCGGGCTGACCGCAGCAGCTCTGGCGCTTCGGGAAGACGATTTCGCAGCCGAGCTTCTCAAGAAGGAGAACCGAAGCGGCGGCAGCGCGGGACTTCACCGCGTCTCCGATGCAGGTGCAGAAGAAATTGACTTTCATTTTGGGATCCTTGGGGAATTTTGATTGGGGAAAGAAGAGATTCAGAAGGCAAAGAGACCGGTAATGGCGGCGAGGACGACTGCGCCCGCAATGGCGTAGCGGAGCGTCCCGGAAAGCATCTTTGAGGAGCTTTGGGCGAGCACCGCCGAGGCCGATGCGGCAATCGCGATGCTCTGCGGGGCAACCATCTTTCCGACGGTGGCGCCCGCAGCATTGGCGGCGGCAAACCAGACGGAGCTCATGCCGGCTTCGTGCGCGGCGAGAAGCTGGAGCTTCCCGAAGAGGGCGTTCGAATTGACGACGCTCCCCGTTACGAAGGTGCCGAGCATCCCGAAGAGGGGCGAAATCCAGGCGAAGCGGTCGCCGGCGGCTTTAATCAAAGGCTCCGCGGTTTTCTCAATGAGACCGCTCACGTCCATGACGGTTGCCATGGCGACGATCCCGCAGATGGCGACCCCGGCAGGCGCGAGCTGCTTCGCGGTGCGCGCGAACGCTTCACCCATGATGCGGGGACCGGCGCCCTGAATGAGGCCGCCCAGAATCGTGGAGATCAGGATGAGAACGCCAGGCGTCGCAATCCAGTCGATCTTCGCCGTAAGGACGCGCCCGTCATCGAGCGTGAAGCTGAGGGGCGTCGCGACGGCGGCGAGTTCGCCCGAAATCTTCGGGAAAAGCGGGCTCGCGGCAAGGATGAGGACGAACATCACGAGGTAGATGCTTCCTGCACGCAGGAACCCAAGCTCATGCGTCGCCTCCTTTTCCTTACCGAACCGGCGGTGTTCGCCGGGGGTCTTGTGTTCGAAGATGCGCAGCCAGAGAAGAAGATAGACGAGGCTCGTGAGGCTCCCCGCAAAGGCGACGAGCTGCGGCCCGAGGAGGCGCGCCGTCAGATACTGCGGAATGGTGGTCGTGATGCCGATGCCGATGAGGAGGGAGAGGATTCCCTTCACTGCGCCGAGGCCGCCTCCGACAATCGAGACCATCGCGACGGGAAGAAGGAAATTGAAGACCGCGAGCTGAAGAATCACCGTTGAGGAGAGGTCCGTGACGGAGAGGCTCGTGAGGTCCGCGAGCATGATCATCGGAATCCCGGCCGCGCCGAAGGCGGTCGTGACCGTGTCGGCGATGAGCGTTGCCACGGCCGCGCGCATGGGTTCGAACCCGAGCGCGAGGAGAATCCCCATGGGGATCGCAACGGAAACGCTGAAGCCCGCAGCGCCTTCGAGGAAGCCCCCGAAGCACCAGGAGATGAGAAGAATCTGGATGCGGCGGTCGTCGGTAACCGCCGAGAGGCTCTTCTCAATCACGGTGATGGCGCCGGTGCGCAGCATCACGTTGTAGGCGAAGATCGCCGCGAAGATGACGAGGACGATGGGCCAGAAGCCCTTGATGACGCCGTAGGAGACGCTTCTTTCAAGCGTTCCCGCGGGAGTGCCGAGGTACCACCCCGCGATCCCGAGAACGATCACGAGCGTGATCAGGATCGAAAGGTAGATGGGCACTTTGTACCTGAGGATCAGGAGGGTCATAACCGCTAGCGGAAAGAGACCCGCAAAAACCGGGAGTATCGACTCCATGATTTCTCCGAAAATGCTTTAAACGTTGGCGCATGCAGGATGCCTGCGCGTTTGATTTCCGGACAGTCTATGAAGCGCTGTTTACAGATTGAATCCGTCAATGGAATGGATTTTCAGAAGAATTGGTATTAACCCGTATTGTCATTATTACTACTTGTTTACTAGGTAGATACGTAGTTCTGAATGGTCAAAATCTCCTTATACTATATAAATCAATTATTAAAATTGCCTGCCATTGAAATCTTTAGGGATGAGGCAAAATGCAGAATAGTTTGTGCATTGGAGCGCTTTTGCGTTTATTTGCGCGCGCGCCGCGTCAAATCAAACTGTTCCCCCTCGTCAGGTTTCAGAACCGGCGTTTTCATCGGCAGACCGTTTCCTGCCTCCTCAATGGCTTTTCTGCTTCTGCCGCTTCCAGGGGGCGGAACTGAGGAAGCGCGACCGAGCGAGTCTTTTTGCTCGTTCATGAACGCGGCTTTGGCAGGAATAGCCGGAAACCTCTCAACCTGCCAGCCACATAGTCGGTAGCTGGCAGGTAACCTGCCATTTTGCCCAAAAATACGCAGTTACCTGCTACCTACCAGCTATCTGTCTGGCAGGTAGCTGGTACTCGAAGAATCTCCCGAAGCCATAATTGGCGACACATCACTCTTATTCTGCGTCCGCGCATGCGAGATCAGAGGATCAGAGGGCTTCGGCAAGAACGGCCGGGAGCTCTCGCCGCGTGTGAGGCGGGCGTCAGCAGCGGGTTGGAAGCGCTCCATTCAGGTTGTAGCAGGAGCCTCATCTTCTCGGATATTATCTGCGAGTCAGAATATTAAAGATTTGAGTTTAAAACTTTAGGGGGCTTCCATAAATTCGGAAAGCCAGTTTTTCCACT
>UMGZ01077755.1_pt1 | contig 11505 bp, 22 predicted proteins | sample 1965421 | NCBI WGS metagenome assembly UMGZ01 (sample SAMEA4836087, study PRJEB28245) | human gut metagenome | biome: gut microbiome; material: fecal sample | place: Denmark | collected 2008
TTTGTTGTTGATCTCCGGGCGGACGATTTTATCTTTCAGTCGAATATCCTGTTTCCCTTTGTAATAGTCATACAAGTAGACTGTTTCCGCTCTATTGATCCTGTGTACTGCCAGCGCTTTGCCCAGCACCTCTACCACATTTTCCGGGGTGACTTTCTTTTTTGCCGTGTAGATTTTGCGCCGACCCGTCAAACCATTGACCGGCCACTCAGATATAGCTCGAACAGTATCGTTTTCAGTCACCTTGTCACCTCCAGACAAACAAAAATGCCGACCAACTACCGAGGATTCCTCGGTAACTGATCGGCACTTGGCACGCTTCGTCCAGGCATTGCCCGGAGGCACTTGGCACTAAACTATATATTTTCAGGCGCTCTTTTCGCCTTTCAATTCGATTTTGATGTTCTTCTTGCAAGCCTTACAGTATGGGTAAACAACACCAACTGCCTTGCTATCCACCTGCATCAAAAGCCGCCCTTTTCCATGATTGATGCCAGCAGCGGCACAGACCGGACAATAAATGTCAATCTTCATTCAGTTGGGCGACTCCTTTCTAATTCTGGTGGACCATCTTGGAATCGAACCAAGACCAAGCCCTTATGAGGGGCCCGCCCGACCATCGGGCCAATGGTCCATATATACCCCTTTCGGGGTATGCTGCGGGTTTGGTCAGGCTTTCCGCGGGCCTGTTTGAGCGGGTGAGGATTTGCACCTCACATAGAGCCACATCCTGGGTCCCGACATCTTTAGCATGTTCGGGAAGCTCCTTATCCCTTGAAGCGTCTACTCTTGCCCGCCCCGCACAGGGGGCATTTATGGGTCTTACCACCCGCCGTAGGGTGTCTATTCCGCCACCGCTCAATGGTGCCACCGCCCGCCTCGTGCGGCGAGGAGAGGCATAAGTGCCCGCCCTGCTGGTGGCACAGCAGAGCAGGCGGAGGAAACGGGGTCGGCTTCGCGGGCGGACACCACTTCCACTGGAGCCGAGAGGCGATATTGAGCCGCCACGACCTCGCCGCCGTTCCCATGGCTACGGTCCGGCCTTCTGCTACAGCACTCGGCATATATCGGCATACTTTCTCAGGCTCACGAAGTCCCGTTGCGGTATGCCAGCGCGCCGCGCTCCTGATCGGCTTGCCTGCTTTGCTCACAGCAGCTCAGGTTTCCTATCGCGTTTTGCCTGCGTCCGTCTTCCACGGATGGGAGCGACCCAATATAGGCGGATTCCGTCTCTACACGCTCCGTCGGGCGCAGCCGCTTTACAAGTGTCGGCACACTCAGTGGCCGTCATAGTACCACCGCTTCCGCCTCTATGACAGGCGGGCGCCGTTACCCTTCTCCGGTGCATAACTGACGCTCTAAGCCTCCGGTATAGTGTCTTTCCACAGTCATAGGAACCTGCAAGATTCGAACTTGCGATCTCTACCCCTTTCGGTTAAGCGACGGATTCCGCCCCGTCCCAGATTCCGCATGCCCCCGTCTTTCCGGGGTGTCAGCTCCTTGGCCTTTGGAGCAAAAGACGTTGTTGTTTGGCTGGTCACAGTTTTCCTCTATGGCCTGCCGTCCGGTGTCGTCCCGGACTTCTCGCCTTACACACCAGGCTGGTTGCCGCATGGAGGGGGCGACCCTCCGGCCCGGATTCTTGGGCTGATTCACTCGTGCGGCATATATCCCACACAGTAGGGGCAGCGGCACCATCGCCGCCACCCCATCCGTGTGAAGGAGGTGAGAAAAAAGATGGTGGACAGGTGGTAGGAATCTACCTACCAGTTTTATTATATCACAATATATAGTGATTATCAATAGTTTATGCACAATATTTTGTATTTTAAAACGGACGCCGGAATACCTCTACCTTGTTTCCTTCAAGTTGCTGGACGTACTCGGCAAAAAGGCTCCACGCATCTGGGACATCATCATTTCGATTCTTACCAGCCATCGTGTACCCACAAAGGAAATTTATCATTCTCCTGTATTCTTTATCTTTTTTTATGACAGAGTTATCCTTAAACAAAACACGGTCTTTGATAAATGGGCTGTTGACTATGATCCGTGTCTCTTTGTTTGATGTAGTATATTTTGTTGTTATTTTTGCGATTCCCCCGGATTCTTTCACTTCTTTTTGAACTTTTTCTGCTATTTTACCACCAGCGCTGTTACTTTCAAACTGGCCCATCTGAGCCTTGTGCTGAAGGAGCTTTGACACCAGACGTGCCTCTACGACCTCTGGATTGCTGTTGTCACATACCACATCTTCGCAGTAGAAGTCATTCCCATATTGATAGCAGATTGGCATCACGCAATAATCGGTTCCCTTGTCTTTCGTATCACAGACAAACAAGATTGCATCTGGTTTTCCATCAGGAAGCTCAAAGTACCGTCGCAGCTCATCCTCATTGTAGAGCTGTCCTTCACGCTCAATGGGCTGAGTCATGTATAGTGCCCGCCAGGAAGCATCGTCCATAACATCTCTCTGATTGTGATAAAATGCCGTGGTAAACCCGAGCCCATACGGATAATCAAAATTACTCTCATCGTTTTCATCCAGAGCAGGTAGGTGGATAAACTCTGCCAATGGATCATTTGTATGCGTCAGTTCAAGCCGGTCAATGGGGTCATGCAGAGTCCATGGAGTTTGAACAAGGAGCTGGACACAATCGCCAATCATTCTCTGCATGAGATCTGTATAATACTGCTGCCAGAGTTTATCCATACGCTCCTTGCTCATTGCTGATTCGATATCCGGAACAAGGTCATCTGCTACCAGGAGATTGGAAGCACGCACCTTACCGGCGTTTCCCGAGCCGATAGACGAGAACTCGAATGTCTCAAATCGTTTCCTGCTACCAAGGTCAAGCCGCATATCCTGAGCATTTGTCTTTACCACGCCTATGCCCGGAAATATATCGTGCCACAGATATTCTCCCTTCGGGTCGAGCATCCGCCCGACTTCCTCATACGCCCCGCGCAGGAATGAATTACTGTGAGATCCCATCAGACTGCTGAGCTCCGGATGCTTGAGTCCCGTCCAAACCATGAACATCAGCTCGATGGTTGTCTTTCCGATTCCGGGCGGTGCCATGACACCCAGTATGCGTATATTTCGCTCCTCAAGGCGCTGCATGGCCTGCACGATAGGTAATAGCTGCTTTCGGCGTGGCATATAGAATTTTTTCTTTGGTTCCCGGTTCCATTCAGCGTATCGAATCGCCGCGTCAAAATCATACGGTGCATCAAACAGCAGGCTCCGCTTGTTCAGTTCAAACATCTTCGCGTCCGTCCGCTCCGCAGCATACTTGGCCGACAGGCGGCGGATTTCCTTGTTCCGCTCATGGGCCAGCGTAAAATTTTCTGGCTCCAGCAGCCTAATTGAATCAAACGCATCAGACAGCGCAGATGGGTCAGACAAGTCCCTCTGAAATGCCCTCGCCACTAACTCCCGAATTTCCATGAAAAAAGTGCCTCCTATCCCGTAAGATAAAAGGCACTTGGCACTGTTCGCTCCGCAAGGGAGAGGCACTTGGCACTATAATTATTCAATCCTCCGCCGGTTCAGGCCACGGCATCCAGTGAGTTACCTTTGACCCAGCAAATCGGCCAGATGCCCACCCACATGCAAGTCCGTCATCTTCCCAAACCTCATAAATACCGTTGTGCCATCTTGCCTGTGTCTCCCACACATATCTATGCTTATCTATCCAACTTTCAATCGTGATAAGAATTGGTTCCCCGTCCGGTGGCATTGTCTCAGGCGTTACTTTGATCCAGTCCATCATGTTCCCTCCAATTATGCAGCAAGCCGGAAGCATCCATTCAGACACCTCCGGCTTACTCTGGATATTTGGCAGGGCGGCGTATCCTGCATCTCAGGTTCTCTTGCGGCGTGTCAGCACTCACGCATCTCCAACTAGGGCGACGGCTGCTTCTTCCGTCCTCATACAAGGGAGTGTCGGGAGCCATTTCCGACCTCAAATACCATCCTGTGTCTGATTATATGTTCTTTTTCATTGATTTGTCAACCAGAAAAAATCTGCTTACTTGTGTTGACTTTTTCCGATCTCTCGCATATACTATAGACAGATAGGAAACTATCTCAAATGTTTGCCGCTACTCGATATGCGGCCAATAAAAGGTCGAGTTCAAATGTCTGTTGCTACTCGGCAAGCAACTAAAATATGGCCGAGTTCAAATGCTTGGAACGGCTCTATTCTTCGGGGTAGAGCCGTTTCCTATTCCAAGGAGAGATAGAGAAATGGATGTAGGGCATTTCTACTTTTTAAGTGACAAATACTTTATTGATTTCCCGGACAAGTATCTCATGCAAAATCATGAAATGGTCAACGGTGTTCCACATAACCGCCCGTGTTTTTACGCTTTCGAAGACGAAAAGACCGGCCTTTATTGGATGATACCTTTTTCATCAAGAACGGCAAAATTCCATCAAATATATCAGCATAAAATTCAGAAGCACGGTCAATGCGATACAATCCTTTTCGGGGACGTACTTGGTTACGAAAAGGCATTCCTTATACAAAATATGTGCCCAGTTTCTCCAAAGTACATTCAGAACGAGTACATAGATTCTGCATCTTCCACTCCTGTTCGGCTTAACGGAGCATTTGAGCAGATCCTTGTCCAGAAAGCCAAAAAAGTTCTGGCTTTGCAGCGAAAAGGAATTAAGCTGATCTTCCCCGACGTTCTCCATATCGAACAAGAACTCCTAAAATAATTTCTCAATCACGCCACTCCAAAAAGGGGTGGCTTTTTTGTTTTGCGCGGAATTTTCACTTTACAACATCCACTGTGCCCTTCAGCATATTGGCCGCCTTACGCATAAACCTGTTTTCTTCCAGATACTCCAATCCAATAATCGTGATCTCTGGGCAAATCGGCTCCGTAATGTGCCGCTTCATGTCTCCCAGGTTTTTCGTCACAACAATTCCCTTAATATACCCGCTGTCCTGCATCATAATCAAAATCTGTTCCCAACGCTCACGGGTTACACCCAGTCGAAACGGGCTGATCGTCTCAACATCAAACTCCTCACAGTCAAGTGCCGCTTCCAAGTACCTCAATATCCGATATATGACCTTGAAGTTGTTCATTGTTTCGCTCCTTTTTGTCTGCGGCGGATCTTTAGGCCGATCTCCTTACCAGCACATACCACTGACTCTTTCTAATTACCATCCCCCTACAGGCGGCTTCCACTGTGATGGAGCCGTCTTTTTGCATTTTGAAAAATTTCAAGTGTGTGTGGTTGACAAGCGCTCTTTAAGCCTTTTCGCTTTATCATATTCCTCCATTCTTTCCCACATCCACATCTGATAGGACTTCCTATTTTGGCTCCCGTTTTTATCATAGTTCATTGGAGGGTGATACTTGTCAATGAAGAATCTTTCCACATTGTCAAGTTCATTAACCGGGACCTCAATCACTTTATACCCCATAACAAATCTGTCAAGGAAATATGTATAACTCCAAAGGTCATCAAACGCTTTTTCATGTTGGCTTATCCTGTGTCGCAATCGCTTTGATTGACCTATGTAAAGCAACTCTCCATATTTTTCTGCAAACAAAAAGTATACTCCGCTTTTCATTGAGAAAATATCGCTATATGTCAAAAACGGAAGTTCATATACATCGACATCATACTTGCAATTCATAAAATCCTCCTTGTAATCTTCGGAGGCGTGTGCTATATTATCCTTGTCAACACGCCTCTGGTGTGTTCTCATTCAGATCGCCGCTTCCTTTTGACCGAGGGCGGCGGTCTTTTTGTTTTTCGTACCAGTATGTCTTACTCACTCCCAGACGCCTACAAGCGGCCCGCACCGTTTCTCCTTCCATCAAGACACATTCCACATCTTTCTCCGGTCTGCCAAACTTAACACCACGCTCTCTCGCACAGGCAATGCCCTCTTTTTGGCGTTGCCGAATTTTTTTGCGTTCCTGCTCTGCGACAGCGGCAATAACTTCTATCAAAATGTTGTTTACCATCTCCGCTATCCACTCTTGCCCAGGCAACTCTATCATAGTAGTAGGTATATCAAGGACACGCACAATAACGCCGTTATCCTTAAACCACTTCAATTCCTCTTTGACTGCATCTTTGTTCCTGCCCAGCCGATCCAATTCCTTGACAATGATTTCGTCTCCACGCCGGATAAGCGACTTCAGCCGATGATACTCTGGACGGTCAAAATTCTTTCCACTCAACTTGTCTGCAAAAACTTCATCTGGCCAGTATTCCTTAATCGCCTCTATTTGCCTGTCAAGATGTTGCTCTTTTGTGGACACACGGATATATGCGTACCTCATTCATCATCACCCTTATCTTCACCAGGCTTGCTCCAGTCAATCTTAATTCTACCATCCTCTTTTCTCCCGCTTTTTTTCTTTACCAGCACTAATTCATATCCAAGAGCATCTGCAAACCTCGCCACAAGCGAAACCTTCATGTCCCGCTTAAACGCCTCGCTTACATTGGTTTGCCGTTTCATCCCAACCAGCGCAGCAAGGTCCTTCTGCGTTATCCCCTTTTCTTTCATTATCTGTTCAAGGGCTAATCGGCAATTCATATTGCTTCCTCCTTCCTCGTTGTTATGATACCATGGTATATTGTTATTTGTCAAGTCTTTTTTCTGAAAAATTTACCTGTGGTATTCAGCTATCTACATTATATACTTCTAATTCCCCCAGTGGTGCCGCCTATACCGTCTACGATGTGTCCGGAAAGGTAGAAGTAAAAGGACGCATTGCAATGTCTGAAAAAACATCAATAAAATTTGGTATTTTCTGTTGACAAAACCAAACTTATTTGTTATCATATAATCACAGCAAGGGAAACCGCGCTGAATCTACCGGGCAGGAGGTAAACGAAATGGAGCTTGATAGCATGACCCAGACCGAGTTAGCATCCTATCTTGAAACTCTGGCCAAGCTGGTAGAGGCCACGGCCAAAGATCCGCAGGACGCGGCCCGCATCATCCGAGAAGCCATTCCCAAGCAGTAAAAAAATAGGCTCCCCGCAGCCTACCACAGCACAGGGAGCCTAAAGAACCAAAACGGAGGCGGTTAGAGCCTGCCATCTGGCCGCCTCCACTATAACACAACCGGCAGGGAAAAGCAATAGCCGGAGGGGGCCGCCCTCCATTACAAGGAGGAAATTAAGATGTCAACTATTAAGAAAATCCGCGAGGCCATCGAGAGCAAGCCCACCCGCAGCGCATGGGATAACGGCGTCAAGGTGTACGCCGCCGAACTGCTGGACGGCCTGCAAGAGGACATAGAGCACGGCTGGCAAGATATGGACGTGACAGACTCCCCGGAATTGTTGAAAAAAGCCCTGCTTAACGGCGCAACGGACTGGAGCCAATACAGTCATGGCGGCTGCTCGCTTATCTATGATGGAGATATAGCAAAGCGCCTTTGCATCCCATCCGAATACAAGCGCAAGCGCGGCGGAGACCTCCAGCCCAACAGCCGGGAAAGCTGGCTTGACGTGCAAGCGCGGGCACTCTATCAGGCGGCCCGCTGGATCATCAACGCGGCGCGGGCTTGACCCGCCCGCCGGAGAATGGAGGAAATAAAATGCTTACAGTATACGACTTGACCCGCAACCAGCTTGACGAGCTAAAAGCAATCTACCTTGACCAGCACTTACAAGAAACTTGCGACGAGTGCGCCAGCTATGGAGAAATAACCAGCGCAAGCGAGATTGTCCCGGATTGGCTTATATTTGACACATACGCTGGGACGCTTTTCTCCCCTGGTGATTTCTTTTGCGGGGAGGAGGTGACCCCCGCTTGATTATCCTGTTTATTTTGGCTCTTCCGATCATGATTATCTGGGAGACGGCGAAAAAATCTTGACTGCCCCGTGCGGGCGCGATACAATCAATACACAAAAATTAGGAGGTTGCGCCATGAAACCCTATTATTTCCCGAACTCTGGCTATGTTGACGTTATTTTCGGGGGCCAGTCTCCCGTGTGCATGGACCGCGCAGAGGTTGACCGCCTCTCCCGCGAGGACGGCGGATGGGAAAACATCTGGGAGCAGGTCCACGAGGCCAGCGCCGCAGAAATTGAGGAATTCGGAGTATATGATAGCTGATAGCATGACACTACAACCCGCCCGGGGCTTCCCTGGGGCGGGTTTTCTTTTGCTCATGCCTATACACTCTCCACCAGCTTACCGCCGCTTGTAGGCCCTCCAACGGCCCGCAGGCGGCATTTTTGCGCAGCGGGGCAGGGGAGAGGCAAAAACACAAAACCTCCGTAAAGGCCATTTACAGGCTCGCAAGGCGGCCTTGCCGTCCTGTAGTGTCCCTATATTCCCACTCACCAAAACGGCCCACAGCGGCCCGCACAGCGCCACACAAGGCATAAAGCGACCCCGGCCCACTCCATCGGAAGCAAGCCGGGGTATTGTCATTTGTTACGGGCCAGCGATAGGACGGCGCAGCGCTCTTTGTCTGCGTCCCACCAGGCGCAACGGGAGCCGGGGCACAAATACATATCGTTCAAAGTGATACCACCGCTTGCTCGGCATCCACTCATAAGCAGAGGGCAAAATTTATAGTCGATAACTCCTGACGGATTTTCATCCATAGTCGCAGCCTCCAAATAGTCGTTTCATAGTCCTTTGACTTCCAAAAAGTTCCTGAAATAGTCGCTGATAGTCGTTTACTCCTCCACCACTACAGACCCAGCGATCCGTTCCTCAAGCTGCTTTTGGTCGGGAGAGTCGCCGAGGGGTTGATTTGGCGTCAGAACGACCTCTTGCTGATCTTTCATACCAAAATAGTTCTTTGCTCTAAAAATGTAAACAACGGGGTTAATTTTGCCCTCTGTGACCATTTCAGACTCAAAAGATGCAATAAATCCTTTGGCTTTTTTAATGAGGTCCATGCGCACAGAGCTGCACCCAATCCCATTTTCCCAGTTCCAAACCGTCTGCTTGATAGTCCCTAATGCCATGACCATCTTCTCAACAGTAGGCAACTGTCCTGTTTTTTGGCAGGTGTCAAAGAACTCATATAGTCGCTCTCTGCACTCTTCATCGGATTTAACAATGGGTCTATCATAGAACATCATACAGTTACCCATGCAGCGGGATATATCTTCTGCCTTTGCTCCAGATATGACGCTTGGAAAGTTCTCTTTGCCTCCACGGCCCCTTGCCTTTACGATAGTTTTCCCTTGCTCCATAGTCGTATCATTCTTGCTCAGAGTTGTCACCTTCCTTCGCAAACCCAAACCTCTCTCTCGCTCTCTTTGCCATGTTTTCACGCTGTTCGTCCGATAGTTTCTTTGGGGCGCGGACTTTAATCCACTTCTTTGGGAAAGTATATTCCCTCATTCCTTCACCACTTCTAAGTAAAGTAATTTCTTTGTGTTTTTCGGCAAGTGCATCTAAGCGGCGGATCAGGGCACGGTCCATCGTGTAGCATGAGGCAAGAGGCTCTTCCTGATTGTAGTTGTAGATAGTTTCCATTTCATATTTTGTTAAGTCCAATGTTCGTTCCTCCATTCGAGAAAGGACATCTTCTTGAAAATCATAGTCGCCACAATGTATCTGATAGTCCCTGAGTTAGTCAGGAAGTAAAGTTTTGATAGTGTAGGAGAGATGTCTTTGAAGTAAGGCTCCCATGTAGGATTACTATATTTCATTTTACTTATATATCCCCTTTATATCATAATATAAAACCAGCAGCTTGTCAAGCCTCAAATGCTTTCTTTGTTATTTCTAAGATCTGTTCTGCCGTATATTTATTTGTTCCGTTATCTGGCTCGATCCCATCCATTGCAAAGATGCCCATTTTGTGATACATTGTCGCGCTGTTTGAACTAATGACAAAATATGTATCGTGCGGATAGTTCTCCTGAAGCCACTTAATCGTATTTTTTATCAAAGGATAGATTTCATTGTACTGCATAATTTACCTCCTCAGCCTCTCCGGGAACTCGTTCAAGGGCTATCCCTCCTCGCCCTGGGAGTATAGATTCGATTGGCAGTGCTCTTCTCAGCTTTCCGCACATCACCCAGGAGTCGTTCAAGGCTTTTGATTGTTGGGCGGTTTTGGTCTATCCAATCAAGCACCGGGGCCGTCTCACTCATAGTGTCTTTTGCAGCCCGTCTTTTCTGGCGAACTCCTCTCAGCTCCTTCGATAGACGAGCAAAGTCGTGATAGTCATGATCCTGAAGCTCCAAGCTATGTAGGATATCCTGAGTCTCATTATTTGCTTCCTGCTCGTTCACTTCGGACATATGGTATCGTTGCTCGGTTTCTCGTAGATAGGAGAGAAATGTTTCTATTCCTTGGCTGGTCAAAGGCTATCCCTCCTCACGCTGTCCGCCCTCCCCGTCGTGGATGGAGCTCTCCATCTCAATCAAAAACGCCGCGTTTGTAGCCAAATGCCACAGGTGAGGCAGGCCGCTTTCCTGATCGCACTTTTCACCCTTGAGATAGGCCAGCCAGTGTCGGTAGAGAGCGTCACGGTAACGTTGCGGCTCCACTTTCCGCCAATTCTCAGAATCATGGTACTTTTCGTTTCCGTACATGCGGACCGCTGTCACAGCATCAATCAGGCTGACGGGAGTGAGCGTAGGGCGAGGCTTTCCTGCGTCTGCTTTGGCCTGCTGATCGTTGTTCGTCGGCTTATCCATGTTGGCCTTCTCCTTATGTTTTGTTGGCTCCAACATATCATCCTCCACCACATAGCCAAGCCACAGTTCACTGCTCATGGCCGTCCTCCTTCCTTTCCCACTCCCTGCACCGCTGATCCGGTTCTATGAAGTCGGCGCGGTGTGGGGAATCCCCGTTACAGCACACGCCCTGGAACTCCTCGTACCAGGCGCAGGTGGCGCAGCACTTAGTCATAGTGGTCTTCCTCCCCCATGTAGCAATATCCATCTGGCGGGACCGTATCCTTGATGTACGGGCAGAATATCCCGCCGGGGAAGGTTTTGAATGCTTCGCCGTGCCTGCATCGGGCGCACCTGACCACAGGCACGGCGTCGATGGTGGGTGTGTTCTCAATGCAATCCTCAATCATATCCGCCACTTCATAGGACATGAGCGTGTCACCCATGTAGTTGCTCTTGTGCGTATCCTCATTGACACAGGGATAATAGTTTAACAGCAATCTCCTTGCGACTTCTAAATCACCCAGCCTCATGCTTGTCCTCCTTGTCCCACTTCCAAACAAATCCATACGCCGACTTTCTTTTCCCGTTGCAGTTTGCAGTTATATTCCTAACTTTAGACAGGTCTCCTTCTGTCGCCTCCGCAATCGAGGAATATCTCTTTATTTCTGCTCCATCTTTATTGCATTTGATAACTGGTTTTCTGTTTTTGCTTGGAATTCCCTTACAGGTGGAAACATGCGTTTTATAATATGCTGACACAGAACGTGCGATTTTTTCCTTATGCTCTTTTGCGAGAGGAATCCCTTTCCTCTTTTTCGCCATCCTAATTAGCCCAGTTCCGTAATTCGTATTAT
>UMGZ01064769.1_pt1 | contig 11469 bp, 7 predicted proteins | sample 1965421 | NCBI WGS metagenome assembly UMGZ01 (sample SAMEA4836087, study PRJEB28245) | human gut metagenome | biome: gut microbiome; material: fecal sample | place: Denmark | collected 2008
TAGCGGTCGGGCTACATGTCCACACTAAACGTCGAAAGGCCGTTTATCTTGCTGCTGAAGATTCGGTTTCAATTACTGCCGACGCTAATAGCAAATTCAATACGGCTATGCATCTCAATAATGAAACGGGTTCGGAAATCGAGGTCAACATCAACGCGCCGAAAGTCCTCATTGACGGAACGATTGATACCGTCAACAGCAGCGTCGTAGTTGCCTCCGATGTTGCCGTGATCAACGGGAACATCATGCAGACGGCATCGAGCGGTCTGAAGCTTTCCGGAAGGACGGCCGGCGTCAAAGGCTATGCATTGGTTGCCGGAAATGTTGACTCCACAAATGTCGAGCTGACGAACCAGTCTGTCGACCAGACTAAAGGCACATTCAAGGTTGCGTCGCTCACTTCGAGCAATTCCACTCTGACCTTCTCGACCATGGAAAAGGGCGGGGTGACGATCGACACTCTCAACGGCGACCTGGGCCTCCGGGCAGCTTCCTCCATCACGGAAAAACTGGGTTCTGCGGAAGAGGCGGTTAAAACGATCAAGGAGAAGGTTCTCGTCTCGGCCAATTCGAAGGACGCTCTCCTCAGCGATCTCTCGGGCGAAGCGAGCGATCTGACTTCCGCGTGGACCTATGACGCGGCAGCGGATACGGTCGTCAAGGAAGGCGGCACGAATCTTTCGCCGACGCTGACGGCTCTCCAGAAGACTGCCGGAGCGAACCTTGCTCAGTGGCGCTACGAGGTGAATCACCTTTCGGACCGCCTGGGCGATGTCCGCAACCAGAAGGGTGCTGTCGGCTCCTGGGCCCGCGTCTATGGTTCCGAGGCAAAGCTCTCAGATTCAGTTTCGACGAAGCTGCGCGCAAATTCGATTCAGGTTGGTGCCGACGTGAAGGTTGGAGACAACTGGATCGTGGGCGGAGCCTTCGGCTACACCGACCAGGATGCGGATTATTCGAACGGCGAATCGTCCACCGACGGCTATACGCTCGCGGTCTACGGCTCGGCTTACTTCCCGTGCGGCGGCTATGTCGACCTGATTGCCCGCGCGGGGCGCCTCAGCACCGATATTGATGCGACGACGGTATCTAAGTTCGATGCCTCCTACGACAACACTGCCTTCGGCGTTTCTGCTGAAATCGGCTATCGCTGGGATGTTTCAAAGATCTTCTATCTCACGCCGCAGGCTGAACTGTCCTACGGCTATGTCAGGGGCGAAGACTTTACGGGATCCAACGGCATCCGCGTGGATCAGGACAATTTCGAAACCCTGGTCGGCCGCGTGGGCTTCCAGGCGGGCGCCAACTTCGCTGAAGGCGCAGGCACCGTCTACCTGACGGCATCTCTCAACCACGACTTCCGGGGCGAAGCGGAAGCGTCGGCGGTCAGGGGCGACTCTGCAGTCCCGCGCCTCTATGAAGACCTTGGCGGAACGTGGGTTTCCTACGGCGTCGGCGCTCAGTTCAACATGTCTGAGAGCTGGTCCTTCTACGGCTCGCTCACGCGCGCCAATGGGTCTGACTATCAGGAAAACTACAAGTACTCTGTCGGAACGCGTTTCGTCTTCTGATTGAGGCAGGCTTCCTGAAATTCATAACCTGAAAAAGCCCGGAGATTCGGCAGGAGGCCGGCTCCGGGCTTTGTACTGCGCTGAAGAGCGCATGCACATTGCGGCGGCGTGAGAGGAGACGGGTTTTTACGGCACCTTGTACGTATACGAATGGCATTGCCCGCAATAGTTGACGCCGGGCTTGTGGCCCTTATGGCATTCCGTGCAGGGAAGGACGCCCTCGTGCTGGGCATGGGGATTGACTTGATACCGCCCATCGGTCTTTTTAATCATTTCTTCGTACCCGCCGTGGCAGTCTACGCAGACATCGAAGTCGCCGGACTGCTTGACCTTATGGTCCGGGGTGTGGCAGGTCTCGCACTTCATGCCGCGGGCGATGTGGCGGTCGGCGAGGAATTTGCCGGATTGGGAGGATGCCGCAGGGGCGGCAGTCTCCGCCGGGGCGGGATCGGCAGCCTGCACGGGCGCCGCGAGGGCGAAGCCGAGAAACGCCGCGCAGAGGAGGGAGAGTTTTGCAGGGGTCATAGGAATTCTTTTTCGAAAGCGGTGCATTGAGGCCGGAATATGCAGAGAGCGGAAGCTTCAGGGCGCCTCCGCTCTCCGTCGTGGACCTCTCTCGTCCGCCGGCGCTCCGATGAAGAGAAGAGCGCCGGACGAGCGATGAACGGTTCTCAGACCGCAGCCATTAAACCGTGGTGTCCGGGAGCTTGGCGACGAGCTTGCCGGTGTTTCGGCCGTAGACGAGGCATTCCGTCAGATTGCCGCCGCCCTGATAGACGAACTTGAGGACGGAAGCGATTTCGCCCACGCAGTAGAGGTTCGGAATTGGATCGCCTTCCCAGGTGAGGACGCGGCGGTCGGCGTCTGCTAGGAGGCCGCCCTTGGTGTTCGGGCCGCCGGCTACGAGGGGCATCGCGTAGAAGGGGCCGGTTTCAACCTTGCCGAGAGTTGCAGCGCGGCGGCCGAAATCCTCGTCCTTCTTCTCATCGCAGAACTTGTTGAAGCGCGCGACGGTGTCGACGAGATTGGCCGGAACCATGCGGCTCTTGTTTTCCGGATGGTTCTTGATCTTCTCTGCGAGCTCTTCAATGGTGTCCGCCTTGAGGACGAGGCCCGACTTGATGGGTTCCTCGTTCTTCGCGTCCCATTTGACCATGTCGTAGCCCACGACCGAGATGCCGAGGCCGACCAAAGGCATGCGGGTGCGGAGCGTCTCGTCGAAGATCATCCAGGAAGGCGTCCTCGGATAGGCGAGGGTGGAGATGTCGAATTCGACCGCGGCCTTATAGAAGAAGTAGCGGCTGGGGTTGTCGGTAACCTTCGTTTCCGCCTCGTAGCGTTTGCCGAAGTTGTCGACCACGATGGAGTTGGGGGAGCCGACGGACGGCGTGATGGAGCCGAGGCGCATGCCGTTGAACTTCACCTGCGTCGGGACGATCACGCGGGCAGCGGCCTTGCCCACCTTCTGAAGGCCGGCGCCGACAGCCATGCCCATGGCGATGCCGTCGCCGGTGTTTGACGTTGTGCCGTAGAAAGCCCAGCCGTTGACGCCCGGACCTTCGAGGAAGGCCTGGCGCATGGCCTTGTTGTATTCGTACCCGCCCGTGCAGAGGACGACGGCCTTCTTAGCACGGACATAGATGGTCTTGCCCTTTTGCGTTGCGGCCACGCCGATGATCTCGCCCTTCGCATTCTTGAAGAGCTTCGTGGCAGGCGTTTCCCAGACGACCTGGATCTTGTCGCCCTGCTTCTTCACGCCCTCTTCGAGGCAGCGCCAGAAGGCTTCGCCCGAGCTCGTCTCAAGCTTCGGAGAATGGTAGGAGGGCTGATTGAAGTTCTTCATGCGCTTCGAGTACGTCGCACGGTAGGCGTTGTACTTGCATTCCTTGGCGCCGGGGAAGTTCCCGAAGGAAGCCTTGTTGAAGCCCGGCTGCGAACCGCCGATGAATTCCGGGTCGAGGCTCTGGAGGAAGTCGAGGTTCGTGGGCGAGAGCTCCGCCCAGAGCTTTGCGCACTCGACAGAGTACTCGGGCATTTCCCCTTCTTCCTTCCAGGGAATGTTCTCGCCCGAGAACATGGCCTGCGCGTAGTCCTGCAGGGCCTTTTTGTCGCCGTCCTTGAAGGGGCAGTGGAAGATGCCGCCCGACATGCGGGTGTTGGAGATATGGGCGTTCTCAGGGTTCTTTTCAAGAACGATCACCTTCGCGCCGTTCTGCGCCGCAACGATCGCGGTCGTCGCGCCCGCGCCGCCGTAGCCGCAGACCACGACGTCGGTCGTCATGTCCCATTTTTTCGGCAGTTCCGAGGCGCTCGCCTCGCCCGCAAAGAGGGCGGCCGGAGCGGCAACTGCTGCGGCCGTGCCGCCGAATGCGCCTTTCAAGAAGTTGCGGCGATTGGTCATGGTGTTTCTCCTTTCCTTCATGTTCTATGCCCTTGCCGGAAGATCAGCAATGATCCCCTCGGCGGGTTAAAGGGTTGTCTGCGGGACCCGCCGGCATTTCCCTGCCGGTCATCCGCATGGAGAGGAGGTTAAGGAGGGGCCCGGTTTGCCGCATCGGCCGCAATGACATTGACAAAATGCTGGCAGTGCGCTAGAGCGAGGAGCGGTTTAGAAAACGCGGAGCGGGTCGTTCAGAGCGGCGTCCGCCCCGGCAATGCGCCCGAAGACCGCAGCGGCTGTGAGGCCGTTGGCGCCGATGCGGGCCCGGCCGTGGATGTTCCCGACGGAAGCTCCGGCAGCGTAGAGATGCGGGATCACGCTTCCGTCCGGACGGAGCGCCTGAGCCTTCGGATTAATGGCGATGCCGCCCAAAGTCGTATGGATCCTCAGATGAAGCCTCGTCGCCCAGAGGGGCGCCGTGCGCAGACGCTCGCGTCCGATTCCGGATTTGAGGGTTTTCATGAGCTCTTTGGGATTCGCGCCCAGTCTTTCCGCAAGCGCCTACGGGCTCTTTTCCCGGAAGGCTTCGCCCATGTAGAGGCCGCGGTACAAATTCTTCTGGTCGTGCGCATCAAAGGACGCAACCGTATCGGCGTCCGCGATGCACCAGGCGGGAGAGGGAGCCTTCAGGATGTCGGCGGCAATCTGCGTGCGGGTTGCTCCCTCGTTCGTGAAGCGCCGTCCATAGCGGTCGACCATGATCATCCGCCGGGGGATGTAGTCGAGACGGATCGGAAACGCGATGCCGGCGCGGCTTCCCGGGACGCATTCGACGAACTGCATGTTGACGACGGAGCCGCCGATTTCGCGTGCGGCCTCGATCAGGTCGCCCGTGGCGCCGGGAAGACTGTCGACGGGGAGGTTTTCAAAGGCGGGCGAAGCTTCGGCGACAAGCGCTTTGTTGGCGCCGTATCCGCCTGCGGCAATGACGACGCCCTTCCTCGCATGAAAGACCCGGAGCACGTCTCTGCCCTTCTTTCTTTCCATCGCCGCGGCGCCCGAAACGGCACCGGTCTCCTCGTCGACGAGAAGGCGGGTCGCACGCACGTTCGTCCTCACTTTGACGCCGAGCGTCAGCGCCGCCTGGGAGAGCGCCCGGATCCAGCCGGTCCCTCTCGGGAGCACAGGCTTGTGGGCTCTCGGGTGCATGCTTCCATACACTTCGAAAACCTGCGGCAGGAAGACGAGCCCGTGCTTCTCGAGCCAGGAAAGCGTGTCCCCGGCTTCCTCAACCATCGTCCGCACGACTTCGGGCGAATTGAGGCCGTCGCCGAGATCGAGCATCTGGCTTTCAAAGAGTTCAATGCTGTCGACGATGTGCAGCTTCGATTGCCGCACCGGGTCGACCGCGTTGTAGTAGCCGCCGGAGATGAGGGTGTCGCCGCCCAATGCGCTCATCTTCTCAATGAGTAGGACGGAAGCGCCAAGTTCGGCCGCCGCAATGGCCGCGGAGAGCCCGGCGGCGCCTCCGCCGATCACAAGGACGTCGGTTGTGTCGCCGCTGCCGGATGAAGCAGTTCGGCCTTGAAGAGCCTCTTCGGAGTCTTTCCCGAAACGGCTGCGGCTCCCTTCCGCGGCTCTGCCTCTCTCCGCATTTGCTTCTGCTTCCGCTTTTGCATCCGCAGGCTTCCCGTCGAAAGCAAGCGCCAGGTGCGGCAGCGAGAGGCCGGCCGCTCCCAGACTTGCGAGGGCTGCTTCTGTACAGACTGCACGGAGAAGGGACCGGCGGGGGAGTTCAACGTTGACGGAGCAGGCTGAATCACGCGTACTTGAATGACCTGCATTGCGTGCAGGATTGACATGGATGCGGGTGCTTCGGCTTTGTCCCGGATGAACGGAGACATGAGTTTCCTGAGTTCCCTGAGTCCTCTGAGTTCTCTGGGGGCGTTCGGCGCCTTCACCGTCAGACGTTTCGTTTTCTTTGCCCGTCGCTGCCGCTCTCTTGTCGCAGATGGACATGCCGCCCGCGATGTTCATGTTGGTCATGAGGCCCATGCTGTCCATGCGGGTCATTGCCGCTCTCCTTCCTTCTCTCCTGCCTGAATTCGCGCGGACTGGAGTTCATGGAAGAAATCGGAAAGCTCGACAGCGTTTTCGAGTTCAAGCTTCTCGAGACTCGCGGCGCGCTGCGCCTTGACCGTGCGTTCCCCGACGTCGAGCGCTTCGGCGATGACGGTCGTGGTGAGTCCCTTGGCGACCATCTGCGCGACCTGCTGTTCTGCAGGCGTCAACTTCTTCCAGGAGGCTTCCAGCTCTCCGGCCCAGCTTGCGAGCCGCCGGCCTTCGTAGTCCGCTTCAACCGCGCCTTCGATGACGGCAAGGAGCTTCTCGGGCTGCGGGGGCTTCACGAGAAACGTGCGCGCCCCTCGCTGAACGGCGTCGACAGCCATTTCAATGTCGCCGTGGGCGGAGAGGAAGATTACGGGCAGGCGGATGCGGCGCTTCAGAAGCTCCTGATGAACCTCGATGCCGGAGAGTCCCGGCATGCGGACGTCGAGCACGACGCAGCCCGGAATCGAAAAATCGCTTTTGAGAAAGGCTTCGCCGCTCGAATAGGCATCTACCCGCCAGTCGTCGAGTTCGAGAAAGGTCCGCATTGCACGAAGCACCGTCTCATCGTCGTCGACGAGGCGTATGAGCGCCGCGCGCTTCTTCTGATCGTTAAGCATGTCTTCCGTCTTCTTCGTCTGTTCTGTCTGTGGTGCTGCTTTCTCTGCCGCCGCTGCCGTCTTCTGCGGCAGCCTCGTCATCGGCCGCCACATCGATTCCAGGAAGGATAAGCGAGACCAGCAGCCCCCGCTCCCCAAGCTGCCGGAATTCCAGATGCCCGCCGTTTCTTTCCGCAATGGCTCTTGCAATGGCAAGCCCGAAGCCGAGGCCTTCCGCCTTGGTGGTCGTCCCCGCAGTGCCGAGCTTCCTGAACGCTTCCACTGAGAGCTTCGGACCGTTGTCGAGAACATCGAGGCGCCAGCCGCCCCTGAAGGGTCTTACCTCTGCCAGAACGGCCGCATCGGGGCTCCCCTTCACGGCTGAGAAGGCGTTTCTCAGGAAGTTTTCAACGATGAACTGGATTTCAAAGGGGTCGGCAAGAATCGGGCTTTGAGGGAGGGCCCCGAGCTTCAGTTCCGGGTGTTCCTTTGTCATCATGGCCGCGGACTGCCGGACGATGTCCGAGAGATCGCATGGAACGCGGTCGCGCTCCTGGTGGCGGGCGTAGCCTCGTACATGTTCGACAATGTCGGACGAACGGTCGATTTCTCCCTGAACCGCGTCCAGGATGGACTCGGCTTTCGGCGTCAATGTGCCGGATTTACGGAGCAGGAGCCGCATCGATCCAGCATAGAGTGCGATGTTCAAGATCGGCTGCTTGATTTCATGCGCGAACATGGCAGAGAGCTGCGAAACGATCGACGCCCGTTCAAGCCTCAGGAGCTTCTCCCGCGCATCGCGTGCTTCCATGAAGAAGCGCTTCGTCTGGGCGAGGGACTCCGAAAGCTCGCGGGTTCTGCGGCGAACAAGCAGGTTGATGGTGATGACGTGGAAGAGCACCGCGAGCCCGAAGGCAAGGGCCAGCAGAATCTCCGTTCTGTAGCGTTCCCAAAGGGCAGCAAGGCTCGTATCCCTGAGCGCTACGAAGGGGCCGATTTTGAGCGTCCGCAGAAGCTCGAACGTCGGCACGAAGTCGTTGCAGACCGTCCATTTGAATTCAACCGATTTCGTCGGCATGGAGAGGAGCGCAACCGTGATCTGCCGCACCATTTCCGACGTCGCATTGGGGAGCGACGAGAAGACCGCATCCGGATACCGGTCAGTGCTTCTGACGCACCCGCCGTCCGAAGGCTTCTCCTCAAGAATCCGGAAGTCCCTCCTTGAGATCGTGCCGTTTCGCAGGAGCTCCTCGTATTCGCAGGTGCCGAGCACGCCGACGTCCGCAATGCCGAGCTTGACGAGCGACGCGACGTCGGGAATGCCGTACTGGGTTTCGAGCATTTCGGAAAAGTACTTTTCCGGATCCGCTCCGCGCTTTGCGATTTCGCCCTCTGCGATGAGCCAGCCGTCGAAGCTCGTGAGGTCTGATACCGCGGCCCGCAATCCCCGCACGCTCTCGAGGTTCCTGTACCGCGAATTGGCTCGGACGATGAAGGTGGACGCAAGCGTCCGGGAGACGTCGCTGCTCTCCGAAGGCTGGCGAGTTGCAATCTGGTGGGCGCCGGCTGCGTCGATGAGCTCGACGAAGGTGGAGCCCGATGTGACGAGAAAATCGGGCTTCTCCCGTGCGATCCCCCGCGCGACGTCGCGGCGGTCGATTTCAATAATGTTGAACCGGAACTGCGGAAGCGTCTCTATGAGATGGTCGAGGGTCGGCGAGTACGTGTGGATGTAGAAGTCCGGAGAGAAAGTGTCGACGAGCGCAATCGTGACCTTCTGCGGTTCCGGCTGCGTGGGCGCGGGAGCGCTGAAGGAGGCCGAGGCTGCCCAGGAAAGGGAGAGGGCGGTGATGAGACGGAGAGGATTTGAGATCGGGGAGGGCATGGGTGGAAGGATACCCGGATCCCATTCGGGAAGGAGCGGCAGAGGAGTGGTGCACTTTTCCCCGCGTTTCTGGTGCATTTGCGGTCCGCACTTAACGGAATCGTGTGGTGCCCGGAACAATGTCGCTTATAAACAAAATCAGTAATTATCCATATAAACCAACGTGATAAGTATTGTTGACGGGCCTGATATTCGACAGATATTGACAATCGGGAGGGGGGGGCAAATTTCGGGCTGAGCATTTTGTTTACGCGAAATTGCGTAAACGAAAGGGGTTTCCATAAGCTGCGATGTCGCTTTTAAACCGCATTCGTCTGTGCGTATGAAATCCGCTCATCCATTGTTGAAATGCATCAAGTAATTGGAGATGAGACTATGAAGCAGTCATTGCTTTCTGTTGCTGCGGCATCCGCGTTGATAGCAATGTCGACAGCCAGTTTTGCAGCCGATATTGAACATAATGACACTCAAAGTGAAGCCAAATCCTTGTATCAGGATGATGCTATTGATCAGCTTGAAGGAAATACATTTCTCGCTGAAGGCAGTTGGCTGAACATTTTATATGCTCAAGACGGAAAAACGCATACTGTTTCTGGGTTCGAGAGCTTTACAGTAAAAAATGACAATCAGTATTCTAAAAACGGTTCTGTAAATGGGTTTAAGGCGGAGAATGGAAGTACTCTGAAGCTGATGAATATGGGATCTATCAGCATTAGTGAGTCCGGTGTCACGGTTTCCGGTGCTAATGATCCTATTCCTATTCATGCTTATGGTGGTCATATTGTGATCGAGGCAACAGGTGATATCTCTCTCGATTCACAAAGCAATGCGATTATGTCCCAGGGGACAACTCGGGCCAAAGAGGCATCTGTAAAAATTAAGACTGCTGGTGATTTTAAAGCTGTTTCTGCAGGTACAACCATTCTCGCAGGGCTTATTCAGGATCAACTGATATCGAGCAAAGTAGATATTGAAGCAAAAAACATTAACATAGTCGCAACAAAGTCTACCTCAGACGGCATTGATATCTACGATTCAGATCAAACATATAATCCTAATGATCCAAAGGCTGGTTATGCATCGGTAAATCTAAATGCTGTTGATAATCTTTCTATCACAGGCGGAAGGTATGGTGTTTTCCAGACGCGTAAAGGGGCAATAACCCCGGTAGGTTCAGTATCGACATTTAAAGCAGGAAAATCGATAAATATTTCTGCATCCGGTTCGGCTGTTCGAGCTGTAGCTGAGGCCGATGTTCCGAATGATGTCATTATCAATGCGCCGAACATTAATTTGGAGAGCGACGGAACTATCGTTAAGAATTCCGATAATACGTATTCTTATTACGCGACGGTGCAGTCTGATGCAAAGGGAAATATTGTCTTTACCTCTGACACCGGCAAAGCCCATATCACGATTCGTGCGGAAAATGGGAATGCGATCGGCATTGGGAAAGGCGGCGTGATTTCCGGGGAAAATGCAAACATCAATGTCGCAAAAGGCAATGTACACTCTGAAGATCAGGGTAAGCTCAAGCTCACGAATTCTTCCCTGACTCTTGCAAAGGGCAGCACTGCCAAACTCGGCCAGGTTGAAGGCTCCAACTCCTCCATCGTGCTGAATGACCTCGAAGAGAATACAGTTACGGTCGCTTCGAATACAGTTAAGAGCCTCAGAGTTCTCGCTTCGAGCGCCGTGACGGCATCCGAAGGCGTTGAGGCCGTTGCGCAGAAGATCCGCACTGCGGCAGTTGTCCAGGGTACTGAGGCTGATACCGCCGTCTACGGCGGTGAAGGTACGGGTCTCACTTCCGACTACCTGATCGATGGGAACGGAGCAGTCTCCTATGCCAACGGCGCCGCCGAATCCGCCATCCTCTCGTCCGTCAAGCACTTCAATGCCGCGAACCTCTCCCAGTGGCGCTATGAGGTGAATCATCTCTCCGACCGCCTCGGCGACGTCCGCAATCAGAAGGGCTCAGTCGGCTCCTGGGCTCGCGTCTACGGCGCTGATGCGAAGACTGACGACTCCGTCTCCACGGAAATGCGCTGGAACTCCATCCAGGTGGGCGCTGACGTGAAGGTCGGCGACAACTGGATCGTGGGCGGCGCCTTCGGCTACACCGACGGCCGCGGCGACTTCACGAACGGCGATGCCTCCTCCGACGGCTACACCTTCGCCGCCTACGGCACGGCCTTCTTCCCCTGCGGCGGCTACGTCGACCTGATCGGCCGCGTGGGACGGATCTCTTCGGACATCACGCTCGAAGGCGCCTCGACCTCGTACGACAACACGACCTTCGGCCTCTCCGCTGAAGTCGGGTATAAGTGGGACATCTCGCAGACCTTCTTCGTGACGCCGCAGGCCGAGCTCTCCTACGGCTACGTGAAGGGCGACGACTACACGTTCGGTCATGCTCTGGGCGATGTCCGCGTTGAACAGGACGACTACACGACGCTCGTCGGCCGCCTCGGCTTCCAGGCGGGCGCCAACTTCCCCAATGACGCGGGTCAGATCTACGTGACGGCCTCCGTCAACCACGACTTCCAGGGCGACACGGGTTCGACGGCCTTCCAGGGCGTCGAGAAGCGTCACATCTCGGAAGATATCGGCGGAACGTGGTTCTCGTACGGAGTTGGAGCTCAGATCAGGGCATCCGATTCGATGTTCTTCTACGGATCGCTCACGCGCGCGAACGGCTCCGACTATCAGGAGGACTTCCGCTACAGCGCGGGCATGAGGATCCTGTTCTAAGGGTATTTCGCTGGGGAGCAGCTTCAGAGCTGCTCCCTTTAAGCGCAGGATCCCGACAGTTTTGGGGAGCGGAGAGAAGATCGCCCTCAGGCTTTTCTCCACTCCAATCATCGGTACCTTGGGGATATATTAACAAAGGTATTTAATAGTTGACGGATGGTGCTGTGTGGC
>UMGZ01006100.1_pt1 | contig 11438 bp, 7 predicted proteins | sample 1965421 | NCBI WGS metagenome assembly UMGZ01 (sample SAMEA4836087, study PRJEB28245) | human gut metagenome | biome: gut microbiome; material: fecal sample | place: Denmark | collected 2008
TGTAGTTGCTTGATTTTTTTACCCACAACTATGCACGAAGAGCCTCATTTTCTTGGCAAATGTGGCTTTGTCAGGATTGGCGGACAATCGCTCTTGCCTCATATGCCTCTGCCGGTAACTTTGGCCCTTAAAACATACGCGTATTGAGTGGTGCAAGAAGCGGTCAAGAATTGCGCCGCAGCATTCTTTGTCATTGCCCAAATACCTGGACCAGTCAGTGACTGAGCGGTTGTTTGTGATGATGGTGCTCTTTTTTTTCGTAGCGAGAGGAAATGAAGGCATAAAACAGGGCGGCGTAGCTGGGGTGATTTTCCATCAGCGGATAACCAAACTCATCCACGATGATGAGATCGGCGCGGTTGATCAGTCTCAGGTAGTCGTCCACGGCCTTTTGTTGCCGCGCCTGCTCGAGCTCGGCCATCAGGTCATTTGCGCTGATAAATTTCACGCTGTAAGCTTTGTCGACGATGGCTTTTTTCCCAAGAGCTATGGCCAGATGGGTTTTCCCAAGCCCGGGCTGGCCGTAAAAAAGCACGTTCTCGTGCGAGGCGATCCAATCACACTTAGCCAAGGACAAGATCTCCGATTTATCGAGCTGAGAACTAGAGAAATCGAAAGATCCAATGCTGGCCCTCTGACGGGAATTTAGCCATCCCCATATTCATCTCAATTTTGTGGGTTTCCCGGTAGAAACACTCCAAACGGAGAATGTGCAGCACGGCCTGATCCGCGGTATTTCGCTACGCGACTACCGGGGGCTCTCTCCGTATTTGTTAACAGGCTCTCGTTGCCCAAAATCGGGGGGACTAACTACCCACACATATGCCCGAAGAATCCGAAAAATGCTCATTTTTCGCTGTTATAGTGCGCACAACAGTTTCTCATGAAGACGCGTCATGTCGATTTTTTCACTGATGGATGCCCAGCTCGCCTGGGGTGATGCGGCGCTTTTGGATCACGCCGCCATGAGCCTTGAAGCCGGAGAGCGCGTGGGCCTCATCGGCCGCAACGGCACCGGGAAAAGCTCGCTTCTGCAGGTCATTGCCAAAAAAGAAAAGCTGGACGCAGGGGAGCTTCGTATGCAGGACGGCCTGCGCGCGGTGTACGTTGAACAGGAACCAGCGTTGCCTGCTGCCCCCACCTTCCGCGAAAGCCTCATTGCCCGCGGGGGACTGGACGCGATTGCCGACGACCGGGAAAAGTGGACCGCGTACGCGCGGCTTGATGAGTATCTTGAAAAGCTCTCGCTTCCCGGCGACGCCGATCCCCAAAAGGCCTCCGGGGGCGAAAAAAAGCGCGCGGCTTTAGCACTCGCGTTAAGCCTTAAGCCTGATCTGCTCTTACTTGACGAACCCACAAACCACCTGGACGTCGAAACGATTCTCACGCTTGAATCGATTCTGACGGGTGAATTTAAAAATTCGCGGTCTCTGATGGTGATCACCCACGACCGCGCGTTTTTGGACGACACCGTCACGCGCATCATTGAGTTGGACCGCGGGGTTCTCAGATCCTACCCGGGAAACTTTGCCGCCTACGAGGCCCGCAAGGAAGAAGAGCTTGCCGCGGAAGCTCTGGAGCGCGCCCGCTTTGACAAATTCCACGCCCAGGAAGAGGTGTGGATCCGCAAAGGAATTGAAGCCCGCAGGACGCGTAACGAAGGCCGTGTGAAGCGCCTCGAAGAACTGCGGCGCCAGCGTGCCGCACGCCGTGAACGGATCGGGAGCATCAATCTCACGATTGACGCCGGTGAAAAAAGCGGCAAAGTCGTTGCGGAAGTCACAGACCTCACGAAAGCGTTCGGTAACCGCACCATTGTGAAGGGTCTTAACTTCAAGCTGATGAGAGGTGACAAGCTCGGGCTCTTGGGCCACAACGGCGCGGGAAAATCAACGCTTATCAAACTCCTTTTGGGGAAACTTGCGCCTGACAGCGGAACCGTGAAGCTCGGCAGCAACCTGCAGATTGCGTACTTTGATCAGCTGCGCGAACAGCTGGACGACACAAAGACCGTTGCGGAAACGATCAGCCCGGGAAGCGACTGGGTGGAAGTCGCGGGCGAACGCAAGCACATCATGAGTTACCTCGCGGACTTTCTCTTTTCGCCGCAGCGCGCAAACGTCCCTGTGGGTAACCTCTCCGGAGGCGAGCGCAACCGATTGCTGTTGGCTCGCCTTTTTGCGCTTCCTGCAAACCTTCTGGTGCTTGACGAACCCACCAACGACCTTGATATCGATTCGCTCGAACTGCTCGAAGAAACTCTCGAAAATTACAAAGGCACGATTATTCTCGTGAGCCACGACCGGCGTTTTCTGGACGACGTCGTCACGCAGGTTTTGGCGCCCGTCAATTGGCCCGCGCCCGACGGCCGCTGGATGGAATTTATCGGGGGTTACGAGGACTGGGTGCAACAGAGGCCCGCGGTGGAAATGCCCGCGAAACCCTCTGAAAAGGTGAAAGCCCCGGCAGAGCGCCCCGTGAAGAACGCACCCCCGCAGCGCATCCGGATGAGCTTTAAGGAAACCAAGGAACTCGAGGAGCTCCCCGCCAAAATTGAGGCGCTTGAAACCGAACAAAGTGACCTGATGACCGCGATGTGCGCAGCAGACTACTTTAAGACGGACGTTGCAAAGCAAAAGGCGGATAAAGAGAGAAGCGACGCGCTGCCCGCGCTCATTGAAGCCGCGTATGCCCGTTGGGAAGAGCTCACCGCCAAGTCGGAAGCCGCGGCGCAGAAGAAAACGGTATGACGGAGCTCCTTGCAAGCCTAAACACCGTCACCCTCTGGGGCGCGGTTGCGGTTGTCATTCAGGCAGGACTCACCTTGGGCGTGGTACTTCGGGTGATTCTGACGCGCCATCCGCCGGCCTCTTCCCTGGCGTGGATTGTGCTTACGCTTGCGCTTCCCTACGTGGGCTTCATTCTCTATCTTCTCATCGGGGAAAAGCCCATCGGACGCTGGCGGGAATTCCGGATGCGCCAGGCGCTTTACCGCTGGGAAGCGGTGCTTTCGCAAAAGCCCGCAGCCTACGTGGGAGAACTCCCCGCGGGGCAGCGCTACAAGGGCCTTGTAAGGCTCGCGCAAAAGTTGGGCGACATTCCGATGAGCCGGGGATCCACGATTGAACTCATTGGTGACACAGACGCCGCCCTAAAGCGCATCATTTCTGACATCGATGCGGCGAAAACAAGCGTTTCGATGGAGTTTTACATCTGGAGCGCCGGGGGTCTTGCGGATGCCGTGGCTGAATCGCTGATTGCGGCCGCCGGGCGCGGTGTGGCGTGTAAGGTGTTGCTGGACGACATCGGCTCGCACAGCTTTTTTAAGTCCGCCTGGCCCAAGCGCCTGCAGGCGGCGGGCGTACATGTGTTGTCAGCTTTGCCTGTGCGCTTTTTTGCGCCGACGCAGGGCCGGCTCGATCTGCGGCTGCACCGCAAGACCATTGTGATCGACAACCGCGTGGGTTACACGGGAAGTCTCAACATGGTCGACCCGGCGTTTTTCAACCAAAACGAGCACGTCGGCGAATGGATTGACGCGATGGTCAGAATCACCGGCGCTGCGGTCGCGGACCTCAACCTCGTCTTCAGTTTTGACTGGGCGCTGCAGCCCGATGACGCCGGACAGCAGTTTTCGTTTCTGCCGGTGCCTGCGGTGCCGCCGAAAGGCGACGCCCGTATTGTGGTCGTGCCTTCCGGGCCCACGGCGCCCGATGACGCCAACATGCGCGTGATCATCGAAGCGATTAACTGCGCACGCCGCAGTGTCCTCATTTCAACGCCCTACTTTGTGCCCAATGAAGCGATGGCCGTGGCGCTGCAAAACGCAGCGTGGCGGGGTGTGGATGTGCGGCTCTTATTGCCCGCGAAAAACGACTCGCAGTTTGTGCAGTGGGCTTCGCATCGCTACTTTGAGGGCCTGATGGCGGCGGGCGTCAAGATCCTGCGGTTTAATGCGGGGTTGCTGCACACCAAAGCCATTACGGTCGATGACAACTTTGCGCTCTTTGGAACTGTGAACCTCGATAACCGGAGCCTGCATCTCAATTTCGAGATGATGCTTCTTGTGTTTGACCCCAAGTTCGTGGCGGATCTGGTGCGGTTGCTGAGAAGCTATGAAGCGCGGTGCTCGGAAGTCGATCCGGTGACCTGGCACAAGAGGCCTCTGAAAGACAGGTTGCTTGAGGGGATCTGTTATCTTCTGTCGCCACTCCTCTGACCGGGCGCCGTGTTACCACCTTTCTGAAATCGATTGGGTACTTTAGTATGTCGTGCCACAACTTCCTGCGGTTGTTTTGAAGGATCTTCGGGCACTGCCGCTGGGGAAGTGTCTCGATGACGGTATTCAAAAGTCGTTTCCGATGATGGTGGCTGCTGTTCGTGATGGGGAAGGCCGGCTGGTGACGTTGCACCGTACCTTTCTTTCTTCAGACGGGCACAAAGCACCGGTCGCGGCACCGAAGCGAATTTCCGCGTTGCCGTCGGATCGAACGATTGTCGGCTGTGCGGTTCGTTTGGGAAACGCCGCGGAAAAACTCGCTGTCGCAGAAGGCATCGGAACGGCGCTCTCCGTGGCGGTAGATGTCATGTCTGTCAGCGAATGGATTGGAAACGATCGAAATACCGGAAGGTGTGGAAGAAGTTTTCATCTTTGCCGATAAGGATCGATCGGAAACCGGTCAGAAGGCGGCAGAAAACTTGCGGAAGCGGCTACTGAAGCAGGGCATCTTCTGCGCGGTTCTTCTGCCAGGAAAGGAAATTCCGGAAAACGCCAAAGGTGTGGACTGGAATGACGTATTGGTAACGGAGGGGGTGGCAGCGTTCCCGCGGATTTACCAAGACTGATAAGAAAGTTGGGAAATTGCGCTGTAAAGCCAATTCCCCAATCTTGGTGCGATACTGAAACCTTTGCACAGAGAGTTGCCTATGAGATCTTCTTGATTCTTCCGGTAGTGTTATCCATTCGATAGTTCATGATATCCCCCTTCACGATGTGTTCTGCAACTGCAATCGCTGTGTCACGATCCACCGCGAACCACTCTGTAGGCTTGTAGGGGAGGCCCTTCGAGCTGATGAGCGTCATGTTGATGCGCTGCTTCGCAAGAAACGCGTGGATGAGGTGTTCCACCTTCTGCGGGTTGAGGTTGTAACAGTCCAAGGAAGCCAGAATCCGCACTGGGGCTTCCAGATAGGTCGGATCCATCGTAGCATTTTTCACGCGTTCCTCCACGTTCTGTGAGGAATAGCCGATTTTCACCAGTTTGCCGCGTATCTTGAGATCCGCGAGAGCGGGCGCTTTAGTCTCACTTGCCAGAATGTAGATACATCCTGTCGCCTTGTCGTGATGATTGATTCCTGTCATGCGATTAGCGACCGTATCTGCATCAGGAATCACCCGTCGCCCCGTAGAATCTCTGTATAGCGCTCTCGTGAAGGAAAGTTTCAGAATATTGGTTTCAACTCCATTCTCAAAAATGACGCGTAAACGGGGATTATCGCGGCCGTCTCGTTGTCCTTCTTCCAGTACAGAGTCAATGAGGCATAACAGACCGTTCAGAATGTAGAAGTCCCCCACTTCAAGCTGAGATTCATTCTTGAAGCGAACTGTCTTTACCTTGCGATTCAGAATGTCTCGCTGAATATCGATAAATAGTTTTTCAAAGTTGTAGAAATCCTCGCAGGGCTTGCGCGTGGCAATCTCTTCGGGAAGATTGTGCGTTCCTTCTCTCTCTAGAGCGTCACTTACGTGCGTCAGTTGAAGAATGGACGGATCGCATTCATCGAGCAACCCGTTGTCATTGCTCAGAATGTCATCAAGCGTTTTAGGAAGGGGGGCTTTAGATGTTGGTTCCGGCTGAGGTGTGACTTCGGCAGTCAATTTCAAAAGCCCATATTGATCGAGCGAAGCCACTTGCGCAGCCATCGCAGGATTGCTCTGATAGGCCTTCAAGCGGTTGCCCAGAAGTCTTTCCCGAAGATCACTTGAATCAATGGCAGGCGTCCGTCCTGTCGCCTCTCTAAAATCAACAATTTCCTGGAAACGAGTGTAGACGGGTAAAGTGGCTTTAGGCGCCCGCGCTTTGGCCGGCGCAATGTCAGCCATCAGTCCCAAGGGATCATTTTCTCCGGAGAGAATTTCTTCCAACGAGTTCGGCGTACGAAATTTCATAGGTTATTTTCCTTGTTGCGCCGCCAGACGCTCCGCCTTCTTTCTTGCTAAAAAGGCGAACACTTCTGCAAGCCGTTTCTCATACGGATCATTCGACGTGAGCGACGGCTTCATGCCCGTTTCTTCGATGAAGCTGTTGAGATTGGGCCACAAAAGCAACGCCTCTTCCTCCGTAACGCCTGAGCGATTGGTTACCACCATGTCCTGAATCGTCTTCAGCATGGGAGCGTTTACGGTCTTGGACAGAATCTCGTAGGCACCTTGGAAAGGATTGATCTTCGCAATGAGGTCGATGTTGAGCTTTTCGATATTGACGAATTTCTCGCCCACCTTTAAAAACTCGGCCCCACGACGATGCGGATCTCGTTCGCCTTCATCATCACTTTTACTTTCGTTGCCGGAAGTCTCGGCCCCACCCTCTGCACCGTCATCGTCAGAAATTACCACGCCCGGAGGTAACTGGTCGCCCGGAATAAGTCCACCATTGGAGTGAATCACCATCGCCGTTTGTGCAGTGGTCGCCACGTGCTTTACTTCTTCCGGTGTGAGATCGGGATAGAGCCGTGTGACAATTTTTGGCAGATCTACGTTCGTAAAGAGCTCCGCCTGTTCTCCGCCGGCCACCAGAGGAGCAATTGTCTTTGTGTCCTGCACAACTGCGGTAATGACATCCTGCACACCGCCTTCGGAGAGGATTTTCTGCACACGTGCTGACACAGGATTGTCTTCGTCTTCGATAATGACGGTTCCGGGTTCAACTTTCTCGCCGGAGCCAATCAAAGAGCGCGGCTTGAAGGTGATGTTGGGCGCAAGCACCTGCTCCATCAAGAGCGAGACCGTAATGGCCTTCAACATGTTGTTCACGGAGGTCTTCACATCCTCGTCATCGGCGTCAGGCTGGGCGATGAGGTTTGTGAACTGTGCATGCGTCTTTCCTTCGCAGTCGCGCGTAGCGCGGCCGATAATCTGAATGATCTCGGTGAGGCTGGCGCGGTAGCCAATCGTGAGCACATGCTCACACCACGGCCAGTCAAAACCCTCCTTCGCCATGCCGAGCGCGATGATGATGTCCATTTCGCTCGCGCTTTTGATGTTTCTCAAGTAGTTGAGTACGTTGATGCGTTGGGCGTCGTCCGTTACCAAATCTGCCACAAAGAGAATTTTGCCGTCTCGCGTCTTTACGCGATAGATGCCGGTGTCGGGATCGCGGCTTTGCACGTCGCCGATTACGTCAAGGATTTTGTCTACTTCATCTAGTTTTGCCCCCGTGGATTCCATTGAATTCACGTTCGGAATGTGGACGATTGTTTTCTTGGAGAGGTCAAGCACGTCCTTCAGAGCCTCAAAGTAGCGTCCCTGATAGAAGTGGTAGCCGATGCCGAGGCTCTTCAAATACCGGTAACCGTTTAACTGCTCATAATAGGTGTAGGTCACCTGTGTGAACTTCGCCTCGTCCTCGGGGCGCAGGATAGGCACTGCATCCCCGCGGAAGTACGATCCTGTCATAGCGACGATGTGCGCCGTGGAGTTCGTCATCAGGTCATCAATGACGCCGCCCAGAATGTTCCCGGCCTCAGCGGATGTGTGGTGAAACTCATCAATGGCAACGAGTGTTTTGTTGAATTTCTTCGCGTCCCCTATGCGCTCGTAAGCAAAGCGGAAGGTGGCGTGTGTGCAGACGAGATAGTGTGCGTTCGCGTCATTCATAAACTCCAAGACACGATCAACTTTGCCTTCGTTGCCGGGCGTGCAGAGGTTGTAACGGGGATTGACATGCCAGTCGGCAAAGAAACCATGCTTTACCAACTCTGTGTCGCGAAATGATCCACCGATGGACATTTCCGGCACAGCGACGATCACCTTGTCGAGTCCCTGTTTCAAAACCTTGTCGAGCGCCAGAAACATCAGTGCTCGGGATTTTCCGGACGCAGGCGGTGCCTTCAAAAGAAGGTATTGCGCGTTGCGCTTTTCGTAAGCTCGTGCTTGCATTTCGCGCATGCCCATGGGGTTGGGCGTTGTGCTCTTTCCAGTCTGAGCGTAGCGAACAGTGAGAATGTCTGTCATGGTGTTAATCCTTGTAGTAGAGCTCAGCGCTGTCTTCGCCCTTCACGAGCTTTTCGTAGCGTTCGAAAAGGTGATGTAGGCGATCATCGTCGCTTTCAAAGGGATGTTTGCGGTAAAGCGTCTCCACCGCAACATCCAGCTCAGTGTGCGCCTTGCGCAGGTCATCAGGCATCATGTCAGGGTCATAGAGGTCTGCAAGCGTCATGTCGGGATGCATTTCACGCGCGATCAGTACGTTTCCCGCAAGGTTCTCGATCACTTCCCGCTGCGACGCAGTCACCTTTGGCCACGGGAAGGTGTTGTAGCAAAGGTCTCGGGAGTAGTTGTAGTCGCTCTTTAAGCGTCCACAGACCGTGCGCATCCAGGTCATGTGGAGACGGGATTCGAGGATTCCGAAGTCGTAGAGAGTGCCGTTAGGAACCATGTGGCACCGATCAGATAGAATCGTGTCACTTTCTATAAATCCCATGGCGATGTACTGCCTACGCTCAGACGAAACTCGGGGGATAGCAATCGCTGTGCGAGGGTTATTCAAATCTCGAAACTCATGCGACCTCATTGCCAGTCGCCTGCAACCAGGATCACGACTTGACAACCTCATGTCACGACACCGCTCGATCCGCTCTGATACCAAAGGCAGTTGCAAAACTGTTTTCGGCGCATCTACCAGCCACAAACAATAACGCGGCAAGTTGTGCAACAGTTCCTTGGAGCCCATCAATTTCTTGATGTACGGCGCCAGTGTCTCGATTGTGGAGAATTTTTCGTAATCCTCTGGTTCAATAATGAGATTTCCACCATCGGTTGCCTGATTGCCACGAACCATCGGTAACGGTGCAGACAGTTGAGAATTTTGTGAAGTAATAAAAACCGTCTCATCTGCCTCCATCAGGTACGCATTGATTTGTTTCACTTCACAAGACTTGGGCTCGGCTTTGGGACTGTCGTACAAGAACAATTGTTTGTGCTCTCGCTCTTGTTTTGCTAAACCCAAAATAACGCAGTGTACCCCTGCGTTATCCTTCGCTTCATTGCGCCATTGAAACGTCTGATGCGCAAAATTAATATGGATGCCTTGTTTAAAGAATCCCCCCCATAGAGGCGCCACCTGTTCGCCTTGGCAAATGGAGTTGGTTGACACAAACGCACATTCGATGGCAACGTTCTTGTCCAGTAGCGCGACACTCTTGCCATACCACGCGGTGACGTAGTCTAAGGTACCAGAGCATTCCACTCCATTAAAAACAGCCCTCACCTCCGCCTTTTGTTCTTTCGTCATCGTTGAAGCCCCACCAAAAGGTGGATTTCCGATAATGTATGAGAGGTTTTGTACTGGAAACACCGTCTCCCAGTCCGTCCTCAGAGCATTGGCGCAGACGATCTGCGCCCCTGTCTTCAGCGGAATGGACGGGATTACCGTGCCCAGCAGTTTGCCAAAGCGGCAGTTCATCACGTGTTCCATGAGCCACATAGAAACACGAGCGATGTCTACAGGGAACTCCTCAATTTCGATGCCGTAGAACTGATTGATCGAAACCTTCGAATAATCCTTCACCCAATCCATGAAGACGGAGCGGTCGCGATTGTCCTCGGTCTTCAGAATGGATTCTACCGCTTGTAGTTCCAGTGTCTTCAGTTCGCGGTAGGACACCACGAGAAAGTTGCCGCAGCCGCAAGCCGGGTCGGCGATGCGAATATCGGCGAGTTTCTGTTGAAACTCTTCCAGGCGGCGCTTACGAACCCCTTTCACCTTGAGTTCAAGGATGTCTGACAACTCCGCTTTGAGGTCGTCCAAAAAGAGCGGGCTGATGACCTTGAAGATATTTTTTTCGCTTGTGTAGTGAGCTCCCAGCTCGTGGCGTTGTTCGGGATCCATCACAGATTGGAACATGGAGCCAAAGATCACGGGGGAAATCTCTTTCCACTCCAGCCGACCGCATTCAATCAAGATATTCCGAGCCCGTGCATTGAAGGTCGGAACATGGATTTTTTCTCTGAAGAGTCCGCCGTTTACATACGGAAAAGCGGATAGCTGGGCCGTTTCCTGGCGACGTCCGGGGTGATCCGGTGACATATCCAAAATCCAAAACAGGCGCTCGAAGAATTCCGGTAGGTCGGAGCCGTCTGACTTGGTTAACGATTCAATAGCTTTCGTCAGTTGCCCATCAATGGGGAAAATACCGGTGTCTTCAGCAAAGAAGCAGAAAAGCAGGCGCGTCAGAAACACGTTCAAGTCGTGCAGTTGATCTTTCTCGTAATGATTTTGTGCACGAATGACATCGTAGAGCTTTCCCATCTTCTCGCAGGCTTTGACGTCCGCCGGATGTGCTGAGTACGCCAATGGTTTTTCATAAAGTCCTGTCAATGGCAGGAAGAACTCATAATTTTCCCTAAGATCGGCAAAGGCAAAAGATGTCCAATCATCTACCCGGCGATCGTAAGCTACTACCGTTTCAAAGTCCGTCGTCAGGAAAAAGCGAATTTTTTGCTTTCCCGACCGCTCGTCCTCTACCAGATCCCGCAAAACAGCTGTCAAATCCTCGCCCGCGTGTGCGACATGAAAATAGATCTCCTTTGCCAGGGCAAAGTCTCCTGGAAGTACGGCCACATTGCGATTGCCGTTCGCCATTTTCAAACGTTTGATTGTTGCCGCTGAGAATTTCAAGATCTTGAGAAAATCAAAGAAAAAGTTTTCTGGGTCTCGATCCCCAGCAAGCTTTTCGAATCCCTTGATGATGGTTGCATGATTGAGCGAAGCCATTGCAAGATGCCTCTGAGAGTGGTTATTTCGAAAAATTTTTCATCTGAGCAAGATAACGGAACAGCGTCGTTCGACCGACACCAGCGCGGCGCGCGGCTTCCGCCTTAGAAACTCCCGCCTCAATGAGTTTTTGGGCTTCTTCCATTTTTGCGGGAGTTCTGGTCTTGCGTTTGCGTTTGTAGACACCGTTTGCCTTGGCGATGGCAATGCCCTCACGCTGGCGTTCAAGAATGAGCGCTCGTTCGAACTCTGCGACAGCGCCCATGACCGAAAGGAGCAGCTTGGACATAGGAGCGGTGTCCTTGTTTGGTCCGAAGTCAAAATGCTCTTTGAGAAAGTGGATCGTCACGCCCTTGGCTGTGATTTCGTTGACAAGGTTAAGCAGATCAACCAAATTGCGAGCTAGCCGATCCATGGAGTGAACGTAAAGCTCGTCACCTCGCC
>UMGZ01063579.1_pt1 | contig 11411 bp, 9 predicted proteins | sample 1965421 | NCBI WGS metagenome assembly UMGZ01 (sample SAMEA4836087, study PRJEB28245) | human gut metagenome | biome: gut microbiome; material: fecal sample | place: Denmark | collected 2008
ACACCTGACTGATGGTGCTGTCGCTGTAATTTTTCCGGATCAGATACTCGGTGATCTGGGCCATGTCATAGCCATTGTTTGCCATCTGCTGTGCTTCTCGCAGCGCCGTATTGTAATTGCCGCCTTTCGGGCTGGCCATGCTCACCGACGCCCCCGCCACGCCGTCCACCGTGCCGCTGGTGCTCCACGGCGTTTTGGTGGTCGCTGCCGGCAGCTTGCTGGTCGTGGTTCCCGCCTTTCCCGCTCCGGTTCCTCCCGCCGCGCTCTGGGTACTGGCCTTGGTGCCGGTGTCTGCCTTGATCCATCCCGCATTGATCAGGGTCCGCTTGTAAAAGTCGTACAGGGGCTCGGTGCCCTTCATGCTGGAAAATTTGTTTGCCATCTGCTGCAGCTGGCTGGTCGTGTAGCCGCCGCTCTTGCTTCCCGAGCTGCTCCCACCGCTTCTCGTGCTTCCGGTGCCCGTGGTCTTGTACCGCTGCTGCAGTCCCAGCAGCGCCTGCTGGTATGCAAGGTTCGAGCTGTTCAGCCGCCCGGCAATGGTGCCGTAGCTGTCCGTGCTGTCCCCGCTCAGTCCTGCCATCTGCAGGTAATTCTTTGCTGCCGTGTCGTTGCCGCTGCCCGCCAGGCTTGCGCCCTGCAGCAGGGCCGCCATCTTGTCCTTCTGGGTATCGCTCATGCCCTCCCAGGCGTCCAGCATCGTGCTGTCCAGTCCGTACTTGGTCAGGGTCTGGGCTGCCAGGTCATCAAAGCCCGCCTGCTTAAAGGCCTGCGCCTGTTCCATGGCGCTGATCTGGTCGCTCAGCTGGGTGCGCTGCAGGCTGTCCGCATACTGCTGCTTCTGTAGTTCAAACTCCTTGTCCCACTGGTAATAGCCCTGGTAGGCATCGTACCCGGTCTTTACCGCATTGCCCACTCCCTTCACAACGTTCCACACATTGTTCCAGAAATCGCTGTTCTCCTGCCGTGCCGTGTCCACCCGGCCGCTCAGGTAGTCCCGCCAGTTCTGGGCATTGCTCACGCTACCGTCATACTCGCTGCGTTCCAGGCTCTGCTGGCCCAGCAGGTCGTCCAGCACGCTGGTGGTGTCACTCATCTTCTGCTTCCAGTTCTGCAAAGCGTCCGCCCGCAGGCTGCTCAGGCTGTTGTCCACGCCTGCGATCTGCTCCCCTGCCGCCTGGTTCGCCGCGGTCTTGGCCCAGTCCGCACCGTACCCGCCCGCCAGGGCATTGGCCGTGCCGGCAGCGGCCGCCGCGCCGTTCTGGGCGTTGGCCACGCTGTTTGCCCGGTACTGCTGGTAGGCGGCATTCAGGGCGTCCGTGTCCACGCCGGTGCTGCCGGTCAGGCTGGCATCCGCCAGCTGCACCAGCTTCTGGTTGATGCTGTCCGTGTAGTTGTTCTGGTAGGCCCCCGGCATAGCCTGTTCGGCCTGGGCCAGCTTCTTCTTTGCCGTGTTCAGTCTCGCAATGGTTCCCATGGTGTCCCCTCCTTACACAAAAAAGAACGGTAAGATCTGCGCCGCCAGCTGCACCGCGCTCAGAATGCCGTTCAGCCACCGGCTGGTGCGCTGGCTGCTCTCGCTGCTGGCCTTGTCGTACTCGTTCTGGCGGTACTGCAGCCCGTCCATCCAGTTAGCCATGTCCTTCTGGTAGTTCTGGTAGTCCTGCTGTTCGGCGTTCTGCAGTCCGCTCAGCTGGCTCTCCAGCCCGGTGCGCTTGGCCGTGTACTCGCTGCGGCTCTGGTCCTGCAGGCTGTTCAGCACGTTGTCCAGGTTGTTCATGGTGGCCGTGTAGGCGTTCTGGCCCGCCTGGGTGCCGTAGCTGCTGCCATAACCGCCGGTCTGGGCGGCGGCATTGGCCTGTGCGTTCTGGTTCGCCAGCTTGGCCGAGCGGGTGTACTGGCTCTTGTACTGCTGGTAGGCCGTGTCGGCGTCCGGGTCGTAGTCAAACTCTTTCATGCCGTCCAGCTGGCCCATCACGTCCTTGATCTTCGGCTGGTACTGGCTCACATAGTCCGCCGGGCGGGTCTTTTCGTAGTTCTCCAGTTCCGTCCGGGCATTGCTCAGTCTGCTCATTCCGTCTCCCCCTTACTGCTCAAAAAATTCTCGCTCATGTTCTCGCTGTCCAGGTTGGTCAGCACGTAGCCCAGCTGTTCCTGCAGCTGGTACAGGTAGTTGCGCAGCGCCCGGGCGTCCTCCGGGTCCATGCTGCTGCCAAAGCTGGGCAGGCTGATGCCGTTCAGCCCCGCTAAACTCGCCATGTTCATCCCTCACTTTCTCGGCCCGGCCCCGGTCACCCGGCCGCCGGTGGTGCCTGCCAGCGTAAAGGCCATGCTCCGCAGTGCGATCTGCCCCGTGCCGCTCAGCTTCAGCCGCAGGGTGTCGTGCCGGCGCGGCTCAAAGGGCAGGTTCAGCCGGGCATGGTCTCCCGTGGCGGCCGCCGTGCGCAGGGTCTCCCAGGGTCCGCCGTCGTAGCTCACCGCCAGCGTCACCACACTGTGGGTCTGGGCGTCCAGCCGCAGGGTGATCCGGCTGATGTATTTGTCATCCGTCTCGGTCAGTCCAATGTCTCCGCTCACCGCTTCAAACTGCAGCGCCGCCTCGGCTTCCCCTTCTGTTTCCCGGTCGGGGTCTGCCGCCCACAGGGCCCGGCCGTCCCACAGGTACAGCTGCCGGCCGGTGCTGGCCATCTCGTAACCCACGGCGCTCTCCTCGTGCCACAGGCCCCGCTCCGTGTCGTACACCAGCAGCCGCCCGGCGCTGTCCCCCTGGCGGCGCAGGTACAGGTAATACCGCGCGTCCAGGCTTCCGGCCGCGCACCACGCGGCCCCCGTCAGCTTCCCGGTGTCCAGCGCGCCGGACACCTTGCTGGGCAGGCTGCCGTCCCATGCCATCACCCCGCCGGGCGAGAGATAGTACAGTGTCTCGTTCAGCACGCACAGGCTGTGGGCGGCGTTGGCTGCCACGCCCCGGCACCGCACGCTGGAAAGCTGGTAGTCGCTGGGTTTGGAGCCGTACAGCTTGTGGATGCAGTTCTCTTTGAAGAACAGCACATACCCCATGCAGCTGGCCGCGCCGGTAAAAGTGCCGTCGCTGCCCACGCTCACGGCGTAGCTGTCCGCTGCAATGCCCCGGTAGCTGTACCAGTTGGTGGGGTCGCCCAGGCGGCAGGCGTAAATGGTGTTTTCCTTCTTGCTGCAGCCCCATACCCGGTTGCCCTGCTCCGTCACAAAGTCCAGGTCCGGCACCCGCCGCTCCAGCGTGATGCTCACGGCCAGGCCCTCGTTCTCGGTGCGTGCCCCGTCCAGGCTGCGCCAGCTGGCGCCCGTGGCTGTCACCGTCCAGCTGCCATAGTACCGGCTGCTGTCCTGGGCCGGGGTCAGGCTGGCCACAAGGTCGTCTCCTTCCAGCGCCTGCACCACGATCTCTCCGTTCAGGTCTGCCGCCAGCGCGTCACACACCGCCTGCGGCATGCCGGTCAGGGTCACCGTGTCGCCCTCCTTCAGCAGGCTCCCGATCCCCGGGCAGGTCATGCGCACCGTGTTCACCAGCACCTGCACCCACTTGCCGCTCTTGGCGCTCCACTTTTCCAGCACGCTCTCATAGTCGTACAGGTTCTTCGGGTCGCCCTTCAAAAACAGCTGCCCGTCCTCCGGGCTCTCCGGCTCCGTGTCGCCTGCACCGGCCACCTCGTACACCTTGCCCTCCGTGTCGCAGGGGCACACGGTCATTTTGCGGTCGCCCAGCTCCCACTTTGCCCCCAGCGGCTCCAGCTGGCCGGTCTCGGTGTCAAAGGCCAGCCTGTCCGGCCAGATCAGCACCTTGCTGCCCATGCCGGCCAGCGCCTTGCGGTCGTCCGTCAGCACACTCTCCAGCGTCACCGCCGCCGTGCGGCCGGTCTGCCCGTCCGGGGCATATTCCAGCCCCGTGCCCCGGCAGATCAGCAGCCCGTTCAGGTGGTACATGCCGTTCACCTTCTCCACGTCCCGCACCTTTTTGCGCAGGGCCCGGGTCTGCAGCGCCGGAAATCCCCGGCCGGAGAAATTCAGCGCCGCCGAGAGCTCCGCCTCGCTGCAGCTGTAGGTCTCGTTGATGCCCCCAAAGGCCCGCAGCAGCTGGCGGCTGCCGGTCAGCTGGTTCAGGTTCGTCCCGTCGATCATCTCTCAATACCTCCACTGCACCCCGCCCGCCGGGGGGTATTTCTGCCGCATCCAGGCTGCAAACTCCTGGCAGTAGTCACTGTACATCTGCAGCTCGTTCACCGCCCGGGCCGTCTCGCCCAGGGCCAGGTCCATCTGGGCGCACAGCCAGTGCTGGTACAGTGCGCTGAAGGCATCCGGTGCCAGCAGCTGGGTGTCATACTCCAGCCCGTCCCCGGCCATGTCCGCGCCCACAGCGTCAAAGTCCCCGCAGGCCGAGCGGTTCACTACCGTCTGCCGCAGCCGCGCGTCGCACTGGCGCAGCCACGTCTGCTTCATCTCGTCCCCAAAGTCGTTGTTCGGCCGCATCTGGTCACAAAGTTCTATCGCCTTTCCGGCTGTCATCGTTCCGCCTCCTTAGCAAAAACACCCGGCACAGCAAGTGCCTGCCGTACCGGGTGTTCTCTTCACGTTGTTCTTACAGCTTCTGCAGTGCCGGCACGTTCTGCGCCGCCGCCTGGGCCGCCTCGATCTTTGCGTTGGCCGCGTTGTCCATCTCTTCGCTGTGGCGCAGCACCTCGGCCACCGCCGCAGGCACCTCCACGTCCACGCCGCGCTGGATCAGGTACGCCTCGCCGTTCACGCTCACAAAACGGGCGCTGGAGTAGCGGCCGTTGTCCTTGAACAGGTGGATTACCTCGGTGGCGGGCTTCTCCGCCTGCACGCCCTGGCTGGCCTTGTCGTCCTGGGTTGCTGCTTCTGCAGCCTGCTGCGCGGTTTCTTTCTTTACTGCCATTTGTTCATCCTCCATTCCTCAGTTTGCCTTCGCCTTGGCGCTGTAGCGTGCGCTGCAGCTCTCAATGCGCACCATGTACTGCTCGCTCAGGCGCTCGGCGGTCTTCACGGCCTTCCAGCCCACAGAGGCGCGCTGGTTCAGCGGGTCGTCGCCATAGCCCAGCTGCTTCACGATGTGCTGCAGGCCGCCGCCCTCCAGCTCGGTGGTGGCGTAGGCGTGGGCGCCCAGCACCAGAGTGCCAAACACCGCAAGGCCCGAGGGGCAGCCGGTGCCGGTCCAGATCTTTGCCTCGCTGGTCTCCACAAAGCGCACGTTGTTGATCTTGCCGATCTCGCCCTCAAAGATCTCCTCAGGGCTGGCGTACTTGTGGGCCTCCACCCAGTTGGGGTCCTTCTTGATGTCGTAGGCCGCATAGGGGTGGATGATGGCCACATAGCTGCCGCCAGCAGAGCCGATGGGGTCTGCATTCTGCACCTTCAGCTGGGCCACCGCCTGCTCAATCAGGTCCACCGTCAGCTGGGCCGTGGCGTCCAGGCCCGCACGGCTGGTCACGGGGGTCTCAACGCCGTCGCTCACCTTGGGGGCGTAGATTACGTTGGTGCCGCCGGCCAGAATGTCGCGCACGATGGTGTCCATGGTGCGGCCGCTCTGGCTTGCCAGCACGCTGGTGGCCTGCACCACGTTGTTGTCAATGGTGGTCATCTGCACCATGTCGGTCAGGGGCACCCAGCCGCCGTACTGGTGCACCTCAGCGGTCACCGTGGTCACGGTCAGGGCCTGGCCTTCCGGGGTCACGCCCTCGGTCAGGGGCGTGGTGGCCTTGGGCAGCGCGTCATACTTGCGGAACTCGATGGTCTTGCCGTTGTTGGCCGGGATGGGGTAGCTGTCGCCGAACTGGTCATGCACCAGCGCCGGCAGCGCCTGGTCGATGAGGCGGCGCTCGTAAAAGGTCTTCATCTCGGCGCTCATGCCGGAGCTGCCGGTGGTGTTCTGCAGCTGCTCGTGCGCATCCGCAAACAGCTGCAGGTTCATCTTCTTCCATTTCATGGTTTGGTCCTCCTTCAAAGGTTTATGTTCTCACACCCTCGTGTGGGAAGTCTTACAGCGTGATCTTCTCGCCCCGGCGTGCCCTGCGTTCCAGGTCTTCCAGCTGGCGGCGGCTCATGCTGGCCACGTCCACATGGGTGGTCACCGCGCCGCCTGGCCGGGTGCCGTTCTCGCCGGGTCTGCTGGCCCGCTGCTGAATGCGTGCCGCCACGCCCTGCTCCACCTTCTGGGCGGTCTGGGCCGTGGCCTGCTGCATGATGTGGTCAAAGTAGGCGGCCCGGTAAGCGTCCGGCAGGCTCACGCCCCGGCGCATCAGGTCGGCCACCTGCTCGTTGGCCAGCACCTCCTGCAGCTCAAAATCCGGGTACTGGGTCTTCAGCTGGGCGGCCTGGGCCTCCCACTGTGCCTGGATCTGGCTCACCCGCTGCTGGCGGGCTGCTTCCTGCTGCATGGCCTGCAGCTGGGCGTTGCGGGTGTTGCTGCGCTTCAGGTCGCTCTCCATCTTGTCCAGCTCCCGGGCCGTTTTCACGCTCACACCCCGCTGCTGGGCCAGGTCCTCGTAATATTTCTCGTCCTTCACGCGGCCGTTCTCCACCGCCTCGATCAGGCCGTCCATGTCCTCGGTGTCCACGCCGTAGGCATTGGCCAGTGCCTGGGTCAGCCGCGCCACCTGCGGATTCTGCCGGATGTTCTCCGTGGCCTTATCAATGGCCCGCTGCATCATCTCCTGGAACACGTCGCTGTATTCGCCCTGCACCATCTCGCCAAAGGCTCTCCGGCGCTCCTCCGGGGTCTTTTCGGCCTTGGGCTCCTTGGCAGGTTCCTGGTGCTTCTCCGCTTCCGCCGGGTCACTCTCACTGCCAGAGGCCCCCTCCTTGAGGGGGCTGCCGCCCGCAGGCGGCTGGGGGAGTTTCTCCCCGCCTGCCGCCTTCCCCTTCAGCGCCCCGCTGCGCCGTGCCAGCCGCTCCTGTGCCGGCCGCAGGGCAGGCTCCTGCACCGCCGGGGCGGCCGCTTCCGCCGCACCGCCCTCTGCAGCCCCTGCGCCGCCGTCTCCGCCTTCTGCGAAATACTGCAGGTTCATCTTGCCGCTCACCATGTCCGCCAGCTTGTCAGGTTCCAGTTCCTTGGTATCGGCATACACATAGTGCACCTCCAGTTCCACGTTCTCCGGGTAGCTCTCGGCCAGGGCGTCGATGCCGTCCTGCACCAGCTGCACCCAGGCTTCCACCATGTCCTGCGTCTGGGCGGTGGGGGTGGCCTCCACCTTCATCCAGCCATCGCCGTGGGCCACAACGCCCACAGCCAGTAAGCCCGCCCGGGCAGCTTCCACCACCTCGTTGGCCAGCGTCTGCAGCAGCACACTTACCGCCGCACACACAATGTCCTGCCCGTACTCGCCTGCGCCGGCGTGGCCCTCGGCCTTTACCTCGTAGCCGGTCACGCCGCTGGCCCACACCGTTCTTGCAACTGTCGCTCTGATCATGCCGTTTTCTCCTTTACTCCTTGTTCGGGTTGTTCGCATTCATGGCCCGCTTGGCCGCCTGTGTCGAGAGACTGTTGTTCCCTTCGCCCACCGCAGCGCCCAGGCTGTTGGTGGTGCTGCGGGTCACATTGCTGCTGCCGCTGCCGCCACCCGTGCTGCCCGCCGCCTGCGCAGCCGCTCCTGCCGCCTCGCTCACGTTGGTGCCGTTCTGCTGGTCGATGATGGCCGCCATTTTCTGCATCTGCTGCGCCATCTGCTGGAGCTGCTGGTACAGCGTGCCGTTCTCGCTCACCCGCTGGCGCACCTTCTCAATGCCTTCAAAGTCCATCATGTCCAGCGCCGCCAGGGCCGCGTCGGCGTTGGCCGGCGCAAAGAAGCCCATCTGGTAGCACTCTTTCGCCGTCTCGTTCTGAGAAAGGCGGCTGAAGGTGCTCTTCTTGGCCGCACTCACCGTGATGTCAAACACTGGCTCATGGTCGCCCAGCTGCACCCCGCCGATCTCGCCGCCCGGCACGGCCCGCAGCTGCGCCGCGCTGAAGGGGGTGTACTCGGTCTGCCCCGTCTCTCCGGTAACGCGGAACACCCGCTGCTCGTCGTAGAACTGGCGCATCAGCTCAATGATCAGGTAACACTCCTTCGCAAAGGAGCGGTACGCGCTTTTCAGCATGTCCCGGCTCAGCTTGCTGCCCGCTTCCTGCAGGGCCGCAATGGCGCTGGCGGCCGTCAGGCCGCTGGTGGTGCCGCCCTGGCTCACGTCCCGGTTACCGCTGATCTCCTTCAGCTCGCTCACCCGGTCGTCCCGGTAGGTGATGCAGTTGCCGCTCAGCACGCTGGTCTGCAGCGGCATAAAGGTGTCGCTGTTCAGCCGCCCCACCACATGCACGATGTCCCGGCTGAAGTCCGCCAGTTCTTCCTCGCTCACCCCGGCCGAGTCGCTCACCACAAAGCGCAGTTTGCTTGCCAGTTTCACGTTCTCGTCCATGGCGTGGTTCATCTCGTCAATGGCGGTCTGGGTGTCCTTCATCACGTCGATGTACCCAAAGCCCGCCGGGCTGTCCTCTTCCATGAACAACGGGTCAAACACAAAGGGGTATTTCCCGTGGTCGTAAAAGCCCCGCTCGGCCAGGGCCGGGTCGTTCTCGCTGGCGTACAGCACCACGCCGTTGCAGTACTTGCAGTAGTGCAGCACCGGCGCGCCCTGCGGCCGGGCCTTTTTGTAGTACCAGTCCACCACCACACTCTTGCCGGTGGTGTCGAGCTGATCGTCGTGGATGTACTCGGCCACGTCCAGGCTCTTTCCGGTGTGGCCTTCCAGCTGGGGGTATTTCGCCACCAGCTGCTCGTTGTCCTCCAGGCTCAGGCTGAACAGGTTCGGGCTCTCCTGAATGTCGCTCACGCCAGGGGCCCAGTACAGCATCAGCAGGTTCACGCTCTTCACGCTGATGTCGCCAAGGCCCCCTCGCAGCGTCGGGTCCCAGAACACACCCTTCACGCCGGTGCCGGTCTTGAGCTTGCGCCACCAGGTGTCGCTGTACACCTGCTCATAGTCGCACTGCTCCAAAACCACCGGGATGATCTTCGAGAGTGCCTTGGCCGTTTCTTCGTCGTCCGCCGCCCGGGGCAAAACGTTGGGCTCCGGGTAGTTGTCCATGGCGTCGGCGTGTTTGTTGGCAATGCTGTTGAACAGCCACCCGCTGGAGGGCTTGGGCTTGCCCTCCATCATCTTGTTTTCGCAGTTCTTCCAGTGTCCCATGCGGAACCACAGCTCGTTGTCCATAATGCGCTTGTCCAGCGACGCCTTGCCCGCCTTGTATTTCTGCAGGGTCTCCCCCGCCTTTGCGATCTCCTCCGGCCCGATCGCCTGTGCCGTGTCCCCGCTGTCCTCCGGGGCGCTGCCGCTCGTCGCCTGCAGGCTCGTTCCGGTCATCGGCTCCGGCTGCTGCGTTCCCAGGCCGTTCAGCATCCCGGCCCCCGCCGGGTCTGCGCTCACCCTCTGGTCCGGGTATCGCCGCAGCAGCTCCTGCAAAAGTTCTTTTCCGTCCACTCTGTCACTCCTTTTTTGCCCATTCCCAACGGTGCGAGGGTTATACCCGCATCACATGCGTTCTGCTCTTGTGCTTGTCCAGATCCAGCGGGTCGTCCCGCAGTACCGTCTCTTTCTGGATCTGCTGCGGGCTGATGGGGTTTTCCATCAGCACATAGCGGCACTCGTCGTAAATGTGATCTTCCTGGTCAGAATCAATGTCCTCCACGTTGCTCTCGTCGTACACAAGGTTCGGGATGGTCCGGATAAAGTGTTTGCAGGTGTCAAACACCTGCAGCATGGGCCGTCCCTCGGCGTTAAAGGCCAGCCGGTAGTGCATCTGCATCTTGCCGGCAAGGCGGGTGTGGTCTCCCGGGTGCCATACCAGGTAGTACGGGTGCTTTTCCTGCATCTGGGCAATGCTCTCGCCCTGGCTCTCGTTGAAGATGGCCGGGTCCGCCACGCCCTGGATCACCCGGCCTTTCAGCATCGGGTCGTTCTCTTCCGCTTCCCTTATGCGCCGGGCCTGCTCCACCGGGTCGATCTTCAGGCCTTCGTTCGGCGTGCCGGTGCAGCCGTACAGCTCCTTGATCCGGTACAGCCTGCCATCCTCGTCCGCTGCATACCACCCCACCGAGAAGGGCCGCGAGTAGCCAAAATCGTACCCGCGCCAGATTTTCCAGTGCACCGGAATGCGAAACGGCTTGATGACGTGGGTCCACCGCTGGTCCTCGTAGTGGGCCGGGTCGTTGCGCCACTCGGTGAACACCTGGCCGGAAAAGCTGTCCCAGCTGCCATAGAGCAGCGCCTGCTTTTCTGCCTCCGGCAGGCTTGCCAGATTGTTCAGATACCCCGGGTCATTTTTCAGCAGTGCCGGGTTGTCAAAGATGGTGGAGGGGATAAACACCCGCGTGCGCCGCAGCTTTTCCACGGTGCCGTCCGGCTTCTTCACGTCCACCAGCTGCACCATCCGGGTGCCCGGGGGTGCCGGCGTGATGAACCGGGCCTTCACCCACCCGTGGCCGATGCCGCCGGGGTTGGCCGTGGCCCGAATGTACACCTGTGTGCCCGGCCCGCTGGGGCGGTTGCGGCTCATCAGGTAGCTGTACTCTTCCCAGGTGAAGTGGGTCAGCTCGTCCACCCCGATAAAATCAAACTGCTGGCCCTGGTAGTTGTACTTGTCCTGGGCCCGGAACATGCTGCCAAAATAGATCTTCGCCCCGCTGGGGAAGGTCCAGCAGTGGTTGCTGGCGTTGTACCGGGCTTTCGGGAACACAGGCTTGTAGTACTGCATGGTCTTGTCGATCAGCTCCCGCAGCTGGGGAAAGGTCTTGCGCAGGATCAATGCCCGGTAGTTCGGCACATCCACCTGCCGCAGCGCCTCGATCACCAGCGCGTCGCTCTTGCCGCCGCCGGCCGCCCCGCCGTACAGGGCCTCGTCCTCGCTGCGCCGCATAAAGGCCGCCTGCCTCGGCTGCGGCCGCCAGATGATGGGCCGGCCGTTAATCTCCTGCCGTGCCATCCAGCACCACCTCCTGCTGCTCTGCGTCGTCCTTTGCTTCCATCAGCACCGCCGGGGCAGCGCTCTGGGTGCTGCCCTCGTCCCGGGGCACCAGCGCCGCTGCATTGGCCGCCGCTGTCAGCAGCACCGCCGCCACGTTGGCAGCATCCCGGTCACTCATCACCTGGGCGTCGTACCGCTCCAGCTGGGCCTCCAGCTCCTTCCGCTGCTCATAGTCCAGTTCCCGGTCATAGCTGCCGGGCTGGCTGTATACCACCATCCCGGTCTCTGTGGCGTCCGCCAGCTCCTCCTCCTGGCTCTTGAGCAAGGCCCCCACCGTGTACTTCCTGGCCCGGGCATCCTCGTCCAGCTTTGCCCGCAGCTTTGTGCAGATCTCGCTGGCCCGCTGGTTCTCGGCCACCCGCTG
>UMGZ01069300.1_pt1 | contig 11403 bp, 7 predicted proteins | sample 1965421 | NCBI WGS metagenome assembly UMGZ01 (sample SAMEA4836087, study PRJEB28245) | human gut metagenome | biome: gut microbiome; material: fecal sample | place: Denmark | collected 2008
CCCCGGAAATTGAAGGCCAAAGGCGGGGAGGCGCCGAACCGCCGGTAGCCGGAAATTCCGTAATCAACTTATTTTACAATTTAAAACTTTGAGAATATGGCATTTAAAGCGTCATTTAAGTTTTCGGACTCAAGAGAGTTTGATGTACTGACCTGGAGAGTTAAGTTCAATCGTGATGTGGACCCCAAAGGCCGTCCGGCATCTGACATTTATGGTGGTAAAATCTATGTGGAGGTTGAATCTACTCCGGACACCATTGTGTTGGACAAGATGTTCAAACAGTATCAGCCCGTAAACGGAAGTATCGTCTTCAAGAAAGCGGATGAGGATGCCAAGATGAAGGAATTGGTATTTGAGAACGGTTACGTGGTGGAATACGAGGAGGCACTGAATGTGGCCAACCCCTATCCGATGACAATCAAGTTCGCCATTTCCGCACAGACTGTGAAGATGGACGAGGCTACATTTGTACAGGATTGGCCGGAAAACAACTAACGGTTGTTTTCTAATCAAAGTTTTTAAGGTGCCGGAATATACCAATTCCGGTTATTTCGGCACCAAAAAACATACCGACTGGTCGGATTGATTAATTAATTTTCATAGCAAAAGATAGTATGGGAGCAAGTTTTCTGAATTTGGTAACTACCAAGGTGACAGTGAAAGGAGAGGAACAGAAGTTCGTTTCACTGCGGCTTCATCAGCGGTTTAACCGGCATCACGCCTTTACTGTAATTGTGAATTACCTCTCGCCCGGCAATACGTTCAAGCAGACACCTGAAAAATTCATTAATTACGTCGGGGAGACTGTCAGCATCTCGTTCGCCCACAAGCAGACGGGCGAAAGTTATGACTTCGAAGGGGTTGTCACACAGGTGGAAATGGTCGGAAGCATGGGTGAGGCGGGCGGAGTGGCCATTCACGGAGCAAGCCCCACGATATTGTATGAGAACAACGGGACGCTCGACTCGTGGATGGACCAGACCCTCTCCGCCATCATAAAGGAGGCGACACAGGAATACGGGAAGGTCCCGCTGGCTTCCAATCCCAAATACTCCGCCAAAATCCCTTACATGGCGCAGTACAACGAGAGCGTCTTCGACTTTATGAACCGGCTCTCCGCCCAATACGGCGAGTGGTTCTATTACGACGGGAAAAAAGTCTATTTCGGCAAACCCGACAAGGACAACACGGAAAAGATCATGTACGATGTGGACCTGGAGGAGGTACGTCTGGTGGCAAATCTGGTGCCGGGCAAATCTGCAAGATACGATTATGTAGCGCAGGAGAACAAACAACATAATGCAGACACGCCCGCCAAACCCGATGGCATGAATGACCTCCAGTCCATTGCGCATGACTGTTCCGAAAAGGCGTATGGGGCAAAGACGACTGCCGCCGCCAATCCGCACATCGCCGACAAGGCAGGGCTGGACGGGCAGATGAAGGTCCTCAAAAATGAGTCCGGCGCCAATTTGTTGAACATAAGGGGCATAGGAAAGACATGCCGGATCCGGATAGGCGAAGTCATTGAGGTCTCTTTCCCCGGTGACATGAACCTGCCGCCCCTGGGAAAATTCCGCATCACCGAAATCACGCACGAGGTGCGCCGTGACGGGCATTATGCCAACACGTTTGCCGGGATTCCTGACGGAACGGTAAACATCCCTGTTCCCGACGCAAAACTCCCGCTGGCATTGCCCGAGCTTGCGACGGTGAAGAAAAATGACGACGAAAAGGAACAGGGACGGGTGAAAGTGAGTTTCGACTGGCAGAAAAACGGGAAAACAACCAACTGGATCAGGGTACAGAGCCCCAATGCGGGAGTAAGCGACGCCGTATCCAAAAACCGCGGATGGGTGTTTGTTCCCGAAGTCGGTGACCAGGTCATGGTGGGGTACGAACACGGCAATCCGGACCGCCCCTATGTGACCGGAGCCATGTTCCATTCCGCTTCAGGAAAGGGAGGGGACAAGGACAACAAGACCAAAAGCATTATCACGCGCAGCGGAAGCGCCATCGTTTTCGATGATGAGACGGGAAGCATTGTCATCACCGACCAGACGGGAAAACAACTGATCCTGCTGGACGGGAAGGACGCCATTACGATTATGGCGAAAAAGAGCGTAGTCATCACCAACGAGGACAAGTCCGTTATCGTAATGGACGAAAAGTCCATCGGTATGCAGGCGGACACGATTTCCATCGAAGGAAAGAAAAACATTACATTGGTTTCGGGCAAGGAAAGTATGGTATTCAGCAGCGAAAAAAACATCATCAACGGCAGTGCCACCAATATCAAGCTGGAGGCGGCCAAGGAATATGACTTGAATACACAGACCGGAACCATGAAAGGCACGAACCTCACCGTGGAGGGAACGGCAAACATGACCGTAACGGGAGGCATTGTGAAAATTAATTCATAAACGGATTGGATATGGGAGCATCAGCATCTGTAATACAGGAATACTACAAGGCGGTCGATTACTGGGCGGACATAGCCGGAAAGAAAGACTGGAAACTGGCGATATGGATTGTCGGAAGGAACGATGTGGACCTGGTGGACAAGTTCCTGGAGATAGAGCGTTCCCCTGTAGGACAGTTCGATGACATATTTTTCCGTTTCGACACGCCCTACAGAGGCGATGACGACGAATATGCCGCACAGCTCTGGCAAGAGTATGCCGGATGGTTTGAGGAGCAGGCGGAAGAGAAGGATGACATGCTCAAGGCGTTGCGGCACGACGGGCTGCTCAAGACAGAGTACCGCCCCGACACATCGGCCGAGCCCACGGCGGCAAACCTGTGGAAGGAGATGTTGCGCTTCAAGGAGTGCATATCCCGTTTGGAAAATGCCTTCTTCTGCATCTATTTTCCTCCGGAACAATCCGGGGAGTTTCCCCGGACGGAATGGTTCGGACAGGTACTGAAAGAGGGTGTCCCGCAGGGCATCCGTCTGATAACCATTGATTTGAAGAAGGACAGAAATGTCGCTCTGGACGAGTCGTCGGAGGTGGTCCACATACGTCCCCGTTTTGACATGGCGGCGGCACTGCATAACCGGATGGCGCGGGCGGATGCCGGTAACGACCTGATCGCGCCGGAGAACCGGTTCAAACAGCAGGTGACGGCGGTCATGGACTGCACGCGGAAACAGGATTTGAAACCGCTGGAAAAGGAAATAAGGAAGCTCCTGGATATCGCCGGGGAACTGAAGGATGCGAATATTCGGATATCCGCTCTCTTCATCGCTTCCGAAGCCTGCTATGCTATCCGCGAATACAAAAGCAGCATGAAATACAGCGACAAGACCATCCGCGAGGCGGAAAAGGCGATGAAGGATGGCGAGGCGGCGGGATACAGCTACTGGAAGATGGCTGTTTCCATGAAGGCGGCAATCCTGACGGCAGAAAAGAAACGCGAAGAGGCGGTGGCTTTATACGAGGAGATAGCCGGGAAAGCTGTCGAACGGAAGGACCCCTATTATGTCATGGAGGGCTACCGGATGTGCGGCTTCCTGCGGTACGAGGAGGGGAAGCTGGAACAGGCGTTCGAATATTTCCTGCTGGCATTGGCGGGAGGAAGCTATCTTTCCGAAGACATCAGACGGAGCTCCACCTTCACCTACGCGGCACACCTGGCGCTCCATACGGGCAGGCAGGTGCGTGCGCCGATTGACATCGAGGTGCTGGAACACCAGCTTCACGAATGGCTGGGCGAGGACTGGAAGGAACTGGTGGAGAACCCCTCCATGCGGCAGGCAAAAGCCAGAAGAAAAGGAGGTATTTTCAACTGAAAGAGAATTTAATCAACATATAGTTTAAACTTAAATATCGAATTTATGGATCTTGGAAATTACGGAATCGGCGGAAACGAAGTGAAGATTGACGCCTCCGAAGGCATTGCGGAAATTCCACAAAACCGGACATTATTGGTGGAGCAGTTGACTAAAGACGAACCGGTGGCTCCCGAAGTAATCACGGGGCTGACCAATATCGACCAGGTCTTCGCGCATTTCTTACCGGAGATAGATATTGAGTTCACCGATGCGGAAGGTGCTCCTGTGGAGGAAAACTTCCGTTTTCACAATGTGGGGGACTTTTCTGTCAAGAAAATGACGGAGCAAAGTCATTTCCTGTCAGGACTGAATACGGAAAAGCAGTTTGCCGACAGGATGGAGAAGTCGTTGCGCTCCAACAAGGTGCTGCAACGGGTATTGGAGAATCCGGCGACACGCGAGGCATTCGTCAATTCGCTTTCTGCCATGCTGGACGATTTAAAGAAAAACGAGAAGTCTAACCCTGCAAATGAATGACAACAGCTATGAGTGAACAGAACACACACAGGGAGGCAGCCGTACAACAACAGCAGGCTGCGGCACAGCCCAGAAACCTGAACGCGGAGCTACAGGTCCTGGCTAAGTTTGGTGGTTTCAATGTCCTGGAGTCCTCTGTGGACGGCATACAGAACCTGAACCCGGAGCGCAAGGCGCGCCGTAACATTTTCCTTACAGACCCCGAACGGGCGCCTGAACGCAAGGAGCTGGAAAAACGGCTCGAAATGTGGGTGGACATGCTGCAAGGCAACAAGTCCATCAGCGAAATGATTGAACTGTGCCAGAAGAAATCGGCGGCCGTTTCCGACCTGCTTTCCCAGAACCAGCTGAAGGCGGTGGAAGAGGTGAAACAATTGGAGAAGTCATACCGTACGGTCATGCTTTTCTACAAGAATACGGATTCCGACAAGATTAAGAACATCTCTATAGTCAATGCTTCTATGGAGCAGCTCACCGACCTGGACAACTCTTTCTTCATCGACGCCATTGCGGACGAGCTGCGTGCCAACTACGACCGTCTGGACCTGCGTACCAACTATTCCTTGCTGGTCATCCCCGGCTACCTGGGTTCCAACAAGGTAATTGAGAAATGGGCGAAGATAGCGCATGACAACAAGGTGATGATTTATACCGACTTCGCCGACCTTGAAAAGCCGGACGATGTCATCGAGATGTTCTTCGACTCCAACCTGTCGGGAGGCGATGTGTACAAGTCCAACGTATGTATGGCCTGCAACTACCTGGTCGGACGTGGACGTTATGCCGAACTGGGCGAGACGGAGGACTTGCTGATTCCGCCTTCCGCGGCACTGGCGGGCAGCGTGTACAAGACGGTGATGGCACAGGTCACCGCCGGCAAGAAATACGGTTCCATGAGCGAGGTGGACGGAGTGGCTTTCAACCTGAAGAAGAGCGAGATCTCCGAACTGGAGAAGATTGGTCTGATTCCCATGGTGAAGGAATACGGCAAGGTGATGGCGTTCTCCGCCAAGACGTTGTTCAACGGCGACAACCTGGGCTTGCAGACCTATTCGGTGGTACGTGTGTTCGACTGGGTGACCAAGGTATTGATGGACTTCCTCAACCGGCGCGCTTTCGAGAACTGGAACAGCAAGGCGGAGAGGGATTTGCGCGGACAGATCAGCAAGTTCCTGGACAGCATCCAGGGTCCCGGACGCCTGATTGAAAAATTCAAGATCCTCCGCTTCGAGCGTGACCCGAAACAGAAAGACCGCATTTTCCTCGACATTCACCTGACTCCTTACTTCCCGGCAAAGAGTTTTGTCATCAAGCTGGAAGGCACCAAGGGGGATGACGAGAATGACTGGAACAGCGATTATGCACAGGATGCATAAGCAATTCCTTTTCTGAAACAGCCGGTGGACTCCGGTTAACCTCTCCGGCTGTTTCCTTTCTTTACTTTTCTAAACCGTTCTCACTATGTCAGATGTGTTGAAAAATATAGCTGATGCCGTTGACAACAACAGCACCAGACGGGGATTCTCCGACCTTTTCGCCGACTCAAAGGCTGCTCTGGACAAGCTCCAGGCGGGACTGGGCGGACTGCTCCCATCCATGCCGGGCATGCCCGTAGCCAAGTTCGGCGACCTTGCCATAGGGATAGACATGCACCCTACGGTCACACCGCCGTCACCCGTCATGCCCGTGCCGCATGTGGGGAAAGTATATGACCTCATGGCGGACATCATGGCAGGCATCGCCGCCGCCATGCCGCCCGTCACCGAAGGGGTGGCGGGAGTGGCGTGCAGCATTCTCAAGGGGATGGCACCTACGGTGAAGGTGCATAACCAGTGGATTGCGCAGGCGGGCATAGGCATCGTGCACCTGCCTGCATTCGTCCTGCACCCGGCACCGCTGGTCAGCGGCATGTCCGAGTCGGAGATGTGGATGGGCAGCGCGACCGTGCTGGCGGACGGTGCCCCCTGCTCCACGCTGACACATCCGGCGCTCTCCTGCAACCTGGTCGGCATCCCGACCATTCCCCGCAAGGGAAAGCCCAAGAAAGTGAGTAAGGCGTTGCTGGCACCCACTTCCATGCTCTCCACCATCACCTCCGTAGGCAAGCCGGTGCTCGTGGGCGGGCCGCCCACCATCGACATGTTCGCGCTGGCAATGAAGTTCGGGCTCAAGGGGCTGGGAAAAATGTGGAAGAAGCTGGGAGACAAGTTCCAGGATCTGATTGACAGACTGAGAAAGAAAGGAAAGAACCGGCTGGCGGACATTCTCCAGCCCATCAAATGCAAGACATTCGGCGAGCCGGTCGATGCGGCAACAGGCAGGGTGTACCACACCAACGTGGATTTCGAGCTGCCCGGCCCCATCCCCATCGTTTGGGAACGCACCTATTACAGCGATGCCGCCGTGGACGGCCCGTTGGGCTACAACTGGCACCACAGTTACAACCTGGGCATCCGGCGGCTGGAAGAAGGGGCTTTCCTCTTCCGCCATGCCGACGGACGGGAGTCTTTCCTGCCCGTGCTGGAACCGGGGGATTCCTATTTTGACCGCAAGGAACAATTGCTCTGGATGCTTGACGGGCAGGGTTATCTGCTGACCGACATCCGGGGACTTCAATATCGGTTCGACGGACCGGAGAACCGCTTCGGCTACCGCATGGTGTCGGACATATCCACCAAAGACGGGTTCCGCATCCGTTTCGAATACGCTTCGGCTGGAAAACTGGCGGGAATCGTATCTTCTCGGGGAGAACGCTTGAAGGTGGAAACCGACGAACTGGGACGGGTATGCTGTGTATCCATGAAACAGGACGGTGAGGAAACCAGGCTTGTCCGCTATCGTTATGACGACCGGGGCGACATGGTGGAGACCATCGACGCGCTGGATGTCAGCAAGCATTTCGTCTATACCGACGGGCATCTGCTGGTACAGCTGACCAATCAGGGAGGCATGTCCTTCCATTGGGAATACGAGGGCAAAGGTGAGAACGCCCGTTGTGTGCATACATGGGGGGACGGCGGCGTTATGGAGTACTTCATCCGTTACGGCAAAGGCTACACCCATATCCGTAACGGGGAGGGTGCCGAAACCGAATACCATTACGGGGAGGACAAGCTCATCTACAAGATAGTGGATGCCAATGGGGGAATCACCCGCCAGCAGTACAACGGATACCAGGAACTGGAGGTCACGGTCAACCCCGAAGGCTATACCCGCAAGACTTCCTACAACGAGTTTGGCCAACCTGTCCGGATAACGGACGAGAACGGCGAGGATACGTTCCTGAGCTACGACGGAAACCGCAACCTCGTCCTGCTCTGTACGCCGGGAGGGAAACAGCTCTCTTGGGATTACGACGGGATGGACCGTGTCGTCAGCCGCACCACGCTCAGCGGGGAGACTGTGAAATACACTTACAAGGGAGGCGTATTGCATACCATTACCGATGGGCAGGGACGCGTCTATACCCTCACCTTCAACGACCGCTACGACCTCGAACTGCTACGGTTCCCCAACGACCTGTTCCGCAGGTGGGAATACGACGGCAGAGGCAGACTCGTACTGGCGGTGGATGTCAAAGGCAATGCCACCCGGTATGCCTATGACCGGGCGGACAACCTGATACGGCTGGAGGAGCCGGACGGCAACGTGCACCGGTTCGAGTACGACGCCATGGGGAACATGGTACATGCTGCGGACAACATCCGCGAGGTGAAGTTCACCTATGGGGCATTGGGGGTATTGAAAAGCCGTGAGCAGGAACGCCACCGGATTACATTCGGCTACAACAGCGAGTTGCAGCTCCGGCGTATCGGAAACGAGGCGGGCGACAACTATTTCTTCGAGCTGGACGGGCTGGGACAAGTCGTTACGGAAATCGGTTTCGACGGGCTGCGACGCGAGTATGAGCGCGACGGTGCAGGACGTGTCACACGGGTAAACCGTCCCGGGGACAAATGGACGGAATACCTGTATGACGGGCTGGACAACATCCTGAAGGAAGAACAGTACGACGGCGAGGTATCTCTTTACACGTATGACAAGGACGGTATGCTTGTCAAGGCGGAAAACAGCGAGAACTTGCTGGAGTTCACCCGTGACAGGAAGACAGGACAGATTATTGAGGAAAAACAGGGAGAATATACCGTCAACCGCACGTACGACAGCGAGGGCAACTGTACCCGCATCACCAGCAGTCTGGGAGCGGACATCCGCCATACGTACGACCGGGAAGGCAACTTGCAGACCATGCAGGCAGGCGAGAGCTGGCAGGCGTCATGGGTACGTGACAATACCGGGCTGGAGGTGCAGCGCACCTTTTCCGGTGGTGTGACTGTCAGGACGGAACGCGACTGCTTCGGCAGGGAGGTACGCAAGTCGGTACAGTCGGGCGGCATAGAGCGAGGCGCCTACCGCTACCAATGGGGCATCGCCAACCGCCTGCTCTCCAAGGAGAACGAGCTGACAGGTACTGTCACACGGTACGACTACGACCGTTTCGACTTCCTTATCCGGCAGGAGACCATACAAGGTTCGGAAACGGATGTGATTTATCGTGTGCCGGACTTCGTGGGTAACCTCTTTGAGACACCGGACAAGAAAGACCGCAAATACGGTGCCGGGGGAAAACTGTTGGAAGACCCGGATTGTTTCTACCATTACGATGACGAGGGGAACCTCATTTTCCGTGAGTTCAAGCAGTTGCAGGAAACGGGCGTAAAGTTCGATCGCAAGCGAATGGAGAAGGAACGGGGCATCCGTTGCCTGGCAACGGGGACGGGATGGCTGTACGAGTGGAGTTCCAATGGGATGCTGAAGAAGGTGATACGTCCGGACGGAAGACCGGTGGAGTTCCGGTACGATGCGTTGGGACGACGCACGGCAAAGCAGTATTTCGGAAAGGTCACGCGTTGGATATGGGACGGAAACGTACCTATCCATGAATGGAGCTACAAAGTTACCGATATGCAATCGGATGAGAAAGAAAGCACTCCGTCAAAAGAACCGATAAAGGATATTACCACGTGGGTGTTTGAAGCAGGCACGTTTGTGCCTACGGCGAAGATACAGGACGGCAAACAATACTCCATTGTATCCGATTATTTGGGTACGCCTATTCAGATGTATGACGAACAAGGAAACAAAACTTGGGATTGTACTTTGGATATTTATGGAAAAGTGCTAACCATTGATAAGGGAACGGAATTTGACTGTCCGTTCAGATTTCAAGGGCAATATGTGGATAAAGAAACTGGTTTATATTATAATAGACTTAGGTATTATATATCTAATATAGGTATATACATATCACAAGATCCTTTGATTTTTTTTAATAGCATTCATCTTTATAGTTATGTCCATAATGTAAATACTTCAATTGATATTTTAGGATTATTCCCATTAATGAATGGAGCTACCGTTACAGTAACAGCAACATCAAATAGAGGAATTGAAACTGTAACAAAATCATCTGGAGGTGGACTTCATGCGGAGATTAATGCATTAAGAGAGTTGAATAAAAAAGGCGCTTTGAATGGAGCTGATGTAGTTATATCAGACGTTGTGGGACATTTCCCAAAAGGAGAAGAAAAGGCTGTACAAGTATGCGCAAAATGTAGACATGATATATTTCAAGAACTGATAGATGGTAAAGCAAATAGTATCACTATACCTCGGAAAGGTGGTGCACCAATAACTATTATGAAAGATCAATTTGAAACTGTTCAAAATGCAACAGGAGAAATACTTGAAAAATACGAAGGAACAAAACTTTACAAGAAGCGTTCTGATGAATCATTTGAAGCATTAAGTGTTAATAATTTCCATTAAAATTATTATATGAAAACAATAAGAAAAAAAATAGAAGTGCTAGGACTTAAATATAATCCAAAATGGAAGTGGTTTAATGTGAATATGGGAGTATTAGTTTTTCATTTTTCAAATAATAAAATGAAACTAGATGAAACACCTTATTCCGATGAACATTTAGTATCTATTGAGAACTTAAGAATAGATAAAGAACTATTTACTTTTAATTCTTTGTATAAAAAACAATACACACTATTCAATATAGATTGTTCAACTTATGATGTTGGAATATATTTAGCTAAGTGTATTATGTATATTAATGAAAATAGTTTAGAATTTAGTGAACAATATGATTTTTTCGATTTCTTCTTTAAGAAAGGAGAACTCCATATCAGTTTAGAGAATAAGATAAGAAAAGAACGAATTGTAATAGGTTACAATGAATATAGAAATTATTTTTCTTGGGTATATCCTGAACCTGGGAAAGAATTTCTAATTGATAAATGTGTTTATTCAAATAAAACTATATATATAAAATGTAAAGGTTTAAATCTGTGGGATAAAAGAGATCAAACTTCTGGTTTAGAATACGAATGGAAATTGAATTTACCAAAAGAGATCGAAACAACATTGGATTTGTTACTAAATTTTGTTTTTCTGTCTATAAATCAGAAGTTGTTTGAATTTTCTTAAAATATTTTCTTATAAGCATTTTCTAAGTTTATTTTCGATCTTTTTGTTGGCTGTTTTTCGTCACATAGTCTGCTATGCTCCTCGAAACAACCAACAAAAATCTTCGAAAACAACTCTTCGAAAAAAAACTTAAATAAAATTCAAACAGTTTCTCAAATAATAAAAAAATTTTTTTTAACCCTTGGACTGTATACTTTTACTTTTTGTCCAGGTAGAACATCTCGAACACGAAATGTACTATTATAAATGGAGTATGTCCTCTTGAAGGAGAACAAGTAAACTTAAATAGTTATGTACGATTACGACTAGTTGATTCATACTGTCAAATATCCGTCAGACGAGTAACAAATAAACATATAACAATGCTTAATCGTCTCATCCGTATATCTCAAAATGTGGAAATACGTTTGAAATTGGTAAAATATTTTCATATTTAAGTTTAAAAAGCTACCTTTGTTCAAACATATTTTAATCAGTAATAAACAGCACATTAAGAGCATGAAAAATTCAAAAGGATTTGTTTTCTATGTAGACATACTGGGATTTACAGCTTTGACTCAAGATAAAATCCAACTGACAAAAGACGATTT
>UMGZ01001738.1_pt1 | contig 11395 bp, 10 predicted proteins | sample 1965421 | NCBI WGS metagenome assembly UMGZ01 (sample SAMEA4836087, study PRJEB28245) | human gut metagenome | biome: gut microbiome; material: fecal sample | place: Denmark | collected 2008
AAACATCGATAAACGAAAGATATGGTATAAATTCTAGATTAAATTGATGATATGTTATATCACGCATTTTGATGAAATTGAGGCAAATATTTTCCTTTAAGAATCGTTGTTTGTCATACAGCTCCTTTCCACCAATAGCATTTATATATTGTGTCGTATTAAGATGATGACAAATCGCAAGAATTTTCTCTTGTCCCTTTAAAGTATTATCCTTCGGTATAGAACTAGATAAAATTATTTTTGTCTTAATATCTAGATATGAAAAAATTTCGACAAACTGATGCATTAACAAAGATACTAAATTTGCATCAGGGTATAATAAGATGGACGAAATAATTGGGAAAACGTCATTATAATATGGCGCCTTTTTATACGCTGTTTCGATAAGCTTCAAAATCTTTTTTATTTCTTTAGATTCACTCGTAATGTTTATCTCGTTAATTAACTTATTTTGAGAGGCCTTAACTAAAGGCAAAGTAAATAAGTGAACTGAATTATTAAGGAGGATATTATTTCGATTGATCCAGCCTCGTTTAATATAATTGACATCGTCAAATAAAACAAAAGTGTCAGCAGCGGCAATCATTTGCCAGTACCCTAAATAAGGGAATAAATATGGTTGCATAATAACGGTCTTCATAGAAATACTCCCGAGACAACAAAATAAATTATTAATAGAACAAATAGAATAATCAAAACATTCTTTAAACGTTTAATGCGTTTTGAAAGTTTATTATATCGTGTTGCTCGTCTCTCTAGATCAGGATAAGTTCTTACCCAATTTTGATATGATTTATAAAGATATTCCATAAAAATAGGATTTTGTGTCTCAATGGCATGAATAGCTTGATAATCACTTTCACAAGTAGATTTCATAATTAAATTTGAATAAGCCTGGAAAATTTGATGATCATCAAATTTAATTTCATGCTGTTCTAAAAGATGGTTCAATTTCGATAATGCATCTGAAAATTCGTTAGTATTATTTTCGATCTTATCATTTTGAATTGCTCGTTTATCAGCAATATCCTTTGCCGTTTGTCTATTCGCATAAATATAGTTAATATCTAGACATTCTGTTCCAAATTTAGGAACAAAATTAAGATACATAAAAAGTTTCCATCCTAGTTTATTGCCAAAGATAGCCTTCAAGATTTTGAGACGTATGTAATATTTTTTTCCAACCCCACATGCTTTTCCGTATTTCAGCATCATTTCTGTACAGAATAAGTCTTGCTGGCCTTGGAACAATATGTTTAATTTATAGGCAAACATACTATTCAAATATTGAATCATTTTAGTACTTTGCGAAGCAAAGGTGGAATTATTCCCTATCAAGTATGCAGCCATAATTTTATCGTAAAAATATATAGGCCCTTTCGATAATTGATAATAATATAATAAATAATCTATGGGAAGTATATTTTTAGCTGCATAGTCTGATGTTCTAAAAATACGAGATGAAGTTAAGAAGAAAGGCGCTTTTGAACTAAAAGTGACAGGATTTTCAATCTCTCTTATATTTAAACATTCATGTATGTATGATTTCCCTATGCCAGTATTTGCATCAATCTGACAAGTATCGTGAGCGAAGCCTATGTATTCAGGATGAGATTGCAGAAAATCCAAGGCTAGTTGCACTTTATTTTCATCACACCAATAATCATCTCCATCAATGATGCTGAAATACGGACTTTTAACCGCTTTAATAGCGGCTAATGATTGCATTTCAAGATAAGGACCGCAAAAAGTATTTTTCTTCTGAACGGTTAGTTTAATTTTATTCGGAAATTTTTCCGAAAACATGCGGCAGAAATCAGAGGTGCCGTCTATTGAACAATCATCCCAAATATGAATTTCATAAGGATATGTTGTTTTCTGATTCAAAATGCTTTCTATACATTTTGAAATTGTTTCTCTATGATTATAAGTAAAAATGATAACCGTTAACATTCGTTGAATCTTATGTTTTTTAATTCGTTAACATCATCTATTAATAAATCTGGAGAGTACCCTTCTAAAACGTTTTTATTTAATATCCCCCAGGTTACCGCAATTGATTTAATACCTAATTTTTTAGCTGTTTTTATATCCTCGCCAGTATCTGATACCATCCAATCATTTGAGCTAGTTGTTATATTGTTTAATATAAGATCTTCCTTGCTAATCTTTTGTTCTGTTACTAATATTTTTTCGAATAGGCTGAACCAACCTAGACGTGAAATTTGCTGAATCGTTAAGTGTCTATTTTGGCGATTAGTAACAATAAATAATCTATATTTTTGGTGTAAATAAAACAGCACATCACTAACACCATAGATCGGGACATCTTGTGCTAATCTATATTCTTCCTCAACCATTTCTTTAAATTTTATATTAAAGTTAACTATTTGTGTTTCATTATAACCAAAATAACGTTTTAATAAATCTTTTTGGGTGCAATGTGTTCTTTTAATTTCCCAGTATTCTGTATAAGAAAATCTATTCTCCGGGCATAATTCGCAAAAGAGTTTATAAAGACGTTCTTGAGAATTAATAATCGTCCCATCTAAATCAAAAAAAAATTTTGGCATTTTAATTCTTTATTGTGGATAACATTCAAAATCATTGTTGTAGAATTTTTTCAATCGAGATACAAATGAAGCTTCGGAATGTACCTCGTCTAACCTGCGCAGTTCATTAACTGCATCTCTATACTTATCATTATTATTAAAATATAAAATTATATCATTGACTATAGACGATTCCATCTGGTGATACGATGAATAGACATTTTTTAAGTCTAAGAACGAATCGTTGGGGAAGAAAGTCTCGTTATAAACAGAGAAGCTAAGAGTCCCAATAGCAGCAGCTTGCAAGAAATATCCATCATATCCTTCTCCAAATGTTATAACTGCAAAAGCTTCACTAACATATTTCATATATTCTTCAAACGACATTCCTGAAATTGTCAAGATTTTAAAATCCGGTAATCCGGATTTAAGAGATTTAACGATCGAAGAACGATTTTCATTTTTATCTGGAGAAAGCAGTATTAACTTTTTTTTGGATGTCTTAGCCATCCATTTTGTGATATCCAAATAACTATAGATCGTAATAACTGGTGTATAATATTTATTAGCAAGCTCATCTATTTTTTTAGTTTTGAATGCTAATGTTTGCGTCACATCATTTGTTAAAAGGAATAAATCGCCAACTTTATCAGCTGGAGGCAAAAGCATAGGATTTTGATTTAAAATATTTATCTTCAAATCATCAACTTTTATTAATTTTTTCTTATCCAGCTCAGATAATTTTGAATAAAACGCTCCAGACATATATTCCGGTATGTGTATAACCAATTCTGATTTATCATTTATGTTCCTAATAAATTGATCCCATCTTAATATTTTTTCATTGCTATTAAACCATGATACTTTAGAATAAGTATACATGCCTGGTTCTGTAACGCATATTACAAGGTATTTTTTTTGAATTAACTTGGTGTATCGGCAAATTGAAAAAATTGAAAGAATACCACCAGAAACGACTTCTTTTCCAGGCAATAAGAATACAATCGTTTTATGACTCTTCTGTAGAGGCAAAATATCAAATCTGTCTTGGATATTCTTTTGTATAGATTGATATTTTCTAAACTGTAACTTATAGAATGGATTAGGGATTCGACATCTTAAACCAAAAAGGTTAATTGATATTTTTCTAAGTGGTGTATTTCTGTTCATAAAAACTAGACTAAAGAGCAAATAATGTCAACAATTTTTTTAACCATTTCCAGTGGCAAATCTGGATAGAGAGGTAGGCAGGCAATACGAGAACTAATATCTTCCGATATTGGGCATTCATACCTAACATTCAAATATGATAGAGTATTAAGGCTCGGATAAAAATATCTCCGAGGAAAGATATCATATCGATTCATCTCTCTAAAAATTTTAAGTAATTCTTCCTCGTTTTTAAAGAGAACAGGATAATACGCAAAATTATATTGAAGATCATTTTGCTTGCGAGGACGACCGACTTTTCCTTCCAACAAATCACTATACAACTCCGATATTGACTTTCTTCGAGCTATTATCGATTCAAGATGACTATAGAGTACGTTCCCCATTGCTGCATTGAGTTCGTCTTGTTTGGCATTTATCCCTAACGAATAGTGAATATCTCCTATATGCCCAAATTTTTTCATCAAATCCAATTTATCATTTATTTTCTGATCTTTAATGATGCATGCTCCCCCTTCAATAGTATGAAAAAGCTTCGTTGCATGGAAAGACAGAGTAGATATGTCACCATATGCGCATAACGATCTATTCTTATATATAGATCCAAATGCATGGGCCGCATCATAAATTACTTTAATATTGTGTTTTTTAGCAATTTCTTCAATGGCTTCAACATTACACGCGTACCCGAATACATGCACTGGCATTATCGCTTTTGTACGGGATGTAATGGATGCTTCTATCTTTTGAGGATCTATAGTAAAATTTTGGGGTTCAATATCAACGAAAACTGGGACGCATCGCTCCCACAATATACTTGAGGTTGTAGCAACATAACTGAAAGGTGTGGTTATCACCTCTCCCTCAGTTATATCCAGTGAACGGAGAGCTAATTGAAGTGCTATAGTCCCATTGGTTACGTATTGAAAGTGCTTAACTTTCAGATATTTGTGCATCCGGTTTTCGAACTCAATTACTTCAGGGCCTTGATTGGTAAGTTGGTTTCGGTCAAAGATTGCAGCAACTCGTTGCAAATATTCTTCCTTCGAAGGAAGATAAGGCTTAGTGACAGGGATTTTCATAACAGTACTTAAAATTTAATGAAATTAAATTGAATTGAAATATAGCCAATCTAGCCAATTAAAATTGGCACTGGGAATTAATACGATTTATTAACTCATCTGACAATTTCGGATTTTGACTATCCAGCTTTTCTCCGGGCTCAGGATTATTTTCCGTAATTGTAGGCAACATAACCTCTATAAACCGAGGTGATGATTTGCTCAAAAATGAATCAACCTTATCATAATCTTCAATGCCATTTATTTTTAAATAGTCAATCCCGTAAGCTTGAGCAATTTTTTCAAAATTAGGCGTTGAATATCCATCTACCGATACGAATGATTTACCATTAAACAATTTCTCTTGGGTTTTTCTGATCATACCTAAACAATTATTATTTAGGACAATAATATTTACTGGTAAATTATCCCTTTTAATTGTATGAAGTTCTTGAATGTTCATTTGAATTCCTCCATCCCCATTAATCGATACAATCATTTCCTTCGGAACGGCATATGCGGCACCTATCGCTGCTGGTAGAGAGAAGCCCATAGAACCATAACCAGCTGAATTTATCAACCGTCGAGCATAATCTAACTTTATGGACTGAGCAACACTCATCTGATTTTGCCCTACATCTGCACAAATCACGCATCCTTTTGATAAAAAGTTTGAGAGTAAATATATAAAATTATTCGCAGCTAATTTTTTGTTAGTTAAATCGTGCGATGGAAATAACTTCATCCACCCACTCGTAATTTCAAGCCACTTTTTATAGGTTAACTTATTATCTAAATTATCAATGAATAAATCGAGGTAAATATCAATTGTAGAGTGAATGCTTAATGCTTCGTTAAATTTTCTTCCAAATTCATTTTCATCCACATCAACGCGTATGACTTTAACACCTGGATGTAGTTTTGTTTTCCACCCACCCATTTGTCGTTCATCCAAACGCGAACCTAGAATAATAATACAGTCAGCATTAGCCAATGTTAAATTGGCATATCTATTCCCGTAGTGTCCGATAAAACCTCGAAAGCAGGGGTTATCATGAGATACAGCATCTAATCCACACAATGACGCAACTACTGGAATTTGAACTTTATCCAATAAATCTTTTAATTTTTTTCTTGTGCTATTTTTACGACATCCCCCTCCTACTAAAATTACGGGTTTTTTTGATTGTCCCAAAAGCTTAATAGTTGCTGTGATATCTATATTTGAAAACCCTTTTTCCTGAGGGGAAAAGTGCTTCAGTTGATTAATATCGATATCCTCTCGTGCGATATCGTATGGAATATCAATTAAAACGGGGCCCGGCCTACCTTCATTTGCAATATAAAAAGATTTTTCTAATTCATACTGAATATCTTCTGCATTTCTAATTGCTACAGCATATTTCGTAATCCCTGAAACAGTTTCAACTATATCAATTTCTTCAAAAGCATTTTGGCGTATCTTTTTGTTTTTTCTGATCGCTAGCGAATGAGGACTACCTACGATAAATACGCAGGGGTTTGAATCAAAATAAGCATTAGCAATACCAGCTACAAGATTTATAGCGCTAGGCGCACCTGATGCTGTAGCGACTCCTGTCTTTCCTGACAAAATAGAATAAGCATTAATAGCAAAGGCTGATGCTTGCTCATGATAGTTAAGGATAAAGTGGTTTTTTTTATTTTCACAAAAAAAATTCAAAATATCAGCGTTAAATCCTCCTATATAGCCCCATAATAGATTGTCGTTGGACTCGATATATTTTGATATGTAATGTGCTACCTTCATTTAACCTACATCCTAATTATAATAAATTATTTTTTATTAAATCCCTAAAAGATGGCGCTTTGGCATCTTTATCAGATATAATCAACGGCTCCACCTGAGGCCAGTCTATACCAATTTCCGGGTCATTCCATTGAATAATGTGTTCATCTCCTGGATAATAAAATTCTGTAGTTTTATAATGAAAATGTGCCATTTCACTTAAAACAACAAATCCATGCGCGAAGCCAGGGGCGATCCAGAGTTGATGTTGATTGTTTTCATTTAAAAAGGCACCGTACCATTTTCCGAAAGTTGGGGATTTTGGCCGAATATCTACCGCAACGTCAAATACTTCACCATACGAAACCATCACAAGTTTTCCTTGTGGATGTTTTTTCTGGTAGTGAAGTCCCCTCAGGGTACCTTTATATGACATGGAATGATTATCTTGAACAAAGTTAAAGTTGATTCCTATATTAGAATACCGCCTTTGTTGCCATGTTTCTACAAAATATCCTCGAGAATCTCCATAAATTTTTGGTTTAATTAACAATATACCTTCAATTGTTGTTTTTACTACTTCCATACTAACGATCCCCTTTAAGGAGTTGCTCAAGGTACTTACCGTAATGATTCTTTGCCATTGGTTTAGCTAGCTCTAAAAGCTCTTCGTTACTAATAAATCTTTTTCTCCAAGCTATTTCATCGACGCAAGCTACCATAAGCCCTTGCCTTTCTTCTACTGCATGGATAAATGAGGCAGCTTCTAGGAGTGATTCATGGGTTCCTGTATCAAGCCAAGCAATTCCTCTGGACATCAGTTCAACATTTAGACTACCTTCTTCCAAATAAATCTTGTTAAGGTCGGTGATTTCTAATTCACCTCGGGCAGAAGGCTTTACCTGCTTCGCCTTGTCAACAACAGTATCATCGTAAAAATACAATCCAGTAACCGCATAATTCGACTTTGGCTTTACTGGTTTTTCTTCTAAACTAAGCACTCTTTGATTTTTATCGAATTCAACCACGCCATATCTTTCAGGATCTTGAACGTGATAGCCAAACACAGTGGCGCCTTTATCCCGGGTCATAGCACGGTCAGTGATATCAGCCAATCCATGACCGAAGTAAAGATTGTCTCCCAAAATTAAGGCGGTGTTGTAGCCCTTAATGAAATCCTCACATAGGAGGAAAGCCTGAGCCAGGCCCTCAGGCTTAGGCTGCTTAACATAATGGAAGCTGCATCCCCACTGGCTACCATCTCTCAGAAGCTCTTTGAAAAGCGGCTGCTGATCAGGAGTAGTAATGATGGCGATCTCGCGAATGCCAGCCTTCATCAACACAGCCAGAGGGTAGTAAATCATCGGTTTATCGTAAACCGGCATCAGCTGCTTGCTGATGCTGCGAGTAAGCGGGAATAAACGCGTACCAGACCCGCCAGCCAGAATAATTCCTCTCCAGGCTTTCATTACAGTCTCTCCTTGTAGTTCTTTTCAATCCATTTCTGATATTCACCTGAGCGAACATGTTCAACCCACTCAGTGTTCGTGAGATACCATTTAACGGTCTCTTCAAGACCTTCCTCGAACTTATGTTTAGGCGTCCAGCCCAACTCGCATTCGATTTTTGAAATATCAATGGAATACCGGAAATCGTGGCCCTGGCGATCAGTGACGTACTTAATCTGATCGACGTACGAAGCGCCATCCACCCTGGGCTTAATCCGATCCAAAATCTCGCAGATCTTATGGACGATTGTTAAATTGGTGCGCTCCGACCGGCCGCCAATATTGAACGTTTGACCAGGATTCGCCCGTGTCAGCACTTCATAGATCGCTTCGCAGTGATCTTCAACATGCAGCCAATCGCGAATGTTCTGGCCTGATCCGTAAATCGGTAGCGGCTTTCCCTCCAACGCATTAAGCGTCATCAGAGGAATCAGTTTTTCCGGAAACTGTCTAGGACCGTAGTTGTTCGAGCAATTGGTGATCAGAACAGGCAATCTGTATGTTTCATGGAAAGCCCTTGCGAAGTGATCACTTGAAGCTTTCGAAGCCGAATACGGAGAGTTCGGGCTGTATGGCGTTTCTTCGGTAAAAGCAGGGTCATTCAGATGCAACGAACCATAAACTTCATCGGTAGAAACATGGTGGAACCGGAACGCCGCCTTCTTGTCGGCCGGAAGCTGAAGCCACCAGTCCTTTACCGTGCGAAGCAGAATTTCAGTACCGAGGACGTTCGTTTTCACGAAAACATCGGGATCCAGAATCGAGCGATCGACATGGCTTTCGGCAGCGAAGTTTACCACTGCATCAGGCTGATGTTCAGACAGAATCCAGTTGACGCATTCGGAGTCGCCGATGTCACCGTGAACAAATTCATAGTTGGAGTTGTTCTCGACATCCTTGAGGTTATCGGGGTTGCCTGAATACGTGAGCTTATCGAGATTGATGACACGATCGCCGGCCGCAACGCGCTGCAATACGAAGCAGCTTCCGATGAAGCCGGCGCCGCCGGTGACTAGTAGTGTTTTAGACATAACAACAGGATTCGTAGGTATGGTGATTAATCTTTGATGTAATAGAGCGGAATCTTCCCGAAGAGATAGACGCGCGTATCGAATGCCCCTCTCTCGCGTATCCAGAGGAACGGAATGCACCCGAAGAGTCGGACCCAGCGGCTGCGCTTCTTAAGGTAGGGGAATTCACGCTGAGCGATGCATCGAACCAATGAGGCCGCATCCATCATCTTTGCGCGGAACGAGTCGCTCGTCGGATGCTCTCGGTAGAGAACCAGTGGTTCAGCGATATTTGCGAACATTGTGACGCCCATAAGCCGAACCCACAGCATGTAGTCTTCGCTCGGCGTGTACTGCTCTTCCCATCGGATGCTCCACTTATCGAGGACGGAACGTCGAATCATTGACGCCGTATGGGCAACGACGCATTCGGAGAGGAGCGCCCTCTTGATTTCCATGTTCTCCGTCGGCCACTTTGTGACCTTGCCCGACTCAAGCATCTTGAGCCGCGAGCTCACAACGCCGATGTGAGGGTTGGCGTCGAGGAAAGCTGCTTCCTTTTCGAGTCGGTCCGGCGTTGAGATGTCGTCGTGATCGAAGATCGCGACATATTCACCTCGGGCGCGCGCAAGGAGAACATTTCGGCTTGCCGAGATGCCAAGGTTCTTCACGTTGTCCCAGAAGATGATTCTCGGATCGTTGTAGGACCGCACGATCTCGTCGATTCTTTCGTTATCGGGAGAATCGTTGAGAAGCAGGAACTCGAAATCTTTGAACGACTGATTGAGTATCGACTCAATCATTTCGCGCAGGATAGGTTCCGGCGTGTTGTAGAGCGGGGTTAGAACGGATACTTTTGGGGACATTTGAGAGTTTGGATCTTTTCAAGCGTTGTTCTGCGGCTCTGTCGGCCATTCGATTTCAATGAATTTTTTGAGCGCCTCTTCCCAATGCGGCATTGGCGGGAGGTTGAGCAAGCGCAGCATCTGTTTATCGAGCCTCGAGTTCGCAGGTCGCGGCGCCGGACGCGGGAATTCAGCCGTCGTGCAGGGGACGATCTTCTGACTAATGCCCGAGAACTCGACGATCTTCCTCGCGAAGTCGTACCAAGTTGCCTCGCCTTCGCAGGTGAGATGAATGACTCCTGAAACAAGCGGTCGGCGAATAATGCCGATCAGGGCTTCAGCAACGGCATCGGTGCTCGTGGGGTTGCCGATCTGGTCGTTCACAACCTTGAGTTCTGGACGAGAGCTGTCGGCGAGCTTCCGAATGGCATGCACGAAGCTTGGCCCCCCGCTGCCGTAGAGCCAGGAGACTCGGGCGATGACGTGATCAGGGCATTCTTCCTGAATGGCAACCTCGCCCGCGTACTTGGAGAACCCGTAGACGCTCTTCGCGCCGCCGGCAATGTCGAATTCGGTATAGGGGCGATCGGCGTCGCCCGCGAAGACGTAGTCGGTGGAGATGGCGATCAGACGCACGTTGTGACGGCGGCAGGCGGTCGCAACGTTCCGAGAACCCAGCGCATTGATGGCAAAGGCGAGATCTTTTTCCGTCTCGCACTTGTCGACCTGCGTCATGGCAGCAAGGTGAAGCATTACGTCGGGCTGATGCCGAGCAACGAGAACTTCAACAGCCTCAGGGGACGTAATGTCAGCATCTGCTCGGTCTGTCGGAATGAGCACGAAATCGGGTTCTGAAGCAAAACGCTTCATGATGGTGCGTCCGAGCATGCCCTTGGCGCCGTCAATCAAAATCTTCATCGCTCCGCCTCCAGAGTAAGGATCGAAAGGGCATTGCCCTTCTTTTCGACTGTCTGAGGACTCGTCCTTGGAGTCAAAACTTGAAGATCGGTCACGTTTCTACCTTAGGGTTAGGGGTTGTTTCCTGAGTCGTTCCCAAGCGATGAAATGCGACGATGCTGTTCTTCGACGCATTGATACGAAAAATGAGTGTCAGCACAGACACTCTGCTCTTCAAGCCCGGTCTTGTCACGGAAAACGGCTTTGTTACAATCGCCATAATTCTATTGAAAACCCATCACTTACCCCACTTTCCAAGGCCGCTTGTTTACCCGCAATGAGCTCTGAAAACGAACGCAACACCATGATTCTTCAGGCGAACGCCGCTCAGCCTGAGTCGCTTCTGGACGATAGTCTCCCACATGATGGCGAGAGAAATCCAGCAGGAGAAGTTGCGAGTGCACAACGAGCCGTGGACGCGAGACTGGCGGAGCATACCGAGCATGAAAGGCAGGTCGCGGGCTTCCTTTTTTCCTTGGGCGTCGGCTATACAAAGGTCGCCTGGGTGACGGGTATGAACATCC
>UMGZ01053367.1_pt1 | contig 11368 bp, 9 predicted proteins | sample 1965421 | NCBI WGS metagenome assembly UMGZ01 (sample SAMEA4836087, study PRJEB28245) | human gut metagenome | biome: gut microbiome; material: fecal sample | place: Denmark | collected 2008
TATCCGCACCCAAAAAGTTGCATTTATAAGTTGAACTCAAGAATGCAGATAGGAAGCAACATGGTTTCAATGATATGCTGATTTGCTGTCGTGCTGTTGTGCAGGTTTACAACAGCGAAACTTCAAATAAAGGTATCAGCAATGGATTGTGGCTTGAGAGAGGTGGAGTTTGGATGATATAAATCGGTGGTACAATACATCCGTCTATCAACGTAGTAATAAAGCAACAAAAGAATGGTGCAATAAACAAAAGCATATAGGCATACGCACGCTGGCCTGCAAGCCTGCCCGCGCTCCAACCTGCCTGCCGTCCAGCTTGCCTGCCGACCGGTCTGCCGGCGTGTCTGCCTGCCGGCACACAGACAGGCGAACCTGCCGACAGGCTATTCGCAAACGGGCAGGCTCAAATATGATGTGGAAACGATATGGAATTAAAAGCAAGACAGTACTACCGATTTTCATCAGCAAGATGTGCAACAAATATACAATAATGATAAGATGTTTGATTTTCTCTATTTTTCAGAGGAATAGCTTTGGTTATAAGGAAGAAAAACATTATTTTTGCAAATGAGAAAAGCGTTCTTTTGATTGATGCAGAACATTGCAGAATAGAGAAGCCCGCTGGTTTCCAAATCGTTACCTGTTAAGCTGACAATCTTTGTAAGTTCTTTGTTTTCAATGAGTAAGAAAGAATGATATGTCTTCTACAATGGAATGTGATATGCTTCTTGATGCCCGATGCTTCAATCCATTTCTTCAATGGACGAGAAATCCAAGACGAACCAGTCAGTCCTTCAAATACACGCTGATTTGGTTCTCTACGTTCTCCGCAAAGGGAGTAGGCCTGTTCGTTGATAGGGAGATAATCCACCACATGTGTCTTTCGCTGGGTGAAGTCCACTCGCCATCCACTCCCTGTTTGAGTTATTTCGCCCCATGTAAGATCATGAATGTCACACAGACGGATACCAGTGAGTACAGCAAAGAAGAAGGCACGCTTCAATACTTCATTCTCACAAGGAGTCTTGGCCAATGTTTCTGCTTCTTCAAGTGTCAATGTTTCTCGCTTGACTTTCACATCAGGAATGCCTTTCACCTTGGCTGCGATGTCAACAGTAAGGTATTCGTCAATGAATGCACGATGCAAACCTGCCTTTACAATAGAGAAATATGTAGCGGCAGAGTTTTGCGAGAGAGTACCACCTTTGTTACCTCCCTGTGGAGCAGAGAGCATGAACAGCTTTATGTCTTCAAGTAGTTTTGCTGAGATTGTCTTGAACGGGATGGGCTTTTCTTTAGAGTAGATGGACAGCAATTTACCTACACGAGTCCAGTTGACGATGATAGAGTCAGAGCTGTTAGGATGACACTTGTAAATAATGCTGTTGAAGTATGCAATGAAATCCTGTTCGCCGCGTTCGTTCTGAGCAATCATTTCCTGCTCTCTATCGGAATAAACTACGGCGGTGTCGTACTCCTGCTGACGCAAGGCACGTACCTTGTCGGCATATCGACATGCCTCCTTGTCCAACTGCGATGTGCATTGGATGATGCCATTTGAATCCCGCTTAGGTTTGTACTTGTAGTTACCGTCCTCATCAATCTTGCTGATGGCAGTCATATCCCAGATAGGGGTAGTGATGGTACGGTTAACTGCCTCAATGACTCTCTTAGGCTTTGTGCTACCCGGATTACGTACAGGGTACGACTCAATGTAGAGGTACCACTCTTCACGGAAGATCGACTTACGAAGCTTAACCGTGACTTTGGTGTGCAATAAAGGTCTTCTCATTTTGTTTCTGATTTATATAAGTTATCAATTTCTTCTTTGGGTACATACACATAGTTGCCAATTTGACGAGAGGGGATGGAGTACTTTCTGACATGTGCCCACACAGAACTATCGTTGATGTGGTATTTCTCGCAGACTTCTCCGATGGTGTAGCAGTCCTCGGGTTCAAGACTGTACTTCTTTGGCAGAGGCGTTTCCTTGATGTGCTTGGCTATAGGCCGCTTCACAAACATCTTCTCCAGATCCTTACGGTTTATCCTTGTGAGTCTGGTACCAATGTTGATGCTGGGTATCTGACCTCGACGAACCATCAGATACAGCGTATCACGTTCAACACCATAGATAGCCACAGCTTCCCTGATGGAGATATACTCTCTCACCTTGGGAACACTTTTGGCAATCAAAGCCAGTTTCTTTTCCCTAGCTTCTGCTCTCTTCTTACGTGCGTAAGCCACATCACTGCATTTCTTGCAGCAGTAGAGGCTATCGAGCGTTTTGATGATAAACACCTTTCCGCAGATTCCGCACCTTCTTTTGATTTCAAGTCCTAATTTTGGCATCTTTTTGCTTTTTATGAGTTAATATGTGACATGTAACAAATTGAAACAGCCCTCAAACGCCCATTTTCGTATCCTGTACGTCACCGACTATTAAGTACGGATTAGTAGGAATAAGTAGGTTTTAGTCGGGCTTTTCCTACGTTTTTGTCGTGCTACACGCATGTAACAAAAAAGCCGTAAAAAAAGGGGGAATAAGCACATAGAAAACATGAGCCCATAAAATGCAAATGGCGTGTAACTCATTGAGCTACACGCCATTTGATAGTGTTTTGTTATGTCTTTGCTTATGCGTCTCATTTGACCTCCTCAAACATAATATATATTGATTATAAGCGATTTACAAATCTATGGTACAAATATGGATTGCTTTAATGAGTGTGCATTGAACGGGTAAGCATAGAAAGCATAAAAAGAACCTTCAACTTGCCGAAAGAAAGATTTATATTTATTTAACCATCCGTATTTTGCCCGATTTTCTTTAGCACTTGTTAGCCGTTTTTGCAGATGGTAGGCAGATGTTAGCCAAAACACCACAAAATAAGATTGTTGCTATCCTTACACCTATTTTTGACTTTCGTTTTTTATGGAAATACGTTATACCTTTGCAAAACAATCATAGACAATAATAGTTATGAAGCAAAGGCAACATACATTCCAATCACTGACAATAGAAGTGCTAACGGTGCTTCTGGCGTCCACAATATCATTCCCAGTGAGTGATGCTTTGGGGATGCAGCCAAGCATTCTCCCTTTTGTTATGGTAGCTTGTTATGTTGCTCTGAAACTCATTTACCATTTATGCCTCTCTCTGTCGGCACATATAATATCCCTTGCTTCTTTATTCCGTCACAAACCTACGCAATCATGCCGACAAACCAAAGATGATGCCGCTTTAGCAACAGCTATATCTGCGGTTGGCAATGATGATATTCAAATGAGACGGATGGAGTTATTTCATTATGAGTACCAGCATGAGGAGCAGCAATATCTACAGCAAAAAGAAAGGGAAGAAGATGAAAAACTACAAGCCATATTACAATACACCCGAAATACATTCAGGCAATTTGATTTTAGCGAAGAAGAAATCTTTCAAATCTGCGAAAGTGTCCGATACTTTGTCACCAATCAGCAAGCTCTACGTGTAAACATTCACATCAAGCGACGCGCTGCCGTTACCCAAATCTCACTAAAGAACTTTGCTTGGAATATTGCTTTCCAATACAACATCAGCCGGGATGTTACGGCGCAATTCGTTATGCAAACGTTCCATGAATGGTTTGCCAATTCAACCATTGATACAATCAGGAAGAATTTGCGCACAACGACTGGAAAGCATAAGATTAAAATAGACGAACACATCGTTTCTATTACCCATTATACATAAGTTTAATGCATAGGTAAAGGGGGCGATGATTTATCGACCCCTTATAAGTTTTCGGTTTTATAAAGCAGAAAACATTTTTGCAAGATAACAACTCGTTGGTTGTGCTTTCTCGAATAATTGTATTACCTTTGCATCCAGACAAGACAAGGTAATCTTTCAATGAATACAACGACAGATAAAATGCCTCGTATGGCTCTGGAAACCATAAGGCAGGAAACTGATGTGAAACAGGATAAAAAGGATTGGACGGAATACTCGCAGTTGATTGCCGCCGCCATGTCAAAACGGATGACGGAACTCGGCTTGACGCAACAGATGCTTGCCGAAAAGATGAACTGCACCCAGCAATACATATCCAAAGTGCTGAAAGGCAAAAAGAATATGTCATTGGAAACCATCTGCAAGATAGAAAACGCATTGGGCATTGAGATTATCAGAAGTCTGAACGATAATGAGTAACGCATAAAAGGCAGAACAGGAATATGTCTATACAAAGTGAAGCGGCATTGGAAGCCGGACTTATCGCCACGCTCCAGCAAATGGACTACGAATACGTCCAGATTGCCGAGGAAGAGAATCTTCAAGCCAATTTCAAGCGGCAGTTGGAGATACACAACCGTAAGCGGTTGGCAGGACATGGGCGTACCCAATTTACAGATGAGGAATTTGACAAGATACTCATCTACCTTGAGGGAGGCACACGCTTTGAAAAGGCGAAGAAGCTCCGCGACCTTTATCCGCTTGACACGGCGGACGGCAAACGCATCTGGGTGGAGTTCCTTAACCGTCAACAGTGGTGTCAGAACGAATTTCAGGTTTCCAACCAAATCACGGTGGAAGGCCGTAAGAAATGCCGTTACGATGTGACCATTCTTATAAACGGTCTGCCTTTGGTACAGATTGAATTGAAACGCCGGGGTGTAGAGCTGAGAGTAGCATACGACCAAATCCAACGCTATCATAAGACTTCATATCACGGCTTGTTTGATTACATCCAACTGTTCGTGATTTCCAACGGTGTCAACACACGCTATTTCGCCAACAATCCAAACGGAGGCTATAAGTTCACGTTCAATTGGACGGATGCAGCCAATGTGCCGTTCAATGAATTGGATAAATTTGCTGCTGCATTCTTGGAGAAATGTACGCTTGGCAAAATCATAGGCAAATACATTGTGCTGCATGAGGGCGACAAGTGTCTGATGGTGCTTCGCCCATACCAGTTCTATGCCGTGGAGAAGATATTGGATAAGGTGAAGAACTCCAACGACAACGGCTATATATGGCATACAACAGGAGCCGGAAAGACCTTGACTTCATTCAAGGCGGCACAGCTTGTTTCCGAACTGGACGATGTGGATAAGGTGATGTTTGTGGTTGACCGTCACGACCTTGACACCCAAACCCAATCGGAATATGAAGCCTTTGAACCGGGTGCAGTGGACGGCACGGACAACACGGACGAGTTGGTGAAACGGTTGCACAGCAATTCCAAGATAATCATTACGACTATCCAAAAGCTCAATGCCGCAGTCAGCAAGACGTGGTACAGCACCAAGATTGAAGCCATACGTCACTCCCGCATCGTGATGATATTCGATGAGTGCCACAGAAGCCACTTCGGGGAAAGTCACAAACGCATTATGAAGTTCTTTGACAACGCCCAAGTATTCGGTTTCACGGGTACGCCCATCTTCACGGAAAATGCCATTGACGGGCATACCACCAAAGAGATATTCGGCAACTGCCTGCACCAGTATCTTATCAAGGATGCCATAGCCGATGAAAACGTGCTGGGCTTCCTTGTGGAGTATTACCATGGGAACGAAGAAGTGGAAAAGGGCAATGCCAATCGCATGGAGGAAATAGCCAAATTCATCCTTAATAATTTCAATAAGTCAACCTTTGACGGGGAATTTGACGCACTGTTCGCTGTGCAATCCGTACCAATGCTTATCCGCTACTACAAGATATTCAAGTCTTTGAAGCCGAAAATCCGTATTGGCGCAGTCTTTACTTATGCAGCTAACAGCAGCCAGGACGATGAACAGACCGGAATGAACACAGGGCAATATGTCAGCGAAAGCACTGGAGAAGCGGACGAACTGCAAGCCATCATGGATGACTATAATGAAATGTTCGGCACAGCGTTCACGACTGAGAACTTCCGTGCTTATTACGATGACATCAACCTGCGCATGAAAAAGAAACGGGCGGACATGAAACCGCTTGACCTCTGCCTTGTCGTGGGTATGTTCTTGACGGGTTTTGACAGCAAGAAACTCAATACGCTCTATGTGGATAAGAACTTGGAGTATCACGGCTTGCTGCAAGCGTTCAGCCGAACCAACCGTGTGCTGAATGAGAAAAAGCGCTTTGGCAAGATTATATGCTTCCGCGATTTGAAAAGCAATGTCGATACGGCCATCAGGCTGTTCAGCAACTCCAATAATCCCGAAGATATAGTACGCCCTCCGTTTGAGGAAGTGAAAAAAGAATACCAGCAGTTGGCTTCGGACTTTTTGCAGAAATACCCAGAGCCAAACAGCATAGACCTGTTGCAGAGCGAAAAGGACAAGAAAAACTTTGTGCTGGCTTTCCGTGACATCATCCGCAAACATGCAGAAATTCAGATATACGAAGATTACAGCGATGATGCGGACGACCTTGGATTGACCGAACAGCAATTTAACGACTATAAGAGCAAATACCTTGACATTACGGTCGGGTTTATTGAGCCTCCAGCCTATCCTTCGGTTGCCGCCGAAGATCCGGTGTCATACGGTAATGAACAAGGATTGGAAGACATAGATTTCTGCCTTGAACTCCTGCATAGTGACATCATCAATGTGGCTTATATCCTCGAACTGATTGCCAACCTTGACCCGTACAGCCAGGACTATGCAGAGCGGCGCAAGAACATCATTGACACGATGATAAAGGATGCCGAAATGCGCAACAAGGCGAAACTCATTGACGGTTTCATCCAAAAGAACGTGGACGAGGATAAGGAAAACTTCTTGATGCAGCGTCAAAAGGCCGACGGTACAAGTGAATTGGAAGAACGCTTGAACAACTATATTTCGACAGAGCGTGAAAAGGCCGTAAACTCGTTGGCGTATGACGAAGGACTTTCTTCGGAAGTGCTTGACCATTATCTGAAAGAGTATGACTACCTGCAAAAAGAGCAGCCGGAAATCATACAAAAGGCTCTCAAAGAGAAGCACCTCGGACTGATTAAGACCCGAAAGGCTTTGACGAGGATAATGGATAGGTTGCGTAATATTATCAGGACATTTAGCTGGGAATAGGTATGGACAAGAATTTTAGTTTTCTAACAGAAAATTTTGAAAGCATAGCTGTACTTTTTACTGTTATTGTGGCCATTGTGTATGCAATAATAGAGGTCTTAACGAAAAAGCAAACAAAATCCGAATACCTGAAATCATTCGAGCAAACAATATCCAATTTGGCTTCAACCAATATGGAAACGCAATTGTCAGCCGCCATATTATTGCGCAGATATTTGAATATCAAAATGTGGTTTAAACCGTTTTTGCACGACGAGGCAGTGAATGTAATGTCATCTTTGCTAAAAACGCTACCGACGGGAATTTATCAAAAAACGTTGGGAGATGGATTGGCTTATGCGAAGGGGAAAGGATTGTCTGATAATGATATGCAGAAAACAAATTTACAGAATCTGTATTTGGGTAATAAACGACATCGTTTGCATTGTTTCCGGACAGATTTTTATATGGCAGATTTGTCTTATGCCCTATTAGAAAATATAGATGGTAAACAAATCATTTTTTATAATGCTATTTTGATGTGTGCCAATATCAAACATTGTGATTTTAGTAATGCTAATTTTGTTGGTGCAGATCTAACCAATGCTTATTTTAAAAATGTCACTTTAGTTGGTGCCAATTTTACTAATGCGATAAATATTCCTCTTGAAATAAAAGAAAAACTCGTAAACGGAATATTTCAAAGCGCTGCTCCTGTTACGACAAATCGCTCTACTAAGAATAAAACGATATTTTTTAGCATGCCAGGTATAATGACAAAAAAAGAAGAAATGATTACGAAATCATATAAGGATTTGTTGGAAGGACTTGGATTTGAGGTGTTTTATTATGGGAAAGATGATTATCCTCAATATGGTCAACTTAATTCTGTCCGGAAGAGAATTTTGTCTTCTTGCGGCATTATTGCTTTTGGTTTTAAACAAATTAGTATAATCAAAGGTATATATCGTTTAGGAACTGATGCAGAGGAAGCTATTGAAAATTTGTCTTTGTCGACTCCATGGAGTGAAATCGAAGTTGGCATGGCTTTAATGAGGGGATTGCCGATATTATTAGTTCATGATAAAGATGTGACGACTGGTATTTTTGATCATATGTTGAGTGAATATTTTATAGGTGAAATTCCTTCTGAATTTGATATCAGGAAAATAGGAACAAATAAAGTGTTTGAATCTTGGATTAAAAAAATAGAATTATGAGCGAAGAATTACAACAGAAACTCCGTGACCAGCTTTGGGAAGTAGCCAACAAGTTGCGTGGTAATATGTCGGCCAGTGATTTCATGTATTTCACTTTGGGTTTCATCTTCTACAAATACCTTTCGGAGAAGATAGAAGCATACGCCAACAATGCTTTGGTGGATGACGAAGTATCGTTCAAAGATTTGTGGACTATGGAGGACGAGGATGCCGCCGAGCTGCAAGAGGAACTAAAAAAACAATGCTTGGAGGGTGTCGGCTACTTCATCGAACCGACTTACCTCTTTTCATCGGTGATAGACCGGATAAAGAAGAAAGAGAACATATTGCCCATTCTTGAACGCTCGTTGAAACGGATTGAGGATAGCACATTGGGACATGACAGTGAGGAAGATTTTGGCGGTCTGTTCTCCGACATTGACCTTGCTTCACCGAAATTGGGCAAGACGGCAGATGACAAGAATACTCTCGTCAGCAATGTGCTGTTGGCTTTGGACGATATAAAGTTTGGTGTGGAAGCCTCGAATGAGATAGATATTCTTGGCGATGCCTACGAATATATGATTGGCCAGTTTGCCGCTGGAGCCGGAAAAAAAGCCGGGGAGTTCTATACTCCGCAAGAGGTCAGTCAGATATTGGCCGAGATTGTCTTTATCGGCCACACACGACTTCGCAATGTGTATGACCCGACTTGCGGTAGCGGTTCGTTGCTTCTTCGTGCCGCAAAGGTCGGTCATGCGGTGGATATTTATGGGCAGGAGAAGAACCCAACGACTTACAACCTTGCCCGAATGAATATGCTGCTGCATGGTATCAAGTTCAGCAACTTCAAGATAGAGAACGGCGATACATTAGAATGGGATGCCTTTGGCGATACGCAGTTTGACGCAGTGGTGGCAAATCCGCCTTTCTCCGCAGAATGGAGTGCTGCCGACAAGTTCAACAATGATGACCGTTTCTGCAAGGCGGGACGGCTCGCGCCGAAGAAAACAGCCGACTACGCCTTTATCCTCCACATGATTTACCACTTGAATGAGGGCGGCACAATGGCTTGTGTCGCTCCGCATGGCGTATTGTTCCGTGGCAATGCAGAGGGGGTAATCCGCCGTTTTCTCATTGAGAAGAAGAACTACATAGACGCTATTATCGGTTTGCCTGCCAACATATTTTATGGAACGAGCATACCGACTTGCATCCTTGTGTTGAAGAAGTGCCGCAAGGAGGATGACAACATCCTGTTCATTGATGCAAGCAAGGAGTTTGAGAAAGTCAAGACGCAAAACAAACTCCGTCCTCAGCATATCCAGAAGATTGTGGAAACTTATCGTGACCGCAAGGAGATAGAAAAGTACAGCCATCTTGCCACGTTACAAGAAGTGGCCGACAACGACTATAACCTGAACATTCCTCGCTACGTTGATACGTTTGAGGAAGAAGAACCAATAGACATCAAGGCGGTAATGGCGGAAATCAAGGAATTGGAAGCCAAACGTACCGAGTTGGATAAGGAGATTGAAGTATATCTGAAAGAGTTGGGAATTGTATAAATTGAACATTATGGCAAACGGCAAAGAGATTGAGGTAATCAATCCTGTTGATTATAACGAATTACTGCAACGAGCTGTTGCAGTTTTGGAAAAAGCGAGAGTTTCCATAGCCCGTAGCATTGCAGACAATGTGAGTAATGCTCATTGGGAAATAGGCAAGTTGTTGCAGGAAAGGAAGTTGGATTCCAAGCATGGAGCTGGTGTTGTAGAACGATTATCTATCGACTTAAAGCAACGCTATCCCAAGATGGGGCTGTCGCCTCGTAGCCTTTGGCTAATGAAGAAGTTTTATTGCAGGTTTTGTGATTCTGCGTTAAAACTGCAACAAGCTGTTGCAGTTTTGCCGTGGGGACATACTGCCGAACTGATGTCAAACAAATGTACTAAGGACAACGATGATGCCATACTTTATTATGCCGTTGAAACCATAACAAAAGGTTGGAGCCGCGACCTCTTAGTCAATGCCATCAGTCTTCGTATGTACGAGCAATCATGTTTGTGTGTTGAAAAAGATAACAATTTTGCCACAACTCTCCCTGTGCCTGTTGCTTCATATGCCAATGAAGTCATCAAAAGCACATATAACCTTGGTTTTCTGGGTGTGACGGAGCCTGTACTTGAATTGGACTTGGAGCATCGACTTGTGGAAAAGATTAAACTGTTTCTGCTTGAATTAGGAAAAGGGTTTACCTACATCGGGAATCAATATCCAATAGAATATAAGGGTCGGAATGGCATTGTGGATTTGCTCTTTTTCCACCGAGGGCTTAGAAGGCTTATTGCCATTGAACTAAAAGCTGGCAGATACAAGCCGGAGTATGCAGGGAAAATGAACTATTACCTTTCCATTCTTGACCGGACAGAACGCGGCGAGGACGAAAATCCTTCTATCGGTATCATTCTTTGCGCCGAGAAGAATCATGTAGATGTGGAGCTGTCACTTGATGGGCTGGATAAACCTATTGGTGTAGCCGACTATCGGTTGATTATCCCACAAGATGACCTGAAACAGATTATACAAGATGAGATTCAGGCATACGATGAAGAAAAAGAAAAGGGATATAAGTAACTGGTAGCAAACTGCGACCGGTTCATAATAATCAGGTTAATCTTCAAGATTAAAGAGTAATGACTATGGCAGACAATAAAGATAAGAAAGTCCTTAATGTTCCGGATTTGCGATTCCCTGAGTTTAGTGGGGAGTGGGAGGAACATTATTTAGCTGAATATTTGGATTTCAAGAACGGATTAAACCCCAGTGCTAATAAATTCGGTAGTGGTATAAAGTTCATATCTGTTATGGATATTCTGAATAACGACTTTATTACCTATGATTGCATCAGAACTTCAGTGAAAATAACACCAGAGGAACAAGTGGCATTTGCTGTTGAAAAGGGTGATGTGTTGTTTCAACGAAGCTCTGAAACATTGGAAGATGTCGGTAGAGCGAATGTCTATATGGATGACCAACCAGCAGTATTTGGTGGTTTTGTAATACGAGGGAAAAAGAAAGCAGAATACAATCCTATGTTCCTTGAGTTCAACTTATAAATGCAACTTTTTGGGTGCGGATAA
>UMGZ01010103.1_pt1 | contig 11327 bp, 10 predicted proteins | sample 1965421 | NCBI WGS metagenome assembly UMGZ01 (sample SAMEA4836087, study PRJEB28245) | human gut metagenome | biome: gut microbiome; material: fecal sample | place: Denmark | collected 2008
GTATGTGGCCGGTCACTTTGTCGAGTGGCCGGCTTTTTTTGTTGCCTTAAAGGAGATGAACGCATGGCTCTTCCCACCGATCCCATCATGCTGCTGAGCGTGGTGAACCTCAAACTCCGGGATTATTTCAAAAACCTCGATGCTTTGTGCGAAGATCTGGACGCCGACAAGACTGATCTGTGTGCAAAGCTGCGTGCCGTCGGCTACGAGTACGACGCACAGCGCAACCAGTTTGTCTGATTTATCCTGAAACGCTACTGCCGGCTGGACGTGCAGCGACTGTGCGCCGGGGCCGGATCATGATAAAAAAGGAGTGCTTGATTGATTATGATGCAGGGTACCTATTACAAAGAGTGGAGCAGTGTGCTGAACCGCGAGATGGAGTTTAAGGTATATGGCAGCGCCGGTGTGCCGGTGCTGGCTCTGCCCGCCCGCGGCGGCCGCTTTTTCGACTGGGAGAACAACGGCATGCCGGACGCCATTGCCCAGTTGCTGAACGAGGGCAAGATCCAGCTGTTCTGTGCCGACAGCGTGGACGGTGAAGGCGTGCTGAACGGGGATCTGCCGCTGCGCCGCCGGGCCGAGGCACAGGAGAAGTATTTTGTTTACCTGACTGCCGAGCTGGCTCCCCGCATCCTGACCCTAAACAAGGCCGAGAAGGGCACCAAGATTTGGTGCGCCGGTGTGGATCTGGGCGCCTATCAGGCCGTGAACTGCCGTCTGCGCCGCCCCAACCTGTTTGCCGGTGCCGTGGGCATGGGCGGCATCTACGACCTGAGCCGCTTCTGGGGTGTCGAGAACGACGATCTGGTGCTGCGCTGTTCTCCCCTGCTGTACCTGCAGGAGAACGGCATCGCCAACAAGCTGGCACTGGTCAAGGCCGAGGAAAACAGTCTCATCCTCTGCGCCGGTCAGGGTGCCTACGAGGATGACGCCAAGGCCGACACCCAGGCACTGGCCGATGTGCTGCAGGCCCAGGGCCTGCCCGCTCATCTGGAAGTGTGGGGCGGCGACGTGTCCCACGACTGGTACTGGTGGGGCAAGATGTGGAGCCTGTTTGCTCCGCGCATTCTGGAAAAGTAACTTTATCACGGTTCTGTGTGAGGGAAAACCTGCGGGTTTTCCCTCTTTTTTCTTTTATTTCAAATTCCTACTTGATTTGTCGGATATGGTGTGGTATACTCCTGCTGGAAGCAAAAGATACCCCCAAGGGGTTTGTGAAAGGAGCCTGCATCATGGAATCCACCGAAAAGAAGCCCTGCTGTTGCTGCAGCACCGAAGAACCTGCGGCGGACGCGGTTTCCCCCGCCGATGTACCGGACGCTGTACCCTCCTGCTGCCGTCACAAGGACCGCAGCCCGGAGGAATACAAAGCACTGGTCAACCGGCTGAGCCGCATCGAAGGGCAGGTGCGCGGCGTGCGCGGCATGCTGGAAAAGGACGCCTACTGTGTGGACATTCTGGTACAGGTGGCCGCTGTGAACTCGGCGCTGAACAGCTTTGCCAAGGAGCTGCTGGCCCAGCACATGAGCACCTGTGTGGCCGATGACCTGCGTGCCGGCAGCGACGAAAAGCTGAACGAGCTGATCAAGCTGCTGCCCCGGCTCATGAAGTGACCCTGCGGCGGACATACTGGACTTATCAGGAGTGAATACGATGGAACAATACAGTGTAACGGGTATGAGCTGCGCGGCCTGCTCTGCCCGGGTGGAAAAGGCCGTAAAAAAGGTACCGGGTGTGACCAGCTGTTCGGTGAGCCTGCTGACCAACTCCATGGGCGTAGAGGGCACTGCATCCAGCGCGGCGATCATTCAGGCCGTGCAGGAAGCCGGTTACGGTGCCAGCCCCAAGGCGGCCGGTGCTGCCGCCGCCAGCTCCCCCAGCGCCGACCTGGACGCGCTGGCCGACCACGAGACGCCCAAGCTCAAACGGCGGCTGATTGCTTCGCTGGGCTTTCTGCTGGTACTGATGTACTTTTCCATGGGCCACATGATGTGGGGCTGGCCTCTGCCCCACTGGTTTGACGGCAACCATGTTGCCATGGGCCTTGTCCAGCTGCTGCTGGCGGGCATCGTGATGGTGATCAACCAGAAGTTCTTCATCAACGGCTTCAAGGGGCTGATCCACGGCTCCCCCAACATGGACACGCTGGTGGCCATGGGCTCCATGGCCAGCTTTGTGTGGAGCACCTACGCCCTGTTTGCCATGACCCGCGCACAGGTGGACGGCAACGACGAGCTGGTCATGCACTATATGATGGAGTTCTACTTTGAGTCGGCGGCCATGATTCTGACCCTGATCACGGTGGGCAAGATGCTGGAGGCCCGCTCCAAGGGCAAGACCACCGATGCACTGAAGAGCCTGATGAAGCTGGCCCCCAAAACGGCCACCCTGCTGCGGGACGGTGCCGAGGTGACCGTACCCATCGAGCAGGTACAGAAGGGCGACATCTTTGTGGTGCGCCCCGGTGAGAACATCCCGGTGGACGGCGTCGTGCTAGAAGGCAGCAGCGCCGTGAACGAAAGCGCCCTGACCGGCGAGAGCATCCCGGTGGACAAGGCCGCCGGGGACAAGGTGAGCGCCGCCACGGCCAATCAGTCCGGCTTCCTGCGGTGCGAAGCCACCCGCGTGGGTGAGGACACCACCCTGGCCCAGATCATCCGGATGGTGAGCGATGCCGCCGCCACCAAGGCTCCCATCGCCAAGGTAGCCGACACCGTGTCCGGCTTCTTTGTGCCGGCGGTCATCAGCATTGCAGTGGTCACCACCGTGGTCTGGCTGCTGCTGGGCCGGGAGCTGGGCTATGCGCTGGCCCGCGGCATCTCGGTGCTGGTCATCAGCTGCCCCTGTGCCCTGGGCCTTGCCACGCCGGTGGCCATCATGGTGGGCAACGGCATGGGCGCCAAAAACGGCATCCTGTTCAAGACTGCCGCTTCGCTGGAAGCTGCCGGCCGCACCCAGATCGTGGCGCTGGACAAGACCGGCACCATCACCAGCGGTGAGCCGAAGGTCACCGACATCCTGCCCGCCGACGGCGTGACTGAGACCGAACTGCTGACCCTGGCCGCCGCGCTGGAATGCAAGAGCGAGCATCCGCTGGCCCGCGCTGTGCTGGCTTATGCCGAGGCACAGCAGCTGGACGCCCCGGAGGTGACCGACTTTGCGGCCCTGCCCGGCAACGGCCTGAGCGCCAAGCTGGACGGCAAAGAGATCTTTGGCGGCAATGCAGCCTTTACCGGCACCAAGGTCACCGTCCCGGCCGAGCTGGCACAGGCAGCAGCCGAGCTCTCGGCGCAGGGTAAGACCCCGCTGTTCTTTGGCGGCGCAGGCCGTCTGCTGGGTGTCATCGCGGTGGCTGACACCATCAAGGAGGACAGCCCCCGGGCCATCCGGGAGCTGCAGGCCATGGGCATCAAAGTGGTCATGCTCACCGGCGACAATCAGCGCACGGCTGACGCCATCGGCAAGCAGGCCGGTGTGGACGCCGTGATCGCCGGGGTGCTGCCGGACGGCAAGGAAGCCGTGATCCGCCAGCTGCAGGCCGCCGGCAAGGTAGCCATGGTGGGCGACGGCATCAACGACGCCCCCGCCTTGACCCGCGCCGACACCGGCATCGCCATTGGCGCCGGTACCGATGTGGCCATCGACGCCGCCGATGTGGTGTTGATGAATTCCAGGCTCTCGGATGTGCCCGCCGCCATCCGCTTGAGCCGCGCCACCCTGCGCAACATCCACGAGAACCTGTTCTGGGCCTTCCTCTACAACACCATCGGCATTCCGCTGGCAGCCGGTGCGTTCATCCCCTTTGGCCTGACGCTGAACCCCATGTTCGGCGCAGCGGCCATGAGCCTGTCCAGCTTCTGCGTGGTGAGCAACGCCCTGCGGCTGAATCTGTTCGATCTGCACAGCACCAAACACGACCACCCGCTGAAAAACGCTTCTGCCCTGCCCGCTGCCCTCACGCAGCCCGCAGCGGTTGAGGATAAAGAGAGAACCATCAAGGAGGATATGACCATGAAAAAGACTCTGCATGTAGAAGGCATGATGTGCGGCCACTGTGAGGCCCGTGTGAAGAAGGCGCTGGAGGCCCTGCCCGAAGTGACCGAGGCTGTGGTGAGCCACGAGGCCGGCACCGCCGTTGTCACCCTGAGCGCCGAAGTTTCCGACGATGTGCTGAAGAAGACCGTCGAGGATCAGGACTACAAGGTCACCGGCATCCAGTAAGCCCCTCCCGCACAAACAGCAGCGGCCTGTTCCCCCGTTTTGGGAGAGCAGGCCGCTGCTTTGTTTTATGGTTTTTCAGGAAAGTTCTGCAAGGCGTCTGGCTCCTCTGGTTTTCAGCCAGTGCCCCAGCAGCCCGTCCGCACCCGCCAGCAGCACAAGGGCCGCCGCCATGACCGCCGGAAGCGGAAGGATCTTCAGCAGATTGGTCTGCGCAAGGGTCAGCACCAGCACAGCAACGAGATTGGCCGCCATGGACAGCAAGGTACAGCCGCTCATTTTGATCACCGCCGCTTCGCTCGTCCAATGCAGGTTGGGCAGCACAAGCCCCAGTGCAAGGCCCATTTCCGCACTGAGCAGCACAAACAGCTCTGCTTCCAGCAGGGTCAGGCAGAAATACACCGGCGGCATCTGCACCGCCGCCTGCATGCACACAAGGCACAATGCCGCCGGGACGCCGGTCAGCAGTAGATGCAGTTCCAGCTTGGCACACAGGGCCTGCCAGGACGGGATGGGCAGGCTTTGCAGGAGCCAGACCGTCCGGCCTTCCAGCGAGACGGAGGGCGTGGTCAGGAAGTTGGCTGCCGACACCGCACACACGGCACAGCACACCAGCACCGGGACCCCTTCCGGCAAGGCCTGCGCAAACCGGGCAAAGAGGTCTGCCTTCCACAGGGACACGCCGCCCAGCACCAGCAGGCCCAGCGTGCCCATGGCGCTGTTGAGCATATAGGCCGAGCTGGACCCCAGATGCAGCAGTTCCCGGCGCAGCAGAGCCTGCCGCAGGCTGACGGGGCGTGCTTTTCGCGCATGGTATGCCGTGCGGGCCGTACCCTTCCGGGCCGTCATGCGGCGCAGGTAGGGCTTTTCCAGCAGCTTGCAAAAGACTGCAAAGCACAGCACTGTGCCCAGCACGAGGCCGACCAGCGCCGGGAGCTCCCCTGCCGCCGCGCCGCCCAGCAGCCGCAGCGGCCAGGCTGCACGGGCAAGCGCCGCACTCGACTGTGCGGCATCGGCCAGCAGATCGTCCAGAATGTCCTGTACCCGCAGGAAGCCCGCATAGTACAGCGCAAAAAACACCAGCGAGCACACCACGGTGACCAGACTTTTGTGCCGGGCGCGGTCATTGGCCAGCGCCACGGCCCAGCCCAGCAATACCGCCAGAATGCAGGCCGCTCCGGCCAGCACCAACGCCATGGGGATGCTGCACAGCACCCCGGCCAGCGGATGGGCTGCCAGCAGGCCGTAACACACCACCGCCGGGACCCACGCCATGAGCAGGTAGATCAGGCAGGCCAGATAAACGGTGCTCACCCGCACCCCGAAAATGACCGCCGGCGGGATGGGCAGCGAGAGCAGCAGTTCGTTGTCCCGGCTCTGGAACAGGCCGGAATAGCTGGTAAAGGCGCTGGCCAGCACGCTCACCAGCAGCGCCGTGAGCCCCATAGAGGCAAAATACAGCCAGTCCAGCCCGGCCGGGAGCAGCACCGAAGCCAGCGGCAGGGCCATGCCCGCAAAGCAGAGCATGAGCACCACCACCAGCACGGCAAACAACAGCGCATACCCCACGGCCGCTGCCCGGGACCGCGCTTTGCCGGTCTTGCTGCTGCGGAGAAAGGCCGCGCCCAGCTCCCGCAGCTGCTTGCGGAGCAATGCACGGATCATCATGCCTGCGCCTCCGTGCCTTCCAGTTCCAGAAAGACCTCTTCCAGACTGTCATCGCCGCGCACCTCGTCCATGGAACCGGCCCGCACCAGCCGCCCGGCCCGGATGATGGCCACCCGGTCGCAGAGCTTTTCGGCCACCTCCAGCACATGAGTCGAGAAGAAGATGGCCCCGCCGCCGTCGCAGAAGCGGCGCATCAGGGTCTTGAGCTGGTGTGCCGCCAGCGGGTCCAGCCCCACGAAGGGCTCGTCCATGAGGATGAGCTTCGGCTCGTGGAGCAGGGCTGAGATGATGGCCAGCTTCTGCTTCATGCCGTGGGAGTATGCGCTGATGGGCTGGGCCAGGTCCTGCGTGAGGTCGAACTGGTCGCCGTAGGACCGGATGCGCTCGGCACGCTCCCGTGCCCCCACGGCAAAGATATCCGCGATGAAGTTCAGGTACTGGATGCCGGTCATGTATTCGTACAGATCCGGGTTGTCCGGCAGGTAGGCCAGCCGCCGCTTGCATTCCAGCGGGTCATCCTGTACCGAGATGCCGTCCACCGTAATGCGGCCGCTGTCGAACTGCTGGATGCCGCAGCAGCACTTGAGTGTGGTGGTCTTGCCCGCGCCGTTGTGGCCGATGAATGCGCAGATCTCGCCGGGGCGGATGTGCAGGCTGAGATCCTGCACGGCCGCCTTGCCGCCGTAGGTCTTGGTCAGATGTTCGATGTTGAGCATAAAGTGCCCTCCTTTGTCCGGGGCAGTGCGCCCCTCTGCCCTTAGAATATACCTTCCACAAGGGGGAAGGTCAAGGGTGACCGGTCCGCGGCCGGTCAGAGTGCAATAATTTACAGTTTCTTCAAAGATGCCCCTTGCAAAAGTACAAAAAAATGGTATACTAATACAACGAACTGAACGGAGAAAGGAGGCGCGCAGCATGGCACCCACTAAGGAGCGCCCGGCGACCAAAACCATCGCCACCAACCGCGAAGCGCGCCACGAGTATTTCGTTCTGGAAGCGCTGGAGACCGGCGTTGAGCTCAAGGGCACCGAGGTCAAAAGCCTGCGGGCTGGCGGGGTCAACCTGAAGGACAGCTGGGTGGACATTGAGGACGGCGAACTGCTGGTCAAGGGCATGCACATCACGCCCTACGACCACGGCAACATCTTCAACCAGGACCCTCTGCGTGTCCGGCGGCTTCTGGCACACAAAAACGAGATCCGGCGGCTGCACCAGCAGTGCAAGCTGCAGGGATACACGCTGGTGCCGCTTTCGCTCTATTTCAAACATGGCCGCGTAAAAATGGAACTGGGCCTTTGCAAGGGCAAAAAGCTCTACGACAAGCGTGCCGACGCCGCCCAGCGCGACGCCAAGCGTTCCATCGACCGCGCCATGAAATCCAACGGCAAATACTATTGATCGTTTCAGACGGTTTCCCTGAAGCGGAACTTCTCCTGTTTTTCGTGCATCGCAAGGTGCACTTTTATGGGGGCGTAAAGGTTTCGACGGGGGGAGCGAGGTCTGGGCAGCGGGTAGCAGCGGGGGAACTGCTCTATAACTCCTCCAAACAATTAACTGACAACAACAATTATCAGTTGCTCGCAGCCTGAGTGCTGCGCGTCTCGCCCACTCTTGTGTCGTGTGGGGCCGGGGCGTCCTTTAGACACAGCACCTGAACGGACCTAAGCTTTGCGGACCGGCAGGAACTCATGAAGCTACCAAAGCGCTAGCCTGACGATCGGCGTGGCGCGGCGGGAATGTTGTAGATCGCCTGCACCCGGAGACACCTACACTGAACTCCTTTCGGACATGGGTTCGACTCCCATCGCCTCCACCAAAAACAGAACTCCCCTGCCGCGCTGCGGTGGGGGAGTTCTTGTTTTTGTGGCCCCGGCGATGAGGAGGCAAACAGCACGACCCCGCGCAGCAGGGGCAGCAATCAGCCCAGTGGGCTGTTGCTGAGTGCGCGGGTCCCAGTCCCAACTATCCGGAATGTCTACTGGGGTAGTGTTATCTGGCAAAGTTCTGGTTTTTACGAAATAACGTTATAAATAGAATTTTGCCAGATATTTCACCCCAGTAGAGGTTTGCGAAAGCATCCAGTTTTTTCTGTACGCAAAAACGCCCCATCCGCCAGATATTGCAGTCTGACAGATGGGGCGTTCTCTGTTCACTTAAGGCGGTTTACAGTTCTCCGCGGCCGGAAAGCGCACGGTAAAGAGTGGTCTCGTCGGTATACTCCAGGCTTGCACCCACCGGCAGACCGTAGGCCAGACGGGTGGTCTTGATGCCCAGCGGCTTGATGAGCTTGGCCAGATACATGGCGGTTGCCTCCCCCTCTACGGTGGGGTTCATGGCCATGATCACTTCCTTGACCTTGCCGTCACCCAGACGGGCCAGCAGTTCCTTCACACTGAGCTGCTCGGCCCCGATGCCGTCCATGGGGCTGATCAGGCCGTGCAGCACATGATACAGGCCGTGGTACTCCCGGGTGCGCTCAAACGCCTGCACATCCCGCGGCGTTTCCACCACGCAGATGACCGACGTGTCCCGCTTGGCGCTGGCGCAGATGGGGCAGATCTCGGCCTCGGTGTAGTTCTGGCAGATGCGGCAGCGGTGGAGCTTGGTGTGCGCGTTCTGGATGGCCGAAGCCAGGGCCGCCGCGTCCTCATCGGACATGCTCAACACCTGATAGGCCATGCGGGTCGCGCCTTTGCGCCCGATGCCCGGAAACTTGCCGAACTCTTCGATCAGCTTTTCCAGCGGGGCAGCATTGTAGCCCATGTTCTTCCCTCCAGCCGGATCAGAGACCCGGAATGTTCATGCCGCCGGTCAGCTTGCCCATCTCGGCCTCGGCGGTCTCGTCCACCTGCTTGACGGTGGCGTTGACGGCAGCAGCCACCAGATCTTCCAGCATCTCGATGTCATCCGGGTCCACAGCTTCGGGCTTGATGGTGATGGCCAGCACCTCGTGCTTGCCGTTCATCTTCACGGTGACCATTTCACCGGAGGCACTGCCGGTGTACTCGGCGGCTTCCAGCTCGGCCTGCTTGGCCTTCATGTCCTCCTGCATCTTCTGGGCCTGACGCATCAGGGCGTTCATATCGGGGCGGCCAAAGCCTGCGGGCATTCTTGCTTTCATAGTTTGTTCTCCTTTGTCTTATCGGTTGAAAAGCCTTCCCCCAAAGGGGAAGCCTTATTTCTGTTTTCGGGCGGTGTCCTCAATGGACACATCCAGCCCCAGCTTTTCCAGTGCGTGGAGCGACTGTTCCGCGTTGGACACGGCTTTCCCTGCGGTTCTGGGCTCGTAGGGGCCGATGGGGATCGCCTTGCCGGACACCTGCAAAATGAGCTTTTTGATCAGCCGCTGGCTGTCCTTATTGGCCCGGATGAAATCGCGGAAGGTCTTGCCGCCGTCGATGAGCACCCGGGTACCGTCAAAGTACGCCTTGGATTTGCGCAGGTAACTGTACAGCATGGGGTCCACTTCCTGCAGCTTCTGGGTGATCTGTGCCCACTCCGGGTATGGGGCCAGACTGCCCGCTGCCGGTCTGGGCTGTGCGGGAGCGGCTTCCTGCTTCGGGGCCGGGGCCGTTGTCTGCGGCGCAGGAGACGGTTCCTCGCGGGGCGGCGGCACGGGCTGTGCCGGTGCGGAGGGTTCCTCCCAGGGCAGCGCTTCCCCGCCCTGCACGGGCGGTTCTTCCGGCAACGGCGGCAGCTCTTCGGCCTGCACGGGCACCTGCACAGATGCAGGTTCCTGTGTCGGTTCCGATGCGGACTGCACCGGCTCTGCCGCAGGCTGCAGCGGTTCCGGCAGCGGGGCAGGCTCCACGACCGGCTGCTGCACGGGAGCCTGCTGTACCGGTGCGCCCACAAAGGGCTGCACCGCCGGAGCCGAAGCAAACGGCTGCACGGCAGCGGGCTGTGCGGCACGGGCGACCGGTGCTGCCTGCACTGGTACGGTCTGCCGCTGCTGCGGCGGTTCCGACAGGCTGAACAGCGCCAGTTCCAGCTCAATGCGCTGGTCACTGCCGCGGGTCATGTGCTCCAGTGCCGTGCCCAGGGTGCGGATGGCCCGGATGGCCTCCCGCTGGCCCAGCTGCGGGCCTTTTTCCAGATACTGCGCCTCCTCTTCCGGTGACACGCCGGAGAGCAGTGCCTGCCCGCCGGGCAAAGCCGCCAGCATCAGGGCGCGGTAGTGGGCGATGAGTTCTTCGGTCAGGCGTTTAACGTCCACCGACTGCTGCCGCAGCTGGGCCAGCTGGGCCAGTGCGGCGGCTCCGTCCTGCGCTTCCAGCGCGTCGGAGATGTGAAACAAATAGCTGCGGTCGGTCACACCGGCCATGCGGCGCACCACGTCCGCGTCGATCTTTGCCGTGACGCCTGCGCAGGTGTCCAGAATGGACAACGCATCGCGCAGGGCACCGTCAGCCAGGCGGGCGATCAGCTCCGCACCGTCCGATGTCAGTTCCAAGTGCTCTTCCCCGGCGATATACTCCACCCGCTGTGCGATGTCCTCCGGCCCGATGCGGGTAAAATCATACCGCTGGCAGCGGGACAGGATGGTGGCCGGCACCTTCTGGATCTCGGTGGTGGCCAGAATAAAAATGACATGGGCCGGCGGTTCTTCCAGCGTCTTGAGCAGCGCATTGAAGGCCGCCGTGGACAGCATGTGCACCTCGTCGATGATGTATACCTTATACTGGCAGGCGCTGGGGGTGTAGGCAGTCTCATCCCGCAGGTCGCGGATATCGTCCACGCCGTTGTTGGATGCGGCGTCCATCTCCACCACATCCAGAATGCTGCCGTTGTCGATGCCCTTGCAGATCTCGCATTCGCCGCAGGGGTCGCCGTTCTGCGGGTGCAGGCAGTTGACCGCCTTGGCAAAGATCTTGGCACAGGTGGTCTTGCCGGTGCCGCGCACGCCGGTGAACAGGTAGGCGTGGCCCACACGGCCGGTGGCGATCTGATTGCGCAGGGCCGTCACGATACCGCGCTGACCCACTACATCTTCAAACCGCTGGGGTCTCCACTTGCGGTACAGGGCTCGATACATGAGCAGCACTCCCCTTTCCGGACAAAATCGGCAATAAAAAAGGACAGCGCATGACGGGGTTTTGTCCCCGCCCTGCGTAGCTCGGCATACGGATGCAGGCTGTCTGAAACGCACAGAGCACACCGCTTAAGGCTGCTTGGTTCCCCACCTGACCTGGTTCACAGCGGCTCCATCGTACAGGACCCGCATCCGTATGCCGAACCACGCCGCAGGCGCTGTCCGACGCACTTTTCTGAGTGCTTGAATATTGTACCACAAACGCAGGAAGAATTCAAGAGGGAGACAAAAAAGGACCCCGGAAGCATCCGCAGACACTTCCGGGGTCCTCAGGTTCAATTCAGCTCAGATGGGTACGATCAGGACTGGCAGGCAGTGATCAGGCTCATCTTGTAGACCTCGTCAG
>UMGZ01010575.1_pt1 | contig 11257 bp, 10 predicted proteins | sample 1965421 | NCBI WGS metagenome assembly UMGZ01 (sample SAMEA4836087, study PRJEB28245) | human gut metagenome | biome: gut microbiome; material: fecal sample | place: Denmark | collected 2008
TATCGTTAATAAAGCTGCAATCATTGATGTTATGTGTAATACTGGCAGCTTCATTGTTTACATTTACTGGCTGCCAGGGAAATGTACAGAATAATGGAAAGATTAATATAGTATGTACAACTTATCCTCAGTATAACTGGATACAGAATATTATTGGGGAAGAATCAGAAGAATTCAACCTGACCTTGCTTGTGGATGGTGGAGCAGATCTTCACAGCTATCAGCCATCAGCAAAGGATATGGCAAAGATATCCTCAGCAGATATGTTTGTTTATGTTGGTGGTTCATCTGATGCATGGGTGTTTGATGCTGTAAGGGAAACAGTTAACAAGAACATGAAAAAAGTAAATATGATGGAGCTTCTTGGTGACAGAGCCAAAGAGGAAGAGGTTGTTGAAGGAATGCAGGATGATGAACATGGACATAGCCACACAGCTTCTGAGGATAGTCATGGAGAGCATGAAGAAACAGACGAAATAGAATATGATGAGCATATATGGCTGTCGGTAAAGAATGCAGAGATTCTTGTACAGAAGCTTACGGATGTTATAAAGGAGTTGGATACAGATAATGCAGAAGAATACCAGAGTAACGCAGATGCATATATAAAACAGCTTTCAGATCTTGATAAAGAATATGAGTCAGTTATAAGTGCTGCAAGACTTAAGACAGTAGTATTTGGCGACAGATTTCCTTTCAGATATCTTGTGGATGATTATAATCTTGATTATTATGCAGCATTTGCAGGATGTAGTGCAGAGACAGAGGCAAGCTTTAAAACTGTAACATTTCTTGCGGGCAAAGTTGATGAGACAGGAACTAAAGCGATTCTTACTATAGATGGTTCAGATGAAAAGCTTGCTATGACTATAAAAGATAACACAAAGGATAAGAATCAGGAAATATTGCAGATGGATTCAATGCAGTCAGTTAAGATATCAGAATCAGAGGATTATAATTATATTAATGTGATGCTAAAGAATCTTACGGTATTAAAACAGGCATTATCATAATTAACATGTAAGTATATGATGTAAGTGTCAAAAGTATAAAAATTCACTTTTGACACTCACATCATTATATTGCCTGTTATAAGAAAAAAGAAAGGGGTGACACCTGTATGTCATATATCGAATGTAACAATCTTGCTTTAGGATATGATGGAAAGGCAGTAGTGGAAAATCTGAATTTTAAAGTGGGAAAAGGCGATTACCTGTGTGTATTAGGAGAAAATGGTGCCGGTAAGAGTACACTTATAAAAACAATGCTTGGCCTTATAGAAAAAGTATCTGGTGATATTACATATTCAGATGGACTTAAGGCTTATGAGATTGGATATCTTCCACAGCAGACTGTTGTGCAGAAAGATTTTCCAGCAACAGTCTGGGAGGTTGTACTTTCAGGCACTCTTGCTTCAGGCGGATTCAGGCCTTTTTATAGAAAGAAGGAAAAAGAACTTGCAAGGCAGAAGATGGAAGAGCTTGATATATGGGAACTTAGGAAAAAGTGTTACCGTAACCTTTCTGGTGGACAGCAGCAAAGAGTACTTCTTGCAAGGGCACTGTGTGCCACATCCAAGGTTATACTTTTAGATGAACCAGTTACAGGACTTGATCCTAAGGTGACAGCAGATTTTTATGAGCTTTTAAAGAAGCTTAATAATAAAGGAATAACTGTAATTATGGTTTCGCATGACCTTCATGCGGTGTCATATGCTACGCATATTCTATATGTAGATAGTGAGGACAGTTTCTATGGAACGAAGAAAGAGTTCTTAAACAGCGATAAGGCGGATGTTTTAGGAAAGATTAAAGGAGATGATAAGTAATGTCAGATTTTATTCAGGAATTTCAGTTTTATATGTCATATCCATTTGTCAGATATGCACTTATTGTTGGCGTGCTTATCGCTTTATGTTCATCACTTCTTGGCGTTACACTTGTGCTTAAGAGATTCTCATTCATAGGTGATGGCCTTTCACATGTGGCGTTTGGTGCACTTGCGATAGCGACAGTTCTTAAGATAGCAGATGTTAATCTGTTTATTATGCCAGTGACTATCATATGTGCTGTTCTTCTGCTGAAAACAGGAAACAACACCCAGATTAAAGGGGATTCTGCTATAGCGATGCTATCAGTTGGAGCTATGGCTGTTGGATATCTTATATTAAATGTTTTTTCAGTTTCATCTAATGTATCAGGAGATGTCTGCTCTACTCTTTTTGGCTCAACCTCCATACTTACGCTTACGGGTTCAGAGGTTGTTATGTGTATAGCAGCTTCTATAATAGTAGTAGCATTTTTTGTTATATTTTATAACAGAATATTTTCTGTTACATTTGATGAGGATTTCACCCGTTCTATGGGGAAAAATACAGGCTTTTATAATATGGTGATTGCAGTTATAACAGCAGTTATTATTGTTCTTGCGATGAATCTTGTAGGCTCTCTTCTTATAACAGCATTGCTTGTATTTCCTGCATTATCGGCCATGCGTATCATGAAAAGCTTTAAGCTTGTAATAATATATGCTGCTGTATTGTCGGTACTTGGTGCTGTACTTGGTATTGTAATATCAATATTTGCATCAACACCGGTTGGTGCTACGATAGTTACAATATATATACTAATATATCTGATTAATTGTGTTATATCAAGAATATCGGGAATAGCACAGTAATGTTCAAGGTTTATCCCTTTATTTTAAAATTTTAATTCAAATTATAATAAAATATGCTATACTTACTATCGTGGGATGATAATCCCACGATATTCATATACAGATGAGAATAGTTTTGAAATATAATAATAAGGGATATGTTAAAGTATGAAGGATAAAAAGAATTACAAGGTTAAACCACTGGTTTTCATAATAGCAGGTATAGCTGTTTTAGTTCTCATAGCAGCAGCTATAACCGCTGGTGTTATATCAGAGCATAATAAAAGTAAAGAAAATACAGTTGGAATGACTCTTACACAGAAAAATCTAAGACCACAGGATGCAGAAGCTGATAATAATGAAGTTAAAGAGATAACAACAGTAGAGATACTTATGGATGATACTGCTATACCAGTTGGAACTACATTTATGGCAGCAGCTATAGTAGAACCAGCAGATACAGATAAGGCGCTTATATGGACAAGCAGTAACGACGATGTGATGACTGTTAAACAGGATGGACTTGTAACTGTCAAAGGAACAGGTACAGCAGCGCTTACTGCTACAGTTGGTGATGTATCAGATGCCATAGCTATAGAAGGAATAGAGAGTGCAGCAGCAGGCTCTAAGAATGGTTATACTGTATATACAGGTAATGGAAGTATTCTTAAGTCATCATCTTCTGTACCGGCAGGAAGCAGTGCAGGCTCTGGTTCTGGTACAGGAAGTAGTTACAATGATAATGGCAGCTATTCATACAACGGTACAGGAAACAACAGCGGATATTCAGCCGGTACAGGAAGTAGTCATGAAAACAGTAACAGTACAGGAAACAACTTATCAGGTACAGACAGCAATAATAATACAGGAAACAATGGAAACAGTTCATACAATCCAGGAAATAATCAATCAGGTTCGTCAAACAGCGGTAATAGTCAGGGAAATAACAACAGCACAGGAAGTGACGGAAAAACAAGCAGTGATATAGGTGAGGTGTTAAACAAAGAAGGCTTTACACAGGAATATTCCAATGTATATGTATACACAGATGGTGGTACATATTATGGGGAGATAATAACACAGCCAGATGTTTCAATCATATATATCAAGCAGAGAAATGAAGGATTCGATGCAAGAATAAAAGGTGTGTTAGCACAGCTGCTTCCGGAAAGCTGCAATCAGGTATGGAATAATTATGTATCTGCAACAACGGACCGTACATTTACTGTAGAAGACAGAAAAGTAAGAATAGTCACAGCTTCAAGAGGTGGACATTCGCAAATAGTAATATACAATTAAGATAAAATATGGTATATTTATGTAAAACTTATGTAGATTATAATGAGGTGAATGTTTTGCTTAATGAAAATAAGGTTAAAATGATGACCAAGATGGCTATATATGAGAAAAATGAAGGCAGAAGGATGTTAAGGACAGCCAGATACTTCAAGGGTGATTATGTCGCATTTGGGATATTAAAGACATTGATCACTACAACACTTGCCTTTGCGATAGTTGCTATTATGTATGTATTATGCAACGCAGAAGGATTAGTCGAGAATATTAATTCAATGGATTATCTTGCTTTTGGAAAAAAGGTGGCAATATACTATATAATTATGCTTGTTATATTTGCTATAACAGCAGGATTTGTATACAGCTTTCAGTATGAGAATTCAAGAAAAGGGCTTAAAAAGTATTTTTCAAGGCTTAATAAGCTTGAAAGATTTTATAATGGCCAGAAGAAAAAAAGATAATTGTGGAGGAAGTGATGGCAGTATTATTAGAATTTAAAGAAAAGTTTAGAAGATTTTATAATAAGTATGATACATATCTTGTTCCTGCGTTAAAGTTTATTGTAGCGCTTGTTTCATTCATTATGCTGAATGCAAGCATAGGATATATGGAGAAGCTGAATAATCCGGTTATTGCAATACTTATATCGGTTATATGTGCATTTTTACCGGTTGGTTTTACTATTGTTATGTTATCATTGTTTATGGTAGCACATCTGTATGCCATATCAGTTGAATTCGCACTTATAGCACTTTGTGTTGTTCTCCTTATGTATCTTTTATATTTCAGGTTTGCATCTAAGTCAGGATATCTTCTGATATTAACTGTGTTTATGTGTTGGATTAAGATGCCTTTTGTATTACCTGTTGCTGTTGGATTGTGTTCATCTGTGATTTCAGTTGTTCCGGTATCTTTTGGTGTGATCATATACTATATAATCAATACAGCAAGTGTTTATGAAACAGCAGTTACTAACAAGTCACTTACAGAGAGTATGCTTCAGGTTTCATATCTTATAGAAAGTCTTGTTAAGAATAAACAGCTTTTTCTTGTTATGGCTGCTTTAGCAGTAACGATTATTATTGTATATATAGTAAGAAGGCTTAAGATCGATTATGCATGGGGCTATGCTATAGCAATCGGAAGTGTAGCTCAGTTTGTAGTTGTTGTATTAGGAGAAATACTTTTAAAAACAGGGCTTAATATTATACTGATAGTTATCAGTGTTATATTAGGTGCGCTTGCAGGTTATATATGTAATATATTATTCTTTGCTGTAGATTTCAGAAGAACAGAGTATGTACAGTACGAAGATGATGAATACTATTACTATGTTAAGGCAGTACCTAAGATAAATGTTGCCGGAGAGGATGTAAGGGTAAAGCAGATAAATGCAAGAAAGACAAAAAAAGCCTCAGATATAAGTGATGTAAGACAGTCAAAGTCTACAACAGCAGCAACTGAGGAAGAAGATGATATATACTTTATTGACAGGTAATCAGTAAGTGGCAGAATATTTTTGACATTTACATCAGTAAGTGACAGAATATTTTTAAGCCTTACATCTTAATATAAAAAGGGGTGAGAACGTGACAACATCGGGTAATCTGTTACAGAATTACTTTTCAAAATTATATATACCAAGGATTACATGGACAGATGTTATAGAGATTATTATTATTGCAGTAGTTTTATATAATATTCTGTTGTGGATTATGAACACCAAGGCATGGGCACTTTTAAAGGGCATAATAGTTGTGGCTCTTTTTGCGGTTGTAGCGTATCTTCTCAACCTTAAAACTATTTTATGGATAGCAGGAAAGACAATCAGTGTCGGTATTATAGCATTGGTTATTATATTCCAGCCAGAATTAAGGCGTGCACTTGAACAGCTTGGACGAAAACGCTTTATGCTCAGGTTCTTTAACTTTGGAGATAACAGTGATAAAGATGAACGCTTCAGTGTTAAGACAGCAGATGAGATCGTAGATGCCTGTTATAAGATGGGAGCTGTAAAGACAGGTGCACTTATAGTTATAGAGCAGGATATTGTGCTTGAAGAGTATATAAAGACTGGTATACCTGTAGATGGTATAGTGACAAGCCAGCTTCTTATTAATATATTTGAACATAATACGCCACTTCATGATGGAGCTGTTATAATCAGAGGGAACAGGGTTGTTGCTGCAACATGTTATCTTCCACTCACAGATAATGTTAATCTTAGCAAAGCACTTGGAACAAGACACAGGGCAGGTGTTGGTATAAGTGAGGCAACAGATAGCCTTACCATTATAGTATCAGAAGAGACTGGTAAGGTATCTGTAGCATTTGGTGGAGAACTTATACATGATATAGATTCTGATTCACTGAAGAATAAACTTGAATATATCAGAAGAAGAACTATAGATGTCAAGTCATTTAAGATATGGAGGGGCAGGTTGAAGCATGAAAGAGAAGATATTTAATAATCTCAGCCTGAAAATCGTATCTGCAGTATTTGCGGTGATATTATGGACGGTCATTGTTAATATATATGATCCAAACACTAGCTATACTTTCAGTAATATCACAGTCCAGCTGGTTAATACACAGAGTCTTACTGAAAAGAATTATACCTTTGAGGTTGTTGATGGAGGTAAGATATCTGTTACAGTAAGTGGACCAAAAAGTGTGGTTACAGATCTTAAGACAAGTGATATAGCTGCAACAGCTGATTTAAGTAAGGTTACTGCATTTACAGATTATGTAGATATACAGGTTCAGGTGGTCAAAGATGGACAGGTGCTTAATAACGTTGAAGCTGTTCCAAGAACATCAGCTCTTAAGTTAAGCATAGAAAACAGGGATACAAACACATACGCTGTGAATGTTAATACAACAGGCACTCCGGCAAATGGATATGCTGTTGCATCAACAACAACATCACCAACATATATTAAAGTGACAGGTCCAACATCTTTAGTTGAAGGGGTTGCCTCAGTCGGAGTTGATGTTGATGTATCTGGTGCAAAAGGAACGGTTAATACACAGTCAGACATTAATATGTATGATTCAGATGGAAATATAATAGCAAATGAAGAACTTGAAATGTCATCAGAAACAGCAGATGTGATAGTAGAGATGGCAAGAACAAAAACTGTACCAGTTGTAGTAAAAACAAGTGGAACACCTTCACAGGATTGTGTTGTAACGGGTACAAGTCTTAGCCAGACCTCGGTTGTTATAAGCGGACAGCAGGAGGCATTATCAAAGATAGATAATATAACTATTCCTTCATCAGCTGTTTCGGTAGATGGGCTTAGCGAAGATAAGACGTATACATTCAAGCTGACAGACTATGTACCTTCTGGTGTTAAGATAGTTTCTGATTCAAGACTGCAGGTTACTATAAAGATATCTAAAGCTTCAACAAAGACAGTTCACATATCATCAGATGCGATAAAGATTGAAAACGTATCATCAGGGTATAATGCTGTGATTGAAGGAACAGGTATAGATGTTATAATATCCGGAACAGGAACGATGTTAGAAAATATCAGTGCTACAGATATAACATGCAATGTTAATGCAGCTGGACTATCAGCCGGAACACATAGTGTAGATGTAAGTGTGAGTGTGCCAGATGGCTGCAGTGTTTTAGAAAGCAGCTCAGTGAAGCTTACGTTGTCTTCTAAACAGCAGGAAACAACAGTTGACAATAGCAGCAGTCAGACACAACAGACAACTACAAGATAGTACACATATATAAGTTTAATTAAATGCGTAAAGATATGCATAGAAATGAGGATTGTTATGGTAAGTGAGAATATTTTAATAACCAGTCAGCTAGGAATACATCTTCGCCCAGCCGGAGCAATGTGTAATGAAGCTGTTAAGTATAAGTCTGATATATCTTTTAAGTATGGTGAGGGTAAGACAGCTAATGCAAAAAGTGTTATTTCAATACTTGCATCAGGTGTCAAATGTGGTGAAGAGATAACACTTACAGCCGATGGAAGTGATGAAGAGGAAGCGCTTAAGGCTGTATCAGAAAGTTTTAAGGAATCACTTAAAGAATAAATGATAGTTCAGATTTTCTTAACAAGTAAAACACAATATGAACACATTTCGTGAATATACTAAACGTATGAAAACGAAATGTGTTCATTTTATATTTCATATACAGGTAAAATATATATGACCACATTTTCTATAGAAAACTACAAAAAGGAGTGTTGGATATGTATAATAATGAAGAAAACAATTATGAGAATAATAATTCTTATAATACTCAGGGTACAGGCAATAACGAAAATACAGGTAATAACGAAAATACAGGATATAACCAGAACTCAGGCTATAGCCAGAATACAGACGGATATAATCAAGGTGCTGGAAGCAGTCAGAATACTGGAAGCAGTCAGAATACTGAATTTAATCAGAATAATGGATTCAATCAGAATACTGGATATGCACAATACAGCAATACAAATAATGCAAACAACACAGATACAGATAGCCAGTCAACTTACAGATACTCATATGTAGCTGGTAATAGTACAAACAACAGCCAGACAGCAGATGAGCATCAGAAGAAACAGAAGAAGCATAACCGGTTTTTGGATGGACATAGTGCCACAAAGACTACATGGCCTAAGAAGTTTTTAAGCATAGTTTTATCAGCAGCTATATTCGGTGTTGTTGCCGGTTCAGCTATGTATGGAACTTATAAGCTTGAGAAAAAGTATCTTGGTGGTTCTGATAACAGAAACTATACGATATCGACTGTTTCAAGTAATATAGGAACTACAACAGACCAGTTAAATACCTTAGGAGATACCAATCTGTCAACATCAGCAATGAATGTGGAAAGTGTAGCATCTGCGGCACTTCCAGCCATGGTTGCACTCAATGGTACAACATCAGTGACAAGCAGTTCATCTTCAATATTTAACTGGGGTGGACAGCAGCAGTATGAGGCATCAACAAGCGGAACAGGTATTATAGTTGGTAAGAATGATACAGAGCTCCTTATGGTAACTAATGCGCATGTTGTTGACAAAGTTTCCAATCTTAAATGTGTATTTATAGACAATCAGTCAGTAAATGCAACAGTAAAGGGGTCTAAATCTGATCAGGATATAGCAGTAGTTGCAGTGTCTTTATCAGATATACCTTCTGACACACTTAGTAAAATAGCTATTGCAGAACTTGCAGATTCTGATACAATTACAATAGGTCAGCAGGTTGTTGCTATAGGTAACGCACTTGGTGAAGGACAGTCAGTTACAACAGGTATTATAAGTGCATTAGACAGATCTATCACAGTTAACAATGTAACATTTTCAGGTCTTATTATGACAGATGCAGCTATTAATTCTGGTAACAGTGGTGGAGCACTTCTTAACGCAAGTGGTAAGGTTATAGCAATTAATTTTGCCAAGACATCAAGTGATGGTGTCGAAGGCATGGCATATTCAATACCAGTATCAAACGTAAAGGATCTTATAAGTTCACTTATGAGCAAACAGACAAGACAGAAGGTATCATCAGATAATGCAGGATATCTTGGAGTCGCAGCAATAGATGTTACAAGCACATATGCATCTATGTATGGATACCCACAGGGTATTATGATAAGAACAGTTGCATCAGGTTCAGCAGCAGAGAAGGCAGGACTTTCAGCTTATGATATTATAGTAGGCTTTGATGACCAGACTATAACTACTATGTCAGGTCTGCAGTCAACACTGCAGTACTATGCAGCTGGCGAAAAAGTAAAGATTGATTACTATCATCTTGAGGGTAGTGAATATGTACTAAAGAGCACAGAGGTTACATTAGGTAAGAAAAGCTGATAACTCCTCTGATGCGGAATAGAGGAATATATGAGTGATAATAATAATAATAATAACGATGAATATGAAAAAGTATGCTATGTATGCAGAAGGACAGAATCTAAAGCAGGCAAGATGATAAGCATGCCAGGTGGATTATATGTCTGCCCTGATTGCATGCAAAAGACCTTTGATGCAATAAACAACAATGACATAGATTATAACGAGCTTATGAAAGGAATCCCAAACATGCCTAACATGGGGATGTTTGGTGGTTTCAATATGATGGGAAATAATATGTCAGATAAGCAGAAGGTTAAGAAAAAGAAGGAGGAAAGCAAAGAAAATAATAAAGATAAGAAAGAAGAAAAGCTTGATCTTAAAAAGCTTCCTGCACCACATGAAATCAAGCGTATGCTTGATGAGTATGTTATAGGACAGGAGCATGCCAAGAAGGTCATGTCAGTTGCTGTATACAATCATTATAAGCGTGTAGCAACAAATACCATGGATGACATAGAGATAGAAAAGTCCAACATGCTTATGATAGGACCTACAGGTAGTGGTAAGACGTATCTTGTAAAGACACTTGCAAGACTCCTTCAGGTGCCACTTGCTATTACTGATGCTACTTCTCTTACAGAAGCAGGATATATAGGTGATGATATAGAAAGCGTGGTATCGAAGCTTCTAGCTGCGGCAGATAATGACGTTGAAAAGGCTGAAAGAGGCATTATCTTTATAGATGAGATTGATAAGATAGCCAAGAAGAAGGAAACAAGAAGCAGGGATGTAAGTGGAGAATCAGTACAGCAGGGAATGCTTAAGCTCTTAGAGGGAAGCGATGTGGAGGTTCCAGTAGGTGCAACAAGCAAGAATGCCATGGTTCCACAGGTTACTGTTAATACAAGAAATATATTGTTTATATGTGGAGGAGCTTTTCCGGAGCTTGAAAGCATAATAAAGGCAAGGCTTAATAAACAGTCATCCATAGGCTTTAATGCAGACCTTAAGGATAAGTATGATAATGACAGCAACATATTATCAAAGGTTGAGTTAGAGGATTTAAGAGAGTTTGGAATGATACCAGAATTTTTAGGAAGACTTCCTATCGTATTCTCGCTTGATGGACTTACAGAGGATATGCTTGTAAAGATTATGAAAGAGCCTAAGAATGCCATACTTAAGCAGTATCAGAAGCTTCTTGAGCTTGATGAGGTAAGTCTTGAGTTTGATGATAGCGCACTTTCAGCTATCGCTAAGAAAGCGATGGAGAAGAAAACAGGAGCAAGAGCCCTGCGTTCAATCATTGAAGAGTATATGCTGGATATAATGTATGAGATACCTAAGGATGATAATATAGGTTCTGTGCTTATAACAGAGGATTATATTAACAACAAGGGTGTACCTGTTATAATGATGCGTGGACAGGAAGCACTTCCAGGTATGTAATCATATCTTATTATTATTAAACATATAATGTC
>UMGZ01023230.1_pt1 | contig 11254 bp, 19 predicted proteins | sample 1965421 | NCBI WGS metagenome assembly UMGZ01 (sample SAMEA4836087, study PRJEB28245) | human gut metagenome | biome: gut microbiome; material: fecal sample | place: Denmark | collected 2008
GAGCCGAAAGCGGGACTCGAACCCGCGACTTACTCATTACGAATGCAATATCCGACTACCCGTTAATGTATTGGTTTTTAATCAGTTATAAAGATTTTTTGAAATTTAAAAGGTACTTTTTTGGTATTCAGTTACTCTTTATATTATAAACTTTTCCCTTCAGCTTTTATAATTGTCTTTGTCCACTTGTCAAAATAATAGGCAGATCCTATATGAGAGTACCTTTCATTTAAAACATATAAATATCCTAAACACAAGAATAATAATACAACTATTATTTTAATGGAAGGATAAATAAATTTCCAAGAATTATTAAACAGGTTTTTATTCATATATTCTATATTATGCCAGAAAATCTAACAGTTAAACTATTCAGCTTCTGCTTTTTTCTTTATTTCTTCATTTATACTTTTAAAATCTGGATGTTCCCTCAGAAAATCAGAAAATTCCTTTATTTCTCCTTCTTCTATAAAACCTCCAGAAAATTTAACTCCTGAAAAAGATTCAGAATAAAACATCCCATAAGCTTTTGAATCATCACTAAAGATTGTTTCATACAGCTTTTTATATTCCGTAAATCTATATCCCAATATTATATGGTCTATAGCCCCAGTTACATCGAACAATGATGAAATTGGTGTATTGCTATAACACAATACGCGTTCTTCTTTCTGTTCTCCCCAGCTGTTTTCTTTCCAACACAATACATCGTTCTTTTTAGTACTTTCAAACTTTAAATCTGACAATGTAGGATTAGGATATAATCTACCGTATTGCACACTCACAGTATCAACATTCCATCCAATGTGACGTATTTTTTCTAATAAAGTTTTCTTATTAAATACAATACAAGCACCTTTATACTCTCTACCATACATGTACCACAAAAGAGAATTTTCACCGCCATTGACAGCTATATTATCTATTGTCTTATAATCAGACGTCATACTGATAAGCCGATATTTAGATAATATTTGTATTATATCATTTTTCTTAGTATTATCTTCTTTCATGGTGTAATACAACCTATTTAATGCTTCTCCATCAACAGGGTCATCCAATTTGATATTAAAGGAAGATAGTCTGAAACTCATACCTTTCAATATGGAGAATAAAGCATTATCAGTCGTATAATGATATAAAAAATCATTATTTTCATTCCATTTGCTGTAACGTATTACTCCGCTTTTAGTAATCATAATAAATCTTGTATTTTAATAAATCCATTTTCATCTATACATACAGTAAATACCCTTGATGCATTACTTTTTGCAGGTATATCACTCTTAATCATACCCCCTTCTCCTCTCAGCAACCATTCGGCAGATAAATCCGGGAAAGCCTTTAATATAAGTAATATAGTACTTGAAGAAAGCTGAACATCTGAATTTATCTGATTATTCAAAGTCTTTTGATTAACAGAAAAGTCCTTAGAAAGCTTTGTAGGATTGCTTTCTTTTACGGTTAACACTTCCCTAATCCTTTGTTTTACAGCACTTTCATCCATAATATATTATTTTTAAGAAATATTTTACTTAAAAAATTTTGCTATAAGTATTATCTTACTTATATTTGCATAGTCAAATCATAACAAAAGAGTGATTCATATAATCACTTTTAGTAAATAGTTAACAAATATAATTTACTGGCATGAAACAACCAAATTTTATAATGAAAAAGTCCTTAAAAGATACTCTGCGCGCAATGAATGTCGGGGATGTGATAAGGATCAAGAGCCGTGATTTTAAGTACAATTCCATAAGGACAGTGATGTATAATCTAAGAGACGAAGGAATTGAACTTAAAGTTTCTCAGGCTGGATTGATTGATGAAACACAGGTTGAACGATTAAGTTGAAAATATGTCGGATAAAATAACAGTAACAGACATTCAGAGGATTGAGCCGGGTACCTCAATGACGTGGACACTTCCTCCTGCTAAATGCTTGTCAGCAAAAGCAATGGCATACGAATATGCCTTCAAGAAGAAGGATCCTCGTATAGAGAGATACAAGGTAAGTATCAACACCAAAGAATCAAAGATAACCATTACAGCAATACCAGTTAAACCCAAACAATTATGATGAACAGAATTTCTAAAACAGCTTTAGCTGCAATTACGGCAATTATCTTAATCGGTTTTCTAGTCAATAACCGGAAAGACTATTCTTCAGATGTTATCAGCCAGATCAATGAAAATGCAAAGGCTTCCATCATGTACAAGCTGGGGCCGGATGCAACAGATACCGAGATCGCGCGCGAATACCTAACCAATAAAGACTTCTACGATGCTCAATGAAACGGCAATAATGATCACGATGAACAATAAGACGTTTGGCCTTCGTGAATCAGCGTCTATTGTCGGCGGAATGTCACGTTTGCAAAAGCTTCTTGACAACGGATCTATAAGGTCCCACAAGAAGAGTGACAAACAAAATGCCAAGACGTTCTGCAATGCGTGGGACGTTCTGAAAAATGCTTCGATTGAACGTGCCATAGTAGGCCGTCCAAGAAAGTAAGATACGCTTTGTAGTTCAACGGACAGAACGGAAGTTTCCTAAACTTCAAATCCGGGTTCGATCCCCGGCAAAGTGACACAATAAAATAGATCTTTGACATGCTTAACATACAAACATGTACTGACTTAAGAAATGACATCTAGCGGAAACGCGGTTATGGTGTCTGGGCTTGTCAGTACATTATCAAGTCCAAAACAATTGCTGATTAAACGGCTGGGTATGTCCCTTAATGACAAGATAACGCTTGCGGCCACCCCTGTGGTAAGATTCCACCAGATTATTCTGTGACAGGTTGAAGCCTTCGAGGGGTACTGATAAAGTTCATAAGGTTTTTTTCTAAGCTAGGATTGTCTTTTGGGTTAATTTATTTTGTTTAAATGGTTTTTTATCTTTCCTGCTGGTCTGTGAAGATCGGCAGGTTTCTTTAAAAAACACGGATCAGTAGCTTAGTTGGTGAAAGCGGCGGCCTCATAAGCCGAAGATCCACGGTTCAAGCCCGTGCTGATCCACGCTTGTAGAAAAGCAATTCTATTTCTTAATCTTAACCACTGGACAGGGGCTGTAGATCAATGTAGATCATCACTTCGGTGAAGATGCGGATTCGTAACCCGCCAGCTCCACAATACTTGTAACTAACAGCAAAGGTGGTGTGAATGCGCCAGGGCTTGTGATCAAGGAATGCGTTGGGAATGCGTTGGGAATGCGTGTCTGGTGATATGGGGCCTAGTATGTCAGGCGGCGGCGGTGATGAACCGTGGGCACCGTGGAAAAGCGTGATAGATAAACAGAGCAAGACGTCCCGCAAGACGTCCCGCAAGATGTCCTTGAGAGACCAAGTACGCGAGCCAGTAAGCATCATTAATGGGAAGAGTTGCCGGTTAAATTCAATAGCGTATCTCTTTTTTTTTTAAAAAAAAGTCGTCCGCTAAATGGGAAAGCTACACCCTATTCCTAAAAAAACCTAGCATTTGCTAGCAATTGCTAGCATTTGGTAGCATTTGCTAGGTTTGCTAGCAATTGCTTTCACTCGCCAAAAAAATACACTAAATTCTTCTATTTTTGGAAGAATAAATCAATTTTCGATGAAATATTTTTACATAGCTAATTAATTGTATTTCAGCGAGTAAAATATAATCAAAGAGGTTGAAGTCTAGCAAATGCTAGCAAATGCTAGCAAATGCTACATGATATATGATATATATAATAAGATAATATATATTATTAACCCCTTTATATTTCCCCTTAGAACTTTCAGCTTGTCCGGTCATATCCGGACAGGCTTTTTTTATAACCTAAAACTTAATCACAATGGAAGAAAAAAACATTCTGCTGATCGGACAGGATTCTCAAGGTAATCTGGTTCTGGTTAAACGTCCTGAAGATGGAACTTCATTTTCTGAACAGACGCTGAAATTAAATGAAGAAGATCAGGTTCTTCTGAAAAACTATTTGTCAACCATTAAAACAAAATCAAATGAGTAACGTATCAATGAAATTAAGCGAATTCCAGAAGTTCAATTCTGAAAACATTCTGGAGTATGATGTAGTCCGGGAAAAGGTTGTTGAATTATACAACATGATCTGGGGGCAAGGCGGTGAATCCTTCATCGAACGCGAGACACAGAACTTCCTGAAGATTATCCGGGAAAGCAAAGCCTTAAAAGCATGTACGGCTTTCTCGGTATATACTTGCATGATTGATCTTGCAGTTACCGGCCTGACAGTTGAACCGGGCGCACAGGCAATGGCTTATCTGATCCCACGCAATGTATGTATCGGGAAAAGCCCAAACAACGGACAGGATATCTACGAAGCGCGCTGTCAGTTGAAAATCTCCGGATATGGCGAATTATCCATGCGTACAGCTTCCGGCCAGATCCTTTATGCTGACAATCCTATCATAGTATACGACAATGATGATTTTTCCTGCTCAGTTTCGGGAGATGTCAAGAATGTGGAATATAAGTGCAACCTTCCGCACAAAGGGCATCAGATAATCGGTTGCTTTGTCCGCATAGTAAGGCCGGACCACTCTGTCGATTATTCCTGGCTCCTTGAAGAGGAAATCGAACGGCTTAAAGGGTATTCCTCTAAAGCAAACAGAAAATGGAATGAGAGGGACAGAAAATGGGAATTAAAGGCTAATGATCTCTATTCATCTAATGATGGCCAGATAGATTCCGGTTTTCTGATCGCCAAGACTATCAAACACGCCTTCAAGACTTATCCCAAATTGAGGATCGGTAAATACACCAGTCTCCAGTCTGACGATAATACACAGGATCCGGCAATGGATATCTATCAGGTCCAACAGCCAGAACAGGACAGACCATTCGGCCCTGATGTGAACAACATTGCTCAGGGCGTCAGAATAGAACCTAAAGATACAGACCAGAAAAGTGATGATACACCATTTTAACAAAAATCATTATGGAAAAACAGCTAATTAACTACAATGACATTACTAGCATTGCGCAGATTGCGCCTGATGCGGTAACCAACAACCAGACTTCGGCAGCGGCATGTTTACAATACGGGGAAAATCTTCTCCGTATTGTCGAAGAAGAAGGAATGAATGATGAAATGGATGAAAAGCTGGCCAACTACATCAAAAGGTCCAGATCTACCATTCAGGCTATGACGGACCGCAGAAAGCCGGTTACCCAGTTGTTTGACAATATCCGTTCAGGATTTACTCAGCTTGAATCAAGCATAGATCCAAAGGTAGCCGGATCCCCGGCAAACAAAGCCCAGAAGCTTCGCGATGATTATGCGAGAAAGAAACATGAAGAAGAACAGAAAAGAAGGAAGGAAGCAGAACTTCTTGCACGGAAGCAACGGGAAAGGGCCAAGTACCGTGAAGATCTGGAACAGGAATTGTTCGGGTTCTTCAACCAGAAAACATCTCAGTCTATCAACAAGCTGATAACTCTTAATAAGTCAATCACATTGCAAACCTTTGACGCGGTTTCAGCTGACATACAGTCTTTCGACTGTACTTTCCCCGTTTCCGAACTTTCCAGATACACATTCGGAGTAATGCTTCCTTCTTCTCTTGATATGACAGAGATACAGACTATCCAGAAAGAAGTTCTCCAGAAAGGTCAGGCAATGATGGAACAATACAACTTTGACGTGCAGGATCAGAAGGACAGCATAATGCAGGTACTTCCTTCCAAGTACAACGAACTTCTTGCTATCGAAGAACAAAGAAAGACAGACGAACAGGCTGCCTTGTTGAGAGAAGAAGAAATGAAGCGCAAGGAAGCTGAAGAACAGGCCCGTCAGGATCTCCAGAGGAAACAGGAAGAAGAAAAGAAGAAACAGGCAGAAGAACTTCTTAAGCAACAGTCTGCCGCGGCCAACTTGTTTCAGGCTTCTTCTACAACTTTTGTCGGTTCTCCGGAAAAGAAGATTAAAGTCAAGAAATGTGTCAATGTTCTTAATCCGATAGGATATGCAGAGGTATTCAACTACTGGTGGATAAACGAAGGCCAGCACTTGAATGAAGAAGAACTGAAGAAAATATTCAAGAAGCAGATCACTTATGCAGAGAAGGCTGCAAACCAGACAAGGCCAGACTTCATCCAGTCAGACAATATACAATACATTGATGATGTGAAAGCGAAATGAATCCGGATAATTACTACAACAGAAACGAAATCAGCAATTCGGATCTTACAGAGCTAAAGAATCTCCTTTATCCCCGGCTTCAGTTCGGGGATAAAGAAAAGATCTTTGCCTTCGGATCTCTTGTGGATGCAATAATCACGGAACCTGCAAGGGTAAACTACTTTCAGCTAAAGGTTGATGATGTTCAATATACGGAAGATGATTTTGCACTTGCACGCGAAATGCACAAGTCACTTCTGATGGAAGCCAGAAGAGATCAGTTCCTAGCTTACGTGCTTGAAAATTCCGATACACAGAAGTTCATGGTAAAGGAACGGGAGTTTGACTATTGCGACTTTAAGTTCACTTTACCTACGCGATGTAAATGGGACTGGTTCCTGTCGGCTTCCGGTTTTGGCGGTGACCTGAAAACCACGTTCGCCAGATCGCAACAGGAGTTTGACGAAGCAGTAGATTTCTTCGACTGGGACAGAAGTCGCGCATGGTATATGGATATTGCCGGATCAGATAAAGACTTCATCTATGCGATAAGTAAGAAAAACTGCAAGATCTTCAAAAAATTCATTGAGAGAGGTGATCAAGTGTATAGACGTGGCTTTGACAAGTATAACGAATTGGCGTTCAAATATTATCTGTTTGTATTATGAAGATATTGTGTGTTGTTACTGAAAATGGTCTAGCCCCAAAGTATGACAGTGACCGGGAAGAGTTTTCCCGGCTTAAAAGAAACACTGATGTTTTGGTAGAGGTGGGGCAAAAGAGAAATTATGAGTTTCACAAAAAATTCTTTGCCCTTCTTAAGTTGACATACGATAACTTCCCGGAATCGATGGAAGATGATCTGAATGTACATTCTGTTGAGGATCTCAGAACGCGTCTTAAGATTGATCTGGGCCTGTACGAAGTTTCGCATTACGGGAACCAGTCTGTAATTATACCGAAATCTATTGCATTTGACAAGATGGATGAAACTGAATTTGAGAAGTTCTACAAGATGTCAGTAAATCACATTTTGAAAAACTATCTCAAAGGAGTAACTAACGAGCAAATTGAGGAAGAAATATGGAAGTTCCTATAAAACTTAATATTACCCCCTATGATTATCAAAAGGAAGGAATTGAAAAAGGGCTGGAGTGGAAAAGATTTATTCTTGGTGATTCTCCGGGCCTGGGGAAGACATGCCAGTCTATTGGTATTGTTAATACCGCAAAGGCATACCCTGCTCTGGTTATCTGTCCATCTTCCCTTAAGATAAACTGGAAAAGAGAATTTGAGAAATTCGCCGGGGCCGAAGCTATTGTTCTTAACGACAATATAAAAGCTACATGGGGGTACATGCTGCAAATGCACAACATGGACGTTTGCATCTGCAATTACGAAAGCCTTCGCAAGTATTTTGTTTGGGAGTATAAAAAAGGTTATCGCCTGAAGGATATAGTATTCAGCCCATTTATCAGCCTGTTCAAGTCTGTAATTATTGACGAAAGCCACCGCTGCAAAGATCCGGGAGCGCAACAGTCTAAGTTTGTAGCCGGTCTTGCTGCCGGGAAAGAATATGTTATGCTGCTAACCGGTACACCGGTAGTAAACCGGCCAAGCGATCTGATAGCCCAGCTTGCTATTATGGACCGCTTAAAAGAGTTTGGAGGAACAAGCTATTTCACGGCCCGGTATGGGGATGGCGAAAATCTGACAGAATTGTCAGAAAAGCTATACGAAACATGTCTTGTCCGAAGGGAAAAGAAAGATGTTCTTACCCAGCTTCCCGATAAAACAAGAATGGATATCTATATCGACATAGAGAAGGAAGCACCACAAGAGTATTATGAAGCTTACAAGATGGCGGAAGAAAACCTGAAAGAGTATCTATTAACATACAAGTCATGTACTGAATGTCAAGCACGGGCAAAGATGCGTAACAAAGCCCTAGTTCAGTTCATGGAGTTAAGATCTCTTGTTGGAATATGCAAGGTCAAACCTGTGATAGATTTTATCAAAGATTTCGTCGCAACAGGGAAAAAGATCGTTGTTTTCTGTTCATCTCATTCGATTGTTGATTCCATTAAAAAGGCTTTTCCGAAAGCGGTAATGGTTACCGGCCGCGAAAACTATGTACAGAAGCAAGCAGCGGTAGATGTGTTTCAAAACCGACCGGAAATCCAAGTGATTATCTGTTCTATAAAGGCTGCCGGTGTTGGAATTACCCTGACAGCTTCTTCTACTGTTTTGTTCATCGAACAGCCGTGGACCTATGCTGATCTTGTTCAATGCGAGGACCGTTGCCATCGTATAGGGCAGAAGGATAACGTAACCGTATACAATGCTCTGGGAAATAACAGCATTGATCACAGGATATACAATCTAATACAGAACAAGAGAAGCATATCCAATCAGATCATGGCTTCTTCTGATGACATACCAAAGGATGAATGTTATTTTGATGAACTTGTAAATCTCGTATTGAATGACACAAAAAAGCAAAATAGCAATACTTGAATGCCTTGAGTATGTAATATCTCTTTTCCCGGAAACGAACAGAGGCTACAATGCGTCAAGGCCATATCGTAAAGCACTGAAAGAATTTATCCGTGATAATAATTTAGACCATGAAAGAAAAGAAAATACCATTCCGGAGAAAATCTCCGCTTCGGAAGGCAAGACTAAGGAGAACAAGCAAAAGGCAGGAAGCACTAAACAGGAAGATATCGGCCATTAAGAGAGATCTTTCTCAAAGGTGCTGTATATGTGGACGTGAAGCGGTGGATCCCGCTCACCTTCTTCCGCGTTCAACTTATCCGGAATATTATGCAGAGAAATGGAATATAGTTCCAATGTGTAGAGAACATCACAGACTATATGACAATAATCTTGAATTCCGTCAACAACAGATCCAATTGTTTAACATCGTGCTGGAACATGATGAATGTGCAGCACACAGATATTTCAGAATATATGACACTAAAGGATAAGATACAATATTCTGTTGATCTTTTACTGAAATGTGAAGAGATGGCACTGAGAATGGATCCTGAGAACGGCTTTTATCTGGCTTTTTCTGGTGGGAAAGACTCTCAGGTTCTCTATGACCTTGCATTACAGGGGGGAGTGAAATTCAAGGCTCACATGAATCTTACGAGCGTGGACCCACCTGAAGTTATACGTTTCGTAAAAAAGAACTATCCCGATGTGGAACTGATAAAACCACGCATGAACATATACGATATGGCCAAGAAAAAAGGTATGCTGCCAACACGTATACTACGATGGTGTTGCGCTGAATACAAAGAAACATCGGGTGCTGGCAAAGTAACTCTTATTGGAATACGAAAGTCAGAAAGTGTAAGAAGGTCAAAGAGAAATGAAATTGAAACGGGAGACCGTAAATTCTCCGGAACATTTGACCAGTGGAGCGAGCATTAGGAAAAAATGGTGACATGTGTAGGTGGAAAAGACAAAATTCTGGTTTCTCCTATCCTTTACTGGACTGAAAAGGATGTATGGGACTACTTGAAACGAATGCACATTCCCTATTGCGAGTTGTATGACAAAGGGTATAAACGGATAGGATGTATCATGTGTCCCATGTCGAACTACAAACAGAATGTGCGAGAAATGAAAGATTTCCCGCATGTTGGGAAAAACTGGAGAAAAACAATTGAATGGCTGATCGAAAACAAATGGAAGGACAAACCGCTTTTGCAAGATCCTGATATGGTCCTGAAATGGTGGATAAGCAAGAAGTCATTCAAAGAATTTTATGCAGACGAAGTGATGCAACAGAAATTAGAGTTTAAAGATTTATTATGAATATAACAAAATCAATAGCAGAACAAGTAGCATTAAGGATGATACAGCCTATTGCCGAACGCATCAGTAACGAAAATGATACATTAAACGAAATAGTGAATGAAATAGCTATTAGAAGTATTCCAAAACAAGTGTATAATACTTACAAAGAATATCCAAGATTCTTTATAACAACAAGATGTGTCTATCTGGTAAATGGAACACAGATTACTAGGGTTGAAGTCAAAAATTGGTTTCCTTCGGCTAGTTCAACTGGAGGATTGAACGTACCATGTAAACCCGAAGAAATGGAAACTGTATCAGAAATTCAGAATAGAATACAAGAGTTGAGAGATGAAAAAAGTAGAACATACAATTCGATTGTAAATACTCTTATTTCTTTGAAAACATCAAAAAAAGTAATGGAGTGTTTCCCCGAAGCGTATGAATATATAAAAGCGTATGAGAATAAAACAACAAATGAAGTATCTCTTCCGGTTGAGACTATAATGAACACAATCAATAAATATAAAAATAATTAAGTTATGAAAAATTACACACCTGAAAAAATTACAAGTCTTAAAGAGAACGAAGTTTTTGTGTTTGGATCAAACCTCAATGGGAATCATGCTGGCGGTGCTGCCTATTTAGCAGTGAAAAAATTTGGCGCTCAAATGGGAAATCCTGAAGGAATACAAGGCCAGTCTTATGCTATTCCTACATTGGATAACAATATGGATCGTATTAATCTTACTGACTTGGAACAATCAATATGCAGATTTTACCAATACGCAGAGGAAAATCCGGGTAAGGTATTCTACATGACAAAAATAGGTTGCGGCATTGCCGGATATGAATTGTCAGATATTGCCACAGTGGTTAATTGTCGTAATATTCCGGATAATGTAATTATACCAGAAGAATTTACACATATTCCGGGGTATAAGGGATTTGATGAGAATATGCAGTGCCGTGGATTTCAGTATCAAGAAGGTGATACATACCATGAAGAAGGTAATATAGAAGCATGTCAGAGTGGATTTCATTTTTGCAAATATCCTCTTGATATTTTTAATTACTATTCTCCTGCTAAAAACAGATTTTGCAACGTAGAAGGATTTGGGAAAGTATCTAATGACACGAGTGATACGAAGGTGGCTGTTTCCGACTTAAAAGTAAAGGCAGAAATTGGTATATCAGGCCTTGTAAAGGCCGCTATTGAGTACACAAGAAAGAGATGTACGAACAAATGTAATGCAAAAGAAGGAGAACCAGCGACCGCCGGAGATAGTGGTGCAGCGACCGCCGGAGATAGTG
>UMGZ01034868.1_pt1 | contig 11249 bp, 10 predicted proteins | sample 1965421 | NCBI WGS metagenome assembly UMGZ01 (sample SAMEA4836087, study PRJEB28245) | human gut metagenome | biome: gut microbiome; material: fecal sample | place: Denmark | collected 2008
AGCCCATGGATTATACGGTGTTGCAGGAGCTGTTTGCCCGGTACGACATCCCCTATGAGATCCGCCGCACTGAGATCGGCCCCGTGGTGTTCGACTACCGCAAGGAGAAGAACCCCTGCGCCCTGTGCGCCAAGCTGCGGCGCGGCGCGCTGCACACGGCAGCGCAGGAACTGGGCTGCAACAAGGTGGCGCTGGGCCACCATCTGGACGATGCCGTGGAGACCTTTTACATGAATCTCTGGCGGGAGGGCCGCATCGGCTGCTTCTCGCCGGTCACTTATCTTTCGCGCCGGGACCTCACCCTCATCCGGCCCATGCTGCTGGCCACCGAGCAGGAGGTCATTTCCGCAGTGCACGCCGAGGGGCTGCCCATCGTCAAGAGCGTCTGCCCTGCCGACGGCGTGACCGTGCGCGAACAGACCAAGGAGTTCGTCAAGGAGCGCTGCCGCACCGACCACGCTTTCCGCCAGAAAACCCTGCACGCACTGCAGGAGAGCGGCATCGATGGCTGGCGGCCCGTCCACACCGGGCGCGGCAGCTTTGCAATTACAAACGAGGAAGAATGAATCATGAAGACTCAACCTTTTGAAAAACACGTCTGGGCCGAGATCGACCTCGATGCCCTGCGGCATAACTTCCGGGCCGTCAAAGCCCGGGCCGGTGACCTGCCGCTGTGCGCGGTGGTCAAGGCCGACAGCTATGGCCACGGCGCTGTGCAGTGTGCCCGCGTTTTTGCGCAGGAGGGCGCAGCATGGCTGGCAGTGAGCTGCCTGACCGAGGCCGTGCAGCTGCGTCAGGACGGGCAGACTCTGCCCATCCTTATTTTGGGCCATGTTCAGCCGGAGTACGCCCAGACCCTCATCCACGAGGATATCACCGTAGCGTGCTACTCCACCGAACAGGCGCAGAACCTTTCCGCTGCTGCCGTAAAGGCAGGCGGCAGAGTAAAGATCCACCTCAAGGCAGATACCGGCATGGGCCGCATCGGCTTTGCCCTGCGCACCGATTTTGATGCCGCCATCCGCGAAATGCTGGCTGTGTGTGAGCTGCCGGGCCTTGAGATGACCGGCCTGTTCCAGCACTTCTCGGTGGCCGACGACACCGCCGAAGAGAACGTTGCCTACACCGCGGAGCAGCACGCACTGTTCGTCAGAGCGTTCCATGCGCTCAAGGCGGCAGGCCGCGAGCCACAGACCGTCCACTGTGACAACTCTGCGGGCGTGATGCTGCACCCGGACTGGCCCGAGGGATTGGCCCGGGAGCGCTGCATGGCGCGGCCCGGCATCATCCTCTACGGCTACGACCCCAGCGACGAGGTGCGCTTTGGGCAGTTCCGGCCGGTGATGACCCTCAAGACCGTGGTGAGCATGGTCAAGGAAATGCAGCCCGGTCAGAGCGCCAGCTATGGCCGCCGCTTCACCGCCGATAAGCCCACGCTGGTGGCCACCCTGTGCACCGGTTATGCGGACGGTTATCCCCGCCAGCTGAGCTGCGGCAAGGGCATCGTGGAGATCCACGGCAAGGCCTGCCCGGTGCTGGGCCGCGTGTGCATGGACCAGATGATGGTGGATGTGACCGGTATCCCGGACATCCACGAGGGCGACGAAGCCATCCTGTGGGGCGGCAGCGTCAGTGATACTGCCGAGACCATCGCCCGCAAGACCGACACCATTTCCTACGAGGTGCTGTGCGGCGTGTCCCGCCGCGTGCCCCGCGTCTACCTCGAGCACGGAAAGATCGTGGATGTCGAGGATTGGATACTGGAAGCTTAAATTTCTCCCGGAGGAACTACATGGCAAGAGACAATATCCGCAATTTCTGTATCATTGCACACATCGACCACGGCAAATCCACCCTGTCGGACCGTATTCTGGAGCTGACCAAGAGTGTGGACGAGCGCACCATGGAAGACCAGATTTTGGACAACATGGACATTGAGCGCGAGCGCGGCATCACCATCAAGGCCCGCGCTGTCACCATGAACTATACCGCCAAGGACGGCAAGACCTACGAGTTCAACCTCATCGATACCCCGGGCCACGTGGACTTTGCCTACGAGGTCAGCCGCAGTCTGGCCGCCTGCGAGGGTGCCATCCTTGTGGTGGATGCCACGCAGGGTGTGGAAGCTCAGACGCTGGCCAACACCTACATGGCGCTGGAGCATGATCTGGAATTGGTGCCCATCCTGAATAAGATCGACCTGCCCAGCGCCCACCCGGACGAGGTGGCGCAGGAGGTGGAGGACGTGATCGGCCTGCCCTGTCTGGATGCGCCCCGCGTCTCTGCCAAGACCGGCCTGAATGTGGATCAGGTGCTGGAGCGTGTCGTCACCGACATTCCTGCTCCCACCGGCGACCCGGATGCCCCGCTGAAGGCGCTGATCTTCGACAGCATCTACGACAGCTACAAGGGCGTTATCGTCTATATCCGTGTGTTTGAGGGCACCGTGAAGCCCGGCGATACCATCCGCATGATGGCCACCGGCGCGGAGTTCACGCTGGTAGAAGTGGGCCACATGGGTGCTACCAACCTTTCTCCCTGTGCCCAGCTGCAGGCTGGTGAGGTCGGCTATCTGACCGCCAGCATCAAGACCGTGCAGGACACCCGCGTGGGCGATACCGTCACGCTGGCCAATAATCCCACCGCCGAAGCACTGCCCGGCTACCGTCAGGTCAAGCCTATGGTGTTCTGCGGCATCTACCCCGCCGACGGCGCCAAGTACCCGGATCTGAAGGATGCACTGGAAAAGCTGCAGCTGAACGACGCCTCCCTCACCTTTGAGCTGGAGACCAGCGCCGCGCTGGGCTTCGGTTTCCGCTGCGGCTTCCTTGGCCTGCTGCACATGGAGATCATCACCGAGCGGTTGGAACGGGAATTTGATCTGGATATCATCACCACCACCCCCAGCGTGCGCTACCGCCTTACCCTGACCGACGGCACTGTGGAGATGATCGACAATCCTTCCAGCTACCCCGACCCCTCCAACATCGTCAAGCAGGAAGAGCCTTTTGTGGATGTTCACCTGTACACCCCCAACGACTATGTGGGCGGCCTGATGGATCTGTGCCAGAACAAGCGCGGCACCCTCATCGACATGAAGTATCTGGACGATGTGCGCGTGGACCTGCACTACGCCATGCCGCTGGGCGAGATCGTGTACGACTTCTTTGATGCCATCAAGAGCCGCAGCCGGGGCTACGCCAGCTACGATTACGAGTTTAAGGAGTACCGCGAGAGCGACCTTGTCAAGCTGGACTTCCTGCTCAATGGCGACCCTGTGGACGCGCTGTCCATGATCGTGTTCCGCGATAACGCTTACGCCAAGGGCCGCCGCATCTGCGAAAAGCTGCGGGATAACATCCCCCGCAACCTGTTCGAGATCCCGGTACAGGCTGCCATCGGCGGCAAGATCATTGCCCGTGAAACGGTCAAGGCCATGCGCAAGGACGTGCTTGCCAAGTGCTACGGCGGCGACATCTCCCGCAAAAAGAAGCTGCTGGAAAAGCAGAAGGAAGGCAAAAAGAAGATGCGTCAGCTGGGCAGCGTTTCCCTGCCCAGTGAAGCCTTTACCGCTGTGCTCAAGCTGGACAGCGACGACGATTAAACTTTATAGATCAAAGAGAACCCGCGCTCTGGTAGGCTGCAATGCACCCAGCGCGCGGGTTCTATCTGTTTTTTTACAACCTCAGTTTACAACAAAAAATCAGATAGGCACCCCCTTTCGGGGAAACCTATCTCTTTTTTTTGTTGGGACTATTTTGCAACAGCCCCTTTACGTTGGGGCGTTAGGGGGTCGCTTACAGTCTCTTGACTGCTCTTTTCCGATTTGCTTCTGCCCGGATTATACATGATTTCAGTGCGAAACGTTCTTGAATCTGCGTGAACGAATCATCTGGGCAGCAAAAAAGCCCCGGAAAGGCTGTCTGGGTGCCTTCCGGGGCTGCAGTGAAAGATGACTGCATCAGTAATACTTTTCAGTCAAAAAGTACTACTGATACACTGCTTCGAGGGCTTTCTCACTCACTTTTCTGCTTCAGGCGGGCGTATTCGGCATCGGCCTGAATGGCTGCAGAGGTGAAGCTGTTGTTGTTCCACCAGCTGATCAGCGCGGCCACGGTGGTGATGCCGGCGGTCACCAGCTGTTCCACAGTCTGGCTCTCAATGGGCAGCATAGGTTTGCCCAGAGCGCTCAGCACCTGATTGGTCAGGGCAAGCAGCAGCACAGCGGTGCGGGCGATGGTGGCGGCAGAAATTTTACCAAAGTTCATATCAATTCCTCACTTTCTCATTTTGTTCAAGGTCAGCGATGCGGTGGTTGGCCACCTTCATCTGTTCTTCTAAAATCGGTACGCGGCGGGCAAAATTGTTATGCTCGCGCACCTCGCGGGTCAGCTCTTCGAGCTTGGTGTCGGTCACGGCCTGACTGCGGCTGTTGGCGATCAGCACGCCGATCAGGGTCACGGCCCCGGCAATGACAGCGGATAAGATCGTTTCCATTCCGTTCACCGCCTTTACCCGACCCACCGGCTTTTTGCTTTGCGCACATCCACATGGACAAAGCCTTTTGCGGGGTAGCGGCCGATGCCGCCGGTGCCGGGCAGCAGGGTCTCGGCGTAGGCGGCAAGCTGCTCCACCGGCACACCGGACACCCGGATATCCGCGGCACGGCCATACTGATGCTGGCTGTAAACCGCCCCGCCCACAGCCCTGTTGTGTGCAGCGGTGCGGTAGCCGCTGGTAATGACCACTGGTGCGCCAAAATGGTCACGGATGGCCTGCAGCACCTGCACCAGTTCGCTGTCCACAAACAAAGGGTCGGTGCCGTCTTTGCAGGCAAATTCCTTTGCGCGGAAGCTGCGGCTCAGCAGCGTTTCGCCATCCCTTGCGCGGGAGTAAACGTTAAGCATGGCCGTCCTCCTGCAGCAGCGCTGCCACGGCATCCCTCAGCCGGGCGGGCACATCCTCCAGCGTTTTGATGCCCTTGCGGATCAGGGCCGCATAGATCCTTGCCATTACACACCACCTCCTTCGTACAGTTCACACAGGGCCAGCTGCAGGTCGGTCAGCTGGCAGGTCAGGCTGGCGATCGTCTCGGGCAGACGGGCTGCTTCCTCGGCCTGCTGGCGCTCTTTTTCCCGCGCGGCCAATTCTTCTTCCGTATAGCGGATGTATCTCTGCACCGGCACCTGTTCGGTCCATGCGGCCTGCGCAGGCACGCCCGGCACGTCGATGACCTTCCGCACATCCCTGCCGCCGCCGGAATACTCCGTTACGGTCTCGTAGTGGCTCACTTCCTCCACGCCTTCCACGGCGGGGTGCTCCACTGGCTCGGTGTCGTCCACCAGATACCCAAGCGTCAGGTCAGGGTTTTCAATGGCTGCACCGTTCCCGTCAATGATCTTCATGGTTCAAAACCTCCTTTCTCAGGCCACGCGCCGCCAGATGTGCACATAGTAGGCGGCAGGCTGCACGGTGGCGCTGCGGCCGTAGATGGCATTAGACTTGGACGCATCCAGACTGAACTTATATACATCAGAAAAGGAATTGTATTCGCCCGTAGATGCGATCACGTTGCCGGCAGTGAATGCGCCGGATACCTTATGTTCACCCTTTTTTACATCCGCGACAAAAGAGCCTGTGATGTTCGGCAGTCCGGCCTTTACTGTGGTGCCCGCTGCGTGGCTACTGCTGGCACCCATCAGCACGCGCTCCGATGCGATCTGCTCCCATGTGCCGCCAAACAGGGCGGCAGGGCTGGTGGGGTCGGTGCTCTGGTAGATGCTGCCCACCGGGTAGGCAGCGGAGCTGGGTGCGGCCAGCAGAGCATCGACATCTTCCTTTGTATAATAGGAAGAAAAATCGGCACCGAAGGTGCGCAGGGCGTTTGCCTTTTCGGCAGCGGTCCATTCCCCGGCGGCTGCGGCGGTGGTCAGAGCCTTCTTCACGCCATAAGGCAGCAGGGCTGCGGTCAGCGGCAGAAGTGCATCCGTCATGCTGTCCAGCTGTTCGCGGGCAGCTGGTGCGGTGATCAGGGTTCCGTCGCTGCGCACGTTGATGCCGCAGGCGGGGTCCACCCGCACTGCGCCGGGGGCCGAAGCCGTGGGCACCGTGCTGCTGCGCAGATAGGGCGACAGATCCGGCATGGCGGCAGTATCGGTCAACACGGCCCCGGTGTTGGGGTCCACGCTCAGCACCCGAAGCAGCTGGCCGGAGACCGGAACTGCCGGGCAGGGAAGCGCCCCCACATCCTGCGCCGTCAGTTTTACGATGCCGCTTTTGCCGTTCACGCTCACTACCTGACCGTCGGTAGGCACCAGCTCCTCTGCCCGTGCGGCAGCAGCCTCGGCACGGGCTGCACAGCGGGATGCAGCGGCACTGTCGGCGCTGGTGCGCTGTGCCGCGGTCTGGGCCTGTGCCGCATTGGATGCCGTGCTTGCAGCACTGGCTGCGGCACGCTGCGCGGCGGTGGAAGCGGTACTGGCACTTTCCAGCACACGCGCCACGAACTGCTCATACTGCGAGGGCGGCAGCTCTTCCACGCCGCCGTCGGTGGGCAGGATGGCGTAGGTGTCGTAGCTGCCGGGCCGGGTATAGGCGGCGTAGCCGCTGGCATCGATGGCTGCCAGCATCCACTGTCCGCCGGTGCTTCCGGTCAGGCGGCGGTCCACGGTGACGCAGTGCTGCGTGTCCAGTGAGACCGGTGCCAGCAGGGTGCCGTCGCTGCGGCGCAGGTAGAGCGCAACGGTGCACCCGGCCCATGCTTCCGGCAGCGTGAAGCACAGCTCGTCCACACCGGCAGCGTTCTGTGCACCGAGGTGCAGGCGGTGCGGCTGGGACAGAAATTCGGTGCCGCCGCACTGCCTTTGAATGATCTTGATGTTCACTTGAAAACCTTCCTTTCTGTTTTTTGTTTGATTGTACAGCCGCTGCCCGGCAGCTGCCAGTGTGGTCTTTTGCTGCACAAGTTTCTGTGCTTCGGCATTTTGCCGGAAGGCGCTTTTCATGGGTAATTCGCACAGTTCTTTGTGGGTGAAAAATGGGATAAAAAAGAGGTGGCTTCGTACGGAAAACCAGCGATTTTTGGCCGCTTGCCGCATGGGAAAACGAACCCAAAAGTGCAGTTTCCGGTGCAAAAAGTCCAAAATAAATGTTAAAAATTCGTGAACAAAACACCCCAGAAAACAGGTCGAAAATCGGAAGGAAATAACCGAAAAAACAATATTTTGGAGAAAACAATGTTAAAGTTGCACAAAAAACAACGTCAAAAAACTAACAAAGTATGAGAAGGTGATTTGACAAATGGCCATTGGACTGGTAAAATAAGAGCCGCTCAACGGAACCAACAGACGTTGCAGCGTTTAAAATTTATCTGGATGAAGTAAAAAGCCGTCTTATATACGGCGCGGCGCGGGCAGATGGGGTCCGGGCCGGGAGGGTAACTGCACCCTCCGCAGCGGAGTCCAAATTGTATACGATGCTCGATTTTACCAAAAAGAGGGCATCGTATTTGATTGTGGGGCCAGATGGCTTCTGCCCGCCCCGCAGTCCGGGCGGCCGGGGCATGAAAAACATGTCCGCAGCCGCAGCCAATTTTGAAAAGAGAGGAGTTGTCTCGTATCGCTTCCGTAAAATTGAAGAAAGCATTGTCTGACTGCAAGCATGCAGTCTCTCCCCGTGTGCTGGCGTTTTGTGTCATGGTCGTGTGCCTTGTGGCTACACTCAGTGTGACCGCTGCGAATCTGCGGCTGACCTACGTCACAGACTCCAATGGTGCCCGGCAGGTGATCCTCACCTCCGAGACCGACCCTGCACAGGTTATGAACCTTTCCGGCATCCAGTCCGAAGAGGGCGATCAGGTCTATTACACGGCCTACAGCGGCAATCTTGCCGCCCTGAACATTGAGCGCGCATTCTCCGTCAGCATCACTGCCGACGGTCAGGAGTACCCCGTCAAAATGGTGTTCGGCACCGTGGCGGATGCCCTGAAGCGTGCCGGTATCACCCTGGAGGGTGACGACTACACCGAGCCTGCTCTGGACCAGCTGGTGAGCGCAGGTTCCACCATCACGGTGCACCGCGTGGACTACACCGACCGTGTGGAGACGCAGGCCATCCCCTACGATACCGAGTACGTCTACACCAGCCTGTATTTCCGCAACACCGGCCGCGCCACCACGGTGCGCCATGGTGCGGAAGGCCAGCAGACTATCACCACCCGCGACCGCTATGTGGACGGTGAGCTGGAAAACAGCATCGTGGTGGATTCCACCACCACTGTGGAGCCGACCAACCACATCGTAAAGACCTATGGCGCAGGCGCGCCGGTCTCCCCGCTGACCGGCCCGGACGGCACCACCAATGCACCCGCCTCTTACAGCAAGGTGCTCACCGGCAAGGCCACCGGCTACTATTCCAAGACCGGCAAGGGTTCTTCCGGTCTGGGTCTGGGCTACGGCACTGTGGCTGTGGACCCGGATGTGATCCCCTACGGCACCAAGCTGTATATCACCTCCACCGACGGCAAGTTCGTGTACGGCTATGCGGTGGCTACCGATACCGGCATTGCCGTGCAGAAGGGCCAGATCCTTGTGGACCTGTTCTACGAGACCTACGCCGAGAGCGTGATCAATGGAGCCATTCAGGTGAACGTCTACGTGGTGGACTGAGCAGGCTGAAAAGAACCGGGGAAACCGGAACTGAAAATTTTCAACAGAAACAGAGAGCTTCTGTACACCTTCCCTTTGGGAGGGTGCGCAGAGGCTCTTTTTTATTGTCAGATTGGCAGGATTCACCATAAAATTTGTAAAAATTTAGCGGGTATGTATATAAGAGAAAAATATCAATGAAAAGATTATGGTAAATTTTACAGTAAAATGCGGCGAAACTCTTGAAAAACAGACCGAAATTCTTTAATATAAAAGGGTAAAAAGCTACAGGTGCGCTTTGTGCATCTGTACGGGGAGGAGCAGTCTATGAAACCGACCGAGGAGAAGATCCAGAGCAATGCATCGGACCTGCCGGTGTATCTGTTCAAACAGGGCAATAACTGTGAAGCATACCGCTACTTTGGCGCACACATGGAAACGCGTGCCGGTGAAGCAGGTGTGGTGTTCCGCGTGTGGGCACCCCATGCTGTAGCCATCAGCGTGGTGGGCGACTTTAACAGCTGGAAGCCGGGCAGCCACCCGATGCGCAAGGTGGATGGCGATTCCGTATGGGAATTGTTCATCCCGGGCATGAAGGAATATGATGTTTATAAATACTGCGTGACCACCCGCGCAGGTGATCTGGTCTATAAGGCTGATCCCTATGCGTTCCACGCCGAGACCCGCCCGTCCAACGGCAGCAAGGTCTACGATATCAGTGGTTTTGCGTGGCACGATGATGCATGGCAGGCAGCACAGAAAAAGGCTGATGTGATCAACAGCTCGATGAATATTTACGAGATGCACGCCGGCAGCTGGAAGATGAAGGAGGGCGGCAAGCCCTACAATTATTCCGAGCTGGCAGACGAGCTGATCCCGTATATCACAGAGATGGGCTATACCCATGTGGAACTGCTGCCGGTCATGGAATATCCGTTTGACGGCAGCTGGGGCTATCAGGTCACCGGCTATTTTGCGCCCACCAGCCGCTACGGCACCCCCAAGGACCTGATGGCCTTTGTGGATAAGCTCCATGCCGCCGGCATCGGTGTGATCATGGACTGGGTGCCTGCTCACTTCCCGAAGGATCAGTTCGGCCTGTACAACTTTGATGGCGAAGCCTGCTACGAGGACCCGAATCCGAAGCGCGGCGAACATAAGGAGTGGGGCACCATGGTGTTCGACTTCGGCCGCAGCGAGGTGCAGAGCTTCCTGATCTCCAGCGCACTGTATTGGCTGGAGCAGTACCATATCGACGGTCTGCGCGTGGACGCGGTGGCATCCATGCTGTATCTGGACTATAACCGCAAGCAGGGCGAGTGGGAGCCGAACAAGGACGGCGGCAAGGAAAATCTGGAGGCTGTTGCTTTCCTGCGCAAGCTGAACGACACCGTGCTGGGCCGTCACCCCCACAAGTACATGATCGCGGAAGAGTCCACTGCATGGCCCATGGTCACAAAGCCTGCTTCGGACGGCGGCCTTGGCTTCAACTTCAAGTGGAACATGGGCTGGATGAACGATATGCTCAGCTACATGAAGACCGACCCGCTCTTCCGTTCCGGCAACCACAACAAGGTCACCTTCAGCTTCTTCTACGCCTTCAGCGAGAACTTTGTGCTGCCCATCAGCCACGATGAGGTGGTGCACGGCAAGGGCAGCCTGATCAACAAGATGCCCGGCGAGTATGACGCAAAGTTTGCCAACCTGCGCACCTTCTTTGGCTACATGATGGCGCACCCGGGCAAGAAGCTGCTGTTCATGGGTCAGGAGTTCGGCCAGTTCGCCGAGTGGAACGAGACAAAGCCGCTGGACTGGATGCTGCTGGGCTACGATAAGCACACCGAGCTGCAGACCTACGTCAAGACCCTGAACGCCTTCTACAAGGAGCATCCCGCCTTCTGGCAGGTGGATTACAGCTGGGAGGGCTTCCAGTGGATCGTGCCGGATGACTCGCAGCAGAGCGTCATCGCTTTCCTGCGCAAGGACACTTCCGGCAAGCAGATCCTTGTGGTGTGCAACTTCAACCCCGTCCTGCGCGAGGGCTACACGCTGGGCGCACCGGTGGCAGGCTCCTACAAGGAAATCCTGAACAGCGACGATGCAGAGTTCGGCGGTTCCGGCGCAGTCCACAACAAGGCCGTGCGCACCCACAAAAAGCCGATGCACGGCTTTGAGCAGAGCATCACCATCACCCTGCCGCCCATGAGCACCCTGTATTTTGAAGTGCCCACCAAGCGCACCCGCAAGGCCGCAGCGGACAAGATCGATAAGGCGGGAAAAAAGACCGCAGCCAAAAAGGCAAAGACCGCTGCGGAGAAAGCTGCAGCAAAAGTGGTAAAGAAGCCGGGCCGCAAGCCCAAGGCAAAAGCTGCCGCTGCAGAGGAAAAGCCGGTGAAAAAGACCGCCCGCAAGCCCAAGGCAGAGGCAGAACCCAAGGCGGAAAAAGCACCCGCAAAACGCACCCGCAAACCGAAGGAGCCCAAGGAATGACCCGGCTCTTCGGCCGACCCATACCGCACATGTTGACGCTCATTTCCGAACAACGGAAATGTTAATGTTAAAGGGGAGAATAAAGCTATGGCAAAAGAAATTGTGGCAATGATC
>UMGZ01003507.1_pt1 | contig 11119 bp, 13 predicted proteins | sample 1965421 | NCBI WGS metagenome assembly UMGZ01 (sample SAMEA4836087, study PRJEB28245) | human gut metagenome | biome: gut microbiome; material: fecal sample | place: Denmark | collected 2008
AGAGCACTTGCTTCCGATCCGAAGATTTTACTTTGCGATGAGGCGACCAGCGCATTAGATCCACAGACAACCGCTTCGATCCTATCGCTGCTAAAAGAGATCAATGAAAAACTTGGCATCACGATCGTGATCATTACACATCAGATGTCAGTGATCCGTGAGATCTGCAGCCATGTGGCGATCATTGAACATGGTGTGTTAGTGGAAGACGGACTTGTGGAGGATATCTTTTCCCATCCGAAATCCAAAGCTGCAAAGGAACTGATCTTAAGGGATCAGCCGGGGAATAACAATGCACCATTGGCAAATGCAGTTCAGGAGCGCATGCAGGGAGATAAAAAGATCCGAATCGTCTTTTCTGAAAATTCCGCATTTGAGCCGGTCATTGCAAACATGATCTTACAGTTTAAAACACCGGTCAATATTTTAAGGGCAGACACCAAGAATGTCGGCGGTGTAGCCAAGGGAGAAATGATTTTAGGACTTCCGGAGGATAGACATTTACAGGTGGATATTGAGGAATATTTAAAAGAAAAAGGACTCGCAGTTGAGGAGGTGACCGAAGATGTGGAATGAGCAGATTATCATGATGCTGTTAGAGGGCATCAAGGACACACTTTATATGACATTGACATCGACACTGATCGGTTATGTGATCGGACTTCCGATGGGAATTCTTTTAACGGTCACTGACAAAGATGGAATTCATCCGAATACAGCAGTTTACAAGGTATTAGACGTGATCGCAAACCTGATCCGAAGCGTACCGTTTTTGATTTTACTGATCGTGCTGATTCCGTTTACGAGATTTCTGATCGGAAGAAGCTATGGACCGACAGCGACGATCGTTCCGCTTGTCATAGCAGCAGCACCATATATTGCACGAATGGTGGAATCTTCTTTAAAGGAAGTGGACGCAGGTGTCATTGAGGCAGCGCGTTCCATGGGAGCATCCAATTTTACCATTGTAACAAAAGTCATGTTAGTGGAAGCGCGTACATCCCTGATCGTAGGGGCAACCATTTCACTTGGAACAATTTTAGGATATTCCGCAATGGCAGGAACCGTCGGCGGCGGTGGACTTGGAGATATCGCAATCCGCTATGGTTATACCAGATGGCAGACCGATATCATGATCGTAACGGTTATTTTACTGGTAATTTTATTCCAGATATTCCAGACGATCGGCATGAAGCTTGCGAGCAATTTAGATCGTAGAAAATAAACGTAAACAATGTTTTTTAACATTTGTATAAACAAGGAGTAAAATCCTCTGCTCCTGAAAAGGCAGTCGCATTTTGCTCCGCAAAACAAGGAGTAAAATCCTCTGCTCCTGAAAAGGCAGTCGCATTTTGCTCCGCAAAACAAGGAGTAAAATCCTCTGCTCCTGAAAAGGCAGTCGCATTTTGCTCCGCAAAACAAGGAGTAAAATCCTCTGCTCCTGAAAAGGCAGTCGCATTTTGCTCCGCAAAACAAGGAGGATTCATATTATGAAAAAAAGAGTACTTACCACAATCTTAGCAGGCGTTTTAGCAGTATCTGCATTCGCAGGATGCGGCAGCAGCAACACAGCAGGCAATGCAGCTGCAGATAATAACGCAGCAGCAGAAACAAACGATGCAGCAGAAACAAATGATGCAGCAGTTGCAGACACCACTGCAGCAGAAAGTGAAGCAGCCGAGAGCGTAGCTGACACACAGACAACAGAGGGCGGCACGATTACCGTAGCAGCTTCTGCAACACCACATGCAGAGATCTTAGAGGAAGCAAAGAAGATCCTTGCAGATCAGGGATGGGACTTAGAGATCACAATTTTTGATGATTACGTACTTCCAAACGAGGTAGTAGAGAGCGGCGAGTTCGACGCAAACTACTTCCAGCACATTCCTTACTTAGAGAACTTCAACGCAGAGAAAGGTACACACCTTGTCAATGCAGGCGGCATTCACTACGAGCCATTCGGAATTTATCCGGGAACAAAGAAAGATCTCTCTGAGTTAGCAGACGGCGATACGATCGCAGTACCAAACGATACCACAAACGAGGCAAGAGCATTATTACTGTTACAGGATAACGGCATCATCACTTTAAAAGACGGCGCCGGCTTAGAGGCAACTGTCAACGATATCGCTGAGAACCCGCACAACGTAAAGATCGAAGAGCTCGCAGCAGAACAGGTAGCAAGAGTGGCACCGGAAGTTGCATTCGTTGTATTAAACGGTAACTACGCATTACAGGCAGGTTACTCTGTAGCACAGGATTCCTTAGCATACGAGACATCTGATTCTGAGGCAGCAAAAACATATGTAAATGTCATCGCTGTAAAAGAAGGAAACGAGAACAACCCTGGCATCCAGGCACTTGTAAAAGTATTAAAATCTGATGACATCAAGAAATTCATCAACGATACTTATGATGGAGCAGTTATTCCGTTTGAGGACTAATTGAGACAGAAAGTTTTTAGGCTTTATAGATAAGTCGATGGAAAACATAGCAGAATGATAGATACCGGATAAAGAACGCAGAAAGTTTTGGAACTGCGTCTTTATCCGGTATTTTTTTGTGGTAGTGGTTTATAAATTTTTCATAATAAAATGATTGAGATGTGTTTTTTGATGTAGTATATTATAAATATAGTTCTTAATAGTCAAAAATACAATTCAAAAGTAAATCAATATGGTTATCAAATGGACTGTAATGAAAAATAGAAAGGCTTATGAAAATACATTAAGTATTATTTTAGATGAACCGGATATTAAGATGGAGGAGGTTAAGGTAGAGCAGGTTATTTTAAATCGTTACGGAAAAAGGGTGATACGTTTGGATGTGTGGGGGAAAACCGTTGATAATAGGCAGATCAATATGGAAATGGAAAATAATATGCATGATGATGTGAAGAAATAACAGGATTACATCTTGAGGATGGTACAACAAAAATTTTCTTAAATATGGCAAGTAAAAATGGTTCCAAAGAGTTGATAAGTTTGTTACAATATATGAAAGATACACGATTAGATAATCCTGAAATTAAGGTAAAGGATGAACGGCTTATAGAGATTGACAGGATTGTATCAGAGGTAAAAGAATCAGAAGAATGGGAGGCAGTGGAGATGAACATTCTTGAGGTTGGAATCAGTAATGGCGAAATGAAAAAGCTGGTTGGAGTATCTGAAAATACGTAATAATTAAATGAAACAAAAATCTGTCCCGGACTACAATATGGACACAATCTGTAAGAGCCTGGCTTAGACAAATTCTCCATGCAAAAATAATATAGTTTTTCTAGTACCCAGCACGAAAAATCTGATGTATATTAAAAGTATCATCAGATTTTTTTTCGTAATAGTCAGTGTTTTGATAAAGACAGATCTCACCTTATCATATGTGAAGCAGGAATCAATACATTGAAAAAGTCAGTATAAAGAGAGGCAGTCACATGTTTACAAAAAACAACACCATGAACGAAATTTTAAATACAGAGCCGGTCGGACGTGCAGCCGGCAATCTGTTTCCAACCTGTTTTATGGCACGCGTACCGGTGGAACACAGGGATCATACGATGGCACAGATTGAGAAGGAAGAAACGATGGAGTGGGGAGCACCATTTTTAGCGGATGCCTTTTTAGAATGTGCAAACCTGATCAAAGAAACGGCGGAGACAAAGAAATTTAAGTACATTCCACTGTGGGGAGAAAATGATGATGCATCGGCAGGCGATAAAATGTCACACTGGAAAAACGGGATCCCGGATGCAGATTTAAATACGGAGGAAGGTGTCTGGCTGTTTACCGGTGATCCGGCTGTGGACAACGAGGCATTTGCGCATACTGCTGGCAGTGATTCCATCCCGCCTTATGAATCTGTGGCGGTTTCCAAGGAAAAAAGAAATACATCAGGCTTAAAACCGGCGGTGATCCTCTGTCCGGGCGGCGGCTATGAGATGGTATCCTTCTATAATGAGGGACTTCAGCCTGCACAGCGCATGGAACGCGATGGCGGCTATAAGGCATTTATTTTATGCTACCGGATCCGTCCGAACTACTATCCGCTGCCACAGATGGATCTTGCAAGAGCGGTTATGTATGTGCGGGCACATGCGGCGGAATATCAGGTGGATCCGAACCGGATCGTGATCGTGGGCGCATCCGCAGGCGGTCATCTCTGTGCGAGTGAGGCGCTGCTCCATGAGGAATTAAAGGAAAATGTACTGGAAAACCTTGCAAAATTCCAGAAAGCTGATATGGTAGAACAATATAGAAAAATTTCTGCCAGACCGGACGCAGTAGGATTATTATATCCGGTCATCAGCTTTACTTCAGAATATCACGAGGGAAGTTATATTTATAATACGAATGAGAAACCGGGACTTCGTGAAAAATTATCGGTTGAGTTCCATATCACGTCGGATTATCCGATGACTTATGCCTATGCCAATGCGGACGATGGCTGTGTACCTGCAAGCAATACCATGCGTTTGAATGAAGCACTGGAAAAAGCAGGCGTAAAGCATCTGTGCGAGGTTTATCCGACCGGAGATCATGGAATCGGGCTTGGATATCATACTTCTGCAAAAATGTGGAGTGAAAACATGCTTGCGTTCTTTGATCAAAATTTATAAAACAGGACTTTGAATTAAATTTTTCACATTTCAGGCTGCGTATCTCCGGCGGAGGATATAAGAGAGGAATATCATATATGTTACAGGATATCAATGAAATTTCAGATGGAAAAATATACGGCGTACATGATATGGTCCGTGTCGGCTGCAGTGACTGCGAGGGCTGTCATAGCTGCTGTGAACAGATGGGAGATACAGTTTTAGTCGATCCGTACGACTGTAAAAGATTAGAGACAGAGCTTGGGATGGGATTTGAACAACTGATGCAGTCCTGTGTAGGACTTCATGTGGAAGAGGGGCTTATCGTGCCGCATTTGAAAATGCAGGAACAGACGGATACCTGTGTATTTTTAAATGAGGTGGGAAGGTGCAGTATCCATGCATACCGTCCGGGCATCTGCAGACTATTTCCTCTGGGAAGAATTTATGAGGAGCAGGGTGTTTCCTATTTTCTACAGAGTGGTGCCTGTGAACGCGGCAAAACGAAAATCAAAGTGGAAAAATGGTTAGATACGCCGCAGTTAAAACGATATCAGCAGTTTTTGGCAGAGTGGCACAGCTTAAAAAAGAATATGCAGGAATATTTAAGCCGGCTGAATACTGAGGATGAAAAGAAAACGGTCTGCATGATGTTTTTACAGATTTTCTTTTTTCGTCCATATGAGAGCGGGCGTGACTTCTATGAGGAATGGGAGGAGCGCAGGACGCAGCTTCAATCCGTTCTGCCTGAATAAAATTTAATATTGTGACGCATACTGACTAAAAAAGTCAGGAGAAATCATGGAATCAATCTGGAAAAAGACGGCAGAACTGCCGGAGTTTCATACATTGACAAAAGATATCCGAACGAAAGTACTGATTATTGGCGGGGGGATGGCGGGCATTCTGTGCGCCTATTTTTTGCAGCGGTCAGGGGTGGATTACTGTCTGTTAGAGGCAGATACCATCTGCAGCGGCGTGACCGGAAATACGACAGCAAAGATCACATCACAGCACGGGCTGATTTATGACAGTCTGATCAGCAGGGCGGGAAGAGAGATCGCAGACGGTTATCTTCGCGCCAATGAACTTGCATTAAAGCGCTACAAAGACCTGGGGTGGCTCATCGACTGTGATATGAAGGAAGTCGATTCGTATGTGTTTGACCGTATGGATGCGGAAAAACTGAAACGGGAAGCGGCGGCAGTCATGCAGCTTGGATTTCCGGCAGAATATGTAGAGCAGGTGGATCTGCCGTTTGAAACTGCGGGTGCAGTCCGTTTTCCGAATCAGGCGCAGTTTCATCCGTTAAAATTTGTGGCAGCCATTGCAAAAAATCTGAACATCTATGAACATTCCCCCGTGCGGGAAATGACGGAATATTTTGCGTTGACGGATCACGGGTCGGTGGCGGCGGAAAAAGTGATCGTGGCGACACATTTCCCGTTTATCAACCGGCGCGGCAGCTATTTTGTGAAACTGTACCAGGAGCGTTCCTATGTGCTTTCCTTAAAAAATACGGAAATACCGGATGGCATTTATCTGGAGGCAAAAAAGGGCGGACTTTCCCTGCGCGGTTACGAGGATACATTGCTGTTAGGCGGAATCACCCACCGCACCGGAAAAGAGCCGGATGGATTTGAAAAATTAAGGGAACAGGCAAAACTCTATTTTCCGGAAGCAGAAATTACCGGGCAGTGGGCGGCGCAGGACTGTATGACGTTAGACGGACTGCCTTATATCGGCAATTATTCCTCATCGACACCGGATCTTTTTGTGGCGGGCGGATTTGGAAAATGGGGGATGACGGGCGCAATGATCTCAGCAATTGTTCTTTCGGATCTTGTGCAGGGAAGGGAAAATGAATTTGCAGCCATTTTTAATCCGTCGCGAGGTATTTTAAAGCCACAGCTTGCAATTAATATGTGGGAGGCGATGAAGGGAATTTTAAAACCGCGTGTAAAAAACAGGTGCACCCATATGGGGTGTGTTCTGCACTGGAATGCAAAAGAACAGACTTTTGAGTGTCCCTGTCACGGTTCCTGCTTTGACGCGTCCGGGGAAGTTTTAGAAAATCCGGCACGTCATAAACTGGAGAACAAATCTGATGTTTAAAAAAGAATACAAGTGGATAATTAGTAACAGAAAAGGTTGATATTCTAACAAAAAGTGCTATGATTATATCCGGCTGAAAATTAAAATTTCAGAGAAGCCTCTGAAGAAAAGGATATTTTATGAAGTACTTGAGACAATTTATGATCATCCTGTTGTTTTCATTTCTGGGAGAGCTGTTAAAATATGTGCTCCCGTTTCCGGTACCGGCAAGTATTTATGGGCTGGTTCTCTTATTTATTGCACTGGAAACAAGACTCCTTCCGCTTGCAGCAGTCAAAGATGCCGGAAAGTTCATGATCGAGATCATGCCGTTAATGTTTATTCCGGCCGGAGCAGGACTCATTGATGCATGGGATGCACTGCGTCCGATCTGTGTGCAGATCGTGATGATCATGGTGGTATCAACGATCGTGGTTATGATCGTGTCCGGTCATGTGACACAATTTGTGATGCGCAGGGGGAAAAGGAAAGGAGAGCAGCAATGAAAGAGTTTTTATGTGATTCCGTATTTTTTGGTGTTGCGATCAGCATTTTGGCATATGAGCTGGGTATATTTTTGAAGAAAAAATTAAAACTGGCAGTATTCAATCCACTTCTGATCTCGATCGTTGCCGTGACCGTTTTTCTGGTTGCGTTCCATATTCCATATGAGAGTTATAATGAGGGCGCAAAATACTTAAGTTACCTTCTGACTCCGGCAACGGTTTGTTTAGCGATCCCGCTTTATGAGCAGTTCGAACTGCTGAAACAGAATGTTGCGGCGATTTTTGCAGGATTGATTTCCGGTGTTCTGACGAGTGTGATCTGTGTTCTGGTCTTGTCGCTGTTATTCCACTTTGACCATGCACAGTATGTCACGCTTCTCCCGAAGTCGATCACAACGGCGATCGGAATGGGAATCTCGGAAGAACTTGGCGGTTATGTCACAATCACGGTTGCGGTCATCATTATCACCGGTATCATCGGAAATGTGTTAGCGGAAACGATCTGCCGTGTTTTCAAAATTGAAGAGCCGGTGGCAAAGGGAATTGCGATCGGATCCTCCGCACATGCACTCGGCACAGCAAAGGCATTGGAACTTGGAGAAATCGAAGGCGCGATGAGCAGTCTTTCCATTGCGGTGGCAGGTATTCTGACGGTAATCGCTGCACCGATATTTGCGACGCTGTTGTAAATATGGGGGTAGCCATGACAGATGTGCAATTTAGCAGTCAAAAACTGAAAACTATATTTGCCACCCGAATCCTGGTAGAAAAATAATGCGAAATGTGAAATCTCAGAAATGGTATTTCACATTTTTTTTTGTATTTCATATCATAATATGAAAAAGTTATGGTTGGAAATAAAGATATGTATTGTCAGAACAAAATTGTGCATACGATACAGGCAGGCGATTCCCTGTATAAATTATCGAGACAGTATCACACGACAGTGACGGAACTGATCCTTGGAAATCCGGGAGTCAATCCATATAATCTCCAGATCGGGATGCAGCTATTTATCTGCCCGGGAGAGGGATATGTGCCGCCGCAGAATCCGGGAGGCGGAAACACGGGCGGAGGAACAGGAAACGCTGGAAGCGGAACAGGAAACACCGGAAGCGGGAATATGAGCGGCGGCACAGGCAGCATGGGCGGAAACATGGGAGGAGGAACAGGAAATGCCGGAGGCAGCAACGAGACCGAATCCGAGCGTGAGGATTCCATCCTCCGTCTCAACGAGGATATGCGCCTTGCATGGTTAAATCATGTTTACTGGACCAGAATGTACCTGATGAGTGCAGTCGCAGACAATGCGGACCAGCAGGCGGTGGAAGAACGGCTGCTTGAGACTGCAGACGAGATCACGGATGTATTTGCAAGGTATCTTCCGATCGCAACGACCAGACAGCTCCGCAATCTTCTGACGGAGCATATTGAAATCGGCGGGCAGATCATTCAGGCGCTGAAAGCAAAAAATATGACTGATTATGATGCGCTGGTGCAGGAGTGGTACCGCAATGCCAATCAGATGGCAGCTCTTTTTGCGAATTACAATCCGTACTTTGAGAGCAGGGAAACCAGAAATATGCTGTTAAATCATCCGGATCTGACCAGGGAGGAGATTGAGCATCAGGTCAATGGGGAATACGAACAGAGCATTGATGTATTCCGCGATGTGGAACAGCAGGCGCTTGCGATGGCAGATTATTTTGCGAGAGGACTGCTGGCAAGATAAAACGTATAGATTGAAGCCTTCTGCTAAATGCAATTCAACTGATCATTCATTCGTTAAAGCAGATAGAACAGCTGCAGAAAAAGCCCCATGCGGTAGAGTCCGCCTTCAAACCGCATGGTGGAACAGTAGAGATGCACAGGGGATTTCCGGCGGATTAGAAAAATGCCAAAAGTAACGGAATCGCAAGATTTGCAATAAAAACAGCAATTAACTTGAATTGCCAGTAAAAAAATGTACATGCTATAATGCAATTATCAAGATTAAGGGGGAAAAAGATATGCCAATGCAGATGGGTTTCCGCTGGTACGGCGAGGACAATGACAAGATCAGCCTTGCTGATATCAAACAGATTCCGGGTGTGACGAGCATCGTGTGGGCACTGCATCATAAACTGCCGGGAGAAGTGTGGACGGTAGAAGAGATTGCAGAAGTGCAGAAACAGCTTGAGCCATATGGTTTTAATATGGACGTTGTGGAATCTGTCAATGTACATGATGATATCAAGATCGGACTTCCGAGCCGTGACCAGTATATTGAAAACTACATCCAGACAATTAAGAACCTTTCCAAATTCGGTGTCAAGGTTATCTGCTATAATTTTATGCCGATCTTTGACTGGACGCGCACGGATTTATTTCATCCGGTAGGAGATGGTTCGACAGCACTTTATTACGAAGCAAGCAAGATCCATGATGATCCGAAGGAAATGGCAGACTATATTTTAAATAATTTACATGGAATGACATTTCCAGGCTGGGAGCCGGAACGTATGGAGAAACTGGACGAGCTCTTTGCAGCTTACAAGCCGGTGACAAAAGAAGTATTGTGGGAAAACTTAAAATATTTTCTTGAGGCGCTTATGCCGTCCTGTAAAGAATGCGATATCAAAATGGCAATCCACATGGATGATCCGCCATGGGATATTTTCGGACTTCCGCGTCTTCTGACCTGTGAAGAAAATATTGACCGTTTCTTAAAGATGGTTGACAGCCCGTACAACTGTCTGACACTGTGCTCAGGGTCTTTGAATGCCGACCCGAGAAACAATGTGGCAGATATTGTCCGCAAGCATTGTGACCGCATTGCGTTTGCGCACATCCGCAATGTAAAACATTTTCCGAATGGAGATTTTTCGGAGGCTTCCCATCGTGACTGTGATGGTGATACCGGAATCCTTGACATTTTAAAAGCATACCATGACTGCGGATTTGAGGGTTATATCCGTCCGGATCACGGACGCCACCTCTGGGATGAAAAGCCGGGCAATGTCCGTCCGGGTTATGGCTTATACGACCGTGCACTGGGTATTATGTATATGCTCGGCGTGTGGGATATGCTCGATAAGCTGGATGAAAATAAATAAGTATAAAATATGCATAATTAGGGACTGCCGTATGGCAGTCCCTTGTATTATGGAAAAGTCCGTGGCATATGCCGCGGATTTTTGTATGCTTATCTCTGGTTATCAAAAGGGCATTATTTGCCAGTCAAAAAATCTGAAGTTACCTTTTGACACCTGAATCCGCATCAGTAAAAATCATGCGTTTCTTTTTCACGGGTCCGGAAGCTGCGTGGAGAGATGCCATATTCTTTCACAAACGCTTTGTAAAAAACAGAATAATCACAAAAGCCGCACTGTTCGGCAACTTCTTTCAATGGAAAGCCGGAATTGATCAGATTTTTAGATTCGATCAGTCTCCGCTGGGTAACGATTTTGTAAAAGCCGGTGTCAAGCTGCTTTTTAAAAAGCTGGCTTACTGTCGACTGGCTTACCATAAACTGCGCTGAAATAGATGCGAGGCTGAGGTCTTCGGATAAATGCAATTCAATGTAGTTGAGAATCTGGTCTAACAGGCCTGTATTCTCCGGTTTGGGGATGTCTGACTGCGGATGGTCGTTCATACGGTAAAACAGACAGAACAACTGCAGAAAAAGCCCCATGCGGTAGAGCTCGCTTCCAAGACGCATGGTGGAACCCTCGTACAACAGTGCAGCCAGAAGCTGGTCGATCTGGTTTAAGAGTGTTCCTTCCGGGCGGATGACATAGGGGAGCTGCTTTTGTGGTGCATATTGGGAGGAGCCTGTATCCGCAAAGAAGTTCTGCTTACAGGTCTCAAAAAAATCGTTGTTGATCCAGAGTACGGTTCTCTGATAGGGGTCCCGAAGCTGCTCTAAAAATAAAGGGCGGTG
>UMGZ01043552.1_pt1 | contig 11072 bp, 8 predicted proteins | sample 1965421 | NCBI WGS metagenome assembly UMGZ01 (sample SAMEA4836087, study PRJEB28245) | human gut metagenome | biome: gut microbiome; material: fecal sample | place: Denmark | collected 2008
TGCCCCAAGAGCGGATCGACGGCATACGTGTAGTTTTGGTTGCCATACCCCAACAACGGACGTTCTTTGAACACGTGCCAGGCGGCTTCTGTCGCGGTTATCCGGCTTTGGGTACTTTGTTGTTGGGAGACGGTTTGATCCATTTGCAAGGTGGTATTGAATTCTTTCGGCAGGAACACGACCACCAGGAGAACCGCCATGCCGGCCGGCAGCAGCAGACGCAGCTTTTCCGTTTTCGGGAAGAAAAACAGAGCAAAAAGCAGATAGACAGCCAAGGCGATGTAGGCGCCTCGTGAGAAGGACAACAAGATGGCTACCGAACAGACCAATTGGAGCGGCAGCACCCACCGCCGCATGAGGCAAATCCAGCCGGAGAGCATCAACAGGACTTCCGCCCAGATGTTAGTGATATAGCCTAACGGACTGAACAGGAAACGGAAATGGTAGGTGTCTTCAAAGCCTGCTTCCAGTACCGAACGGCGAAAGACCAAGAAGGAACAGATTGCCAGCAGGAGGGCGGCTCCTATCGGGAACAGACTTCCTACGCGGAAAATCTGTAAGGCACTTTCGTGGGCGAAAAGCCGACGGCAGACGAAATAGACCGTCAGCATATAAACAGAATTGAAGGCTGCGTTCAAGGCCGGAATCGGACAGGTGGCATAAAAGCAGGAACAGAGGTCGAACAGGGTAAGGGTTACTACGCAGCCGTCCAGCAGGCTCCATTCCCGGAAGGGTAGCGGACGCAGGACCCACAACGCCCCTGCCACCAGTAGCAGCCCGATCTTGTATGGGTCTTCCACTTTGAATAAGAACAACGCCAGCAGGACAACCAACATACTTGCTATGCCGGAGGTATATATCTGCCCCGTTTGTGGAATCTTAGTTGCGGACATGGCGTTTCACAAACGGAGTGACGAGTTTATATACCAAATAGCCGATCAAGGAGATGAACACCACCTGCATGCCGATGTTGCGCAACAGGGCAAAAGGCGGCACCATCCGATTCGACAGGTAGAGTATCAGTTCATTCACCGCATCGGGGAAGGTCTGTACAAACCGGTACAGAAAGGTCGGGATGACATACAGGAAGTAGAATCCCATGAAGAAATTGACAACTACCGAATAGACCAACAGCCCAAACCGTTCCAGCGGACGGATTTGCAGCAAGTAGGGGCGTTTCCCTTCCGGTATTTTCCGCATCTTTTTCCACACATAACCGATTAATTCCAAGGAGCGTTGGCGCAGATTGGGTACACCCAGCAGGTCGGAAGCAATCCAGTAGCCGTCAAACTTGAAGAAGGGATTCAACGTCATCACAAAACCGAGGTTCATAATGAGGATGAGGTAGCGCACGATGTCGTTGCCTGTCAGGAAGAATGCCAAGAGTAGGATAATCAGCCAGTAGCTCTGGAAGTAAACGCCGGCCAAGTTCACCACACACCGTTGTTTCCGGTCGAGTTTCCATACTTCCGTCACATCCGTATAGAGGACGGGGAAGTTCAGGTACAGCCCGAATCCAATGCCGCCGTGCCGCACACCGAAGTATTTGCAGGCGGAGGCGTGCCCCAGCTCATGAAAGAACGACGAACCCAGCATGAAGGCCAGCAGTCCCACCACCAAATAGACATTGACCTTGTTGTTGAACAGCAAGAGGTCGGGTGTATGGAAGAAGAACCAGGCATCCAAGGCGACAGCCACAAGGAGCACGGCCAGCATATACCAACGGTTGAACAGGAAACGGAACGCATCCGAAAACTTGTCAATCGCCGCCGCACTAAACAGCTCCTTTTCGTAGAGGAAGGAGTGTTTCTTCTCTTTGGGTGTAAACAGGGGCGTAATGAATTTGTCGATAACTATCCGTACTTGTTCGGGCGTGTATTTGCCTGCCTTCTTTTCGGCATAGGCGGCAATGGCCTCTTCTTCCGTCTCGTGGCATTTTAACTCTTCCACCAACTCCACTATGGGCTGGCTGGCTTCGTAGTATTGCCCGCCACACGAGAGCAGCACACGCTGTTCTTGGGTAGATGCTGACAATTTCTGATGAATGGTAATGTCGCTATATTTGTTCATATTATCTTGCTTTTAAGATGGCACTGTTGATACTTCTATTCACATCGTTGTTTTCTCGCGAGGTATTCTTGCCGAAGTCGAAGGTGTAGGCAAGTTTGACGTAGGCGGTCTGCTGGTAGATGCGGCTGGTCTGCACTTGGTTATACCGGTACACGCAGTAATCGGCATATTCGCGGTAGTGCTGGTGCTTGGTGAAAGGGTTCTCTGTCCCCACTTCCGCCATCCAGTTCTTTCCGCTATAACGGACAGAGAGGCCGTAAGTAGCGGGATTCTTAGTATAAACAAAAGATGTCTGATCTAACTTCCTTTCCGTTGTCTTGGCATACGCATTAATCGCAAATGCTTTAATGAAGTAGTTTACATCCAAGGAGGCAAAGATGTTATCTTCCTTCAAATCCGCATTATCTGGTACATTCATGTGTTCGTATCGCAAAATGGCATTAGCTCGTAAATTGTCAGAGAAACGATATGAACAGAGGTATTCCAATCTCAAATTATGAAACGAACCATCCGACTTATAGGAGTTAATCAACTTATTATTCTCTATATAATAATCATAGCTTATGTTGTTGGGATAAGTCCTGTAATTTATGTAAAGTTGTATATTCGCTTGACCTATTTGTGCAAGGTATCGAAAAAAGTAACTATAGATTTTTGTATTATCCAAATAGGGATTACCGCGTTTTACAATTAAAGAATCAACCGTTTGATTTACTGTGTTTAAATAACTAATATCTGCCTGCTCATTTCCAATAGCTAACCCTAATGTAAATTGATGTTTGGAATTAAGTCTATAACGTATCCATGTATTAGTTCTGAATGTCCAGAAACGATGTTTATCATCCTCACTGTGGTTTAATTGATAATTCAAGAGCGACACTCCCGGAGAAATGGTGAATGAGAACTTCTTTCCTATGTCTTGCGTATAGCTTAAAAACGCCATGGTTTCTCCCATCCACAAATGCTGTGAAGAGATTGTATTTCCTGTATATTCGGAAGAAGCTATATTATGGTAATGCTGTATATTTCCACCTAATGAATTGTTGTGTTTCAACTTGATATTATACGTTCCTACGGCACTAAAGGAATATAAATCTTCATCTACATTCGTATTATATAGCTGGCTTTGCTCGGCATAATTTCGTTGGTACTCGTTTTTTGAATAAGAACCGTTCAACATGACGCGTAGCCGTTGCTTGTCGTTCAAATAAAAGATACCGTCTAAAGAAACAGCCGGTTTATAACTTTCTTGATTAATGGATTCTACGGAGTGAATCGAAGAGTTTCCCAATTCGCTCTGGTAGGCAAGCATCTCGTTTTGGTCGTTGTGCGGCGTATTGTCGTGTACAAACGAAATAAACCCAGAGAGCGACCGTTTTTTAGTCATATTGTTTACTTTAAACTGCATATACTGCTGGTCATTCTTATAATTGGCATCTTCTGTCGCCGTATTTCGGTACACGGAATAATCATTGAAGTTAAATTCTTCGTTTTTGGATGTTTCCACCCCATCATATTTTCGCATATTATAGCCACCAAACACCAAATAGTTTGTATTCTCATGTGATATTTTAGCACCTACATTGTAATCTCCTTTCGTATAGCCAATGTTCTGTTCACCATCTAACGAGATATAACCGCCCGTTTGGTATTCTTTTGTGATGTAATTGATGGAAGCCGCATCACCTAAATATTGGTCTGTCGGCATATCAAAGTATTCAATTCGCTCAATGTCTTTGGGTCGTAAATTCTGCACTTCGCGGAAATCTGCCTTCACGCCATTAATATATAAAGTAGCTGAGCCACGAGATGTTGTCACCGTTCCCTTACGGCGGTCTACCGTGATGCCCGGAATCATCAAATTATATAATAAATCATAGCCGCTAAACGCATGTTTGATTTGTTGCTTATCCGGTATTACCAACAAATGGTCTTTCTTTTGGATTAGGGAAGTACCAGTCACAGTCACTGTCTCTAATGCTACCTCATCGTTTTGTAGCGTTATTAAAGGCAATTGAAAATCTGTATTAGGCATTTTAAAGTTCAAAGATGTATTTTGATAGCCAATGCAAGTAATAAGTAAGATATAATTTCCTTCCTTTACATTCTCCAAATAGAATGTTCCTTTATCGTCAGTTACAGCTCCTTTAATAAAAGAAGAATCTACAGCCAATAAGCGTACCGTAGCCATTGATACCGGATTTTGCAATGCATCTTTCACGCAGCCTGTCACTTTACTATTTGCAGAAAAACCGTTTAGAGTCAAAAAGTAAGCGATAAATAAATATATTATCTTACCCATTTTACTTGTCATTAATTATCAAACTGATTGCATAGTTAATCTTTTAAATACACGCATCAAAAGTATTTTCCTTTAGAACAGAATAATGATATTCTAATCTCAATACTTTTGATGCTCTTAACCTTATAGCAAGTACTATTTACTATACTACCATAATCACATTAAGTATTCTTTAAGATAGCATTGTATAATTCAAACTTAGGATAATTGTAAAAACCTTGTTCCTCAAAGAAGCTTTTTAGCTTATTAAATAAATCCACATTCCGATTATCTGAATTCATTCGAACAACGACTTTTATTCCTCTATCCAATGCCAACTTGATATTTGATACAATCTTATCAAATGTATCATGATCTTTATAATGTATCCTGCGTTGATTGTGTATTGCTTTAGGACCATCCACCGTGATTTGAAGTTTATATATGCTATCTTCTCCTAATAAATCAAGAAAATGATCGACTTCATATCCGTTGGTTACAGCCACAAAGTTATATCCTCGTTTCTTTCCCTCATTTACAATATATTCCACAACTTTCCTATTTTCAGCAAGCAAAGGTTCTCCCCCGTAAAGCGTTATACCCTGTTTACGCAATTCTTTACGAGGTTGTATTTTTTCCATGGCATCATAAGCTATGTCTATTTGTTCTTTCGTAAAGACCAAAGGTTTTCCTCCGTCCTTTTTCTCTCTACCTTCAAAACAGTAAGGGCATCGGAAATTGCAATTATAGGTAACGACCCATGTAAACGTAGAATATAAAATATCACATTTTCGATGTAAAGCCGTCGCAATTCGTGCCGCATACACATATTCCTCTTCTTGGCTCTTTGTCGTTAAATACCCTCGTTTCAACAGCAATTCAATCATCGGTTGGGTAAGATTATTTTCTTGTTCTACAGACTTAATGTCATTCAATAGCTCTTCCGAAGCGATATCTATCGCTCCCGTATAACCATGAATCAGCATATACTTACCTTCTTCCTTTTCCAGCTTCACCGGAATCATATAAGATGATACTCTTAACTTTTCCATATCCTTAATACCATTTTACTTGGTTATTTTTAATTACAAATATCCGTTCTTCTTTCCCTTTCGTATAATCGCGCAACCAATATAACGCCCCTTTTGGCACGTTTTGGTAAAGCAAACGATCATCTTCCGTAGCAATTTGCTTACCCAACGATACCCATTCGCCATCCTTCATATAGAACAGTTCATATTCATGTCCCTTGCGGATGCCGTTGTCATCGTTGCGAATGATGTAGCGTATATGGTCGATTACGGTAGGTTTTTCCAAGTCCAATCCACCCCACGACAACGAGTCATTCGTATGGAAAAAGGTCAGGGCATCACCGTCAAACATTTTATCGGCTGTGCTACGAGGATTGTAAATGCTCGGTTCATATTCTCCTATCACTTTACCTTGTAAAGGTTGGTTACCTTCCACTGTGTAAAATTCCACTTCCGCCATGTTGCCATGCGTCTGGTCGGAAGACAGATAACGGACGTAACGAAAAGCCTTCGGGCTACTTGTTGTTACCGTTGTATAACGGAAGTCGGGTTCTTCCGTAAAGGTATAAAGTGTAACGGCATCGCTGAAATCAGGCAGATTTGCCCCCTGAAACTTACTCCCGACCATAATCGGGGGCAGGTAGTCCAAATAGTCAGCATGCTTGTATTTACGTTCCAAGACATACTCCATCGTTTCAGTCTGTGGTGTAAAGTAGGAAATTTGTCCTAACGTGTCCAACAGGAAAGGATTCCCCACCAATTGTAGCTTCTTGTCCGCGTACAAAGCGGCATGATAGACAATGTTCGGGCCAATGGCTTTAAATTCCGCTTGTTTTCCTTTGACATTCCCCCAGGCTACAGGTGTCCATCCTTGCGGGTCGAACACGCAAAGGTAAGCGAAACGTCTATTAGGAGTTTGTTGTAGATCAATCGTTATATCTTTGGCTTCAATAAAAGGATAATGATCGGTAACATCCTTCCGATAAGCATCCATAAAGAAGGCAGGGACATCTTCATTTCCATGTTGCATCGCCAACGAAGCAGGTTGTTTGCCGAAAGTCCGTTGATAAACTTTCGGCATTTTGTGTCGGAAACGAATCAAATGTTCATCCGGGTTCTGCTCCGCACCGGAGAAATCATGATATGTGCCATCATTATCATATACGACATTAAATACATGTCCTTGATTCCCATCGCCCCAATGCGGAACGGTCTCGATACCCACCGGGATTCCGCAAGCCCGCATGGCATATACCGCCAAGTTGGCATAGTCTCCACATAAACCGAATTTGATGTGAAATAATGTTTGCGGTCGTAAATTAATAGGCAAGACACTTCCACTGGCCAAATGGATAGGTAATTTGATTAGCTCGTCGTTGATGACTTTACAGGCTTGTTTCGCTGTCTGGATGCTGTCATTCATCAACAGTGGTTCGAACCGTTCGCGGTACAGCGTTCGCCATGCTTCCGGGATTTCTGTCCCGACACGATAAGGCAACACCCATTCACAAAACTCTTCGAACGTGAGGTGTTGATTCCACGGGCAGTTCCATACGGCAAATGCCTCGTCGATATTCCGGATCAGGTAATCGGCAGATAGGTTCTGCACATCCCAATGCAACACCGTTTTTTCCTTCAGGTATTGGGCTTGCTGTCGGAAAGTCTCATATATATAAGGTATATCATACTCTTCTTGCTTGATTTGATACACCGAATCGATGAAGGCATAATACTCGTCAATGGCGGCCCCTGTCAGGTAGCCTTTATCCGCCATGTTCCCAATCAGGAACGCTGCCGCACGAAGCTTCAGCGAATCGCCACTCTCCTCATAATGCCGGAGCACACGCAGTAGTTCGCTACGGTTGCCACCCGCTTTCGAGAGCGCCTCTTCGATACCCGGTGCCGCTGTTTTCATTTGACAGGATACCAAGAATATAGCCAATAAGATGTAGAGGGCGTGTTTCATGACTGATAGTTTTCTCTACGTTTTTACTCACTGTACATTATTGTATCACGTTATAAAGATTCTCAATCCTACTTATTATTATTGTTTAGCAAAGTCCACAACGTAGGTTTGACCTTCTTCAGTCGTCAATACCATCTGATAAATGCCTTTTGGCAAATGAGCCACAGAAATCACATACGTACCAGCAGGCACATCCACGATTTCGCAATAATAGAGAGTACCGTCTTCATCTACAATCTGTATTTGCAGATTATCATGCGCTTTTGCAGATTCCAAGACAAATTCATCTTCGACCGTTATCATGTCAAGAGAGAGATTTTCAAAGTCTTCCCACAGAGAAATATCTGTTTCATGGATTTCGGCAGGTGTACCACAGAGAAATATCTGTTTCATGGATTTCGGCAGGTGTATTCATACAAACCAACCATGCCATACTTACTACACATATAACTTTTTTCATACGCTTATAACACCGTTTTTATTTCAAAACGGTGCAAAAATAAAGCTATTAGTTGGGGAATGCCTCAAAAACTTGTTCACAAAAAGTTTACAAATTACTCACTGAGATAAGTAATTATAAATCAGTGATAAACTTATCTAAATCACTCGCTGAACCATCTTTATTGAAAAACTTCTTGTATAAGCGAGTACGCAAATTGGAGATTGCCGATGCATTTCCTTTATTCATTACTTTAGGAAAAGCTTTGAGCGGAACTTCCAGTTTTAATAAAAAACAAGTCCGCAATTCTATCTCTGAAATTTTAGGATAAAGGGTATGTAAACGTGGAATGAATTGTGGAAAACATTGTTTGATCAAGTCACGTAATTCTTCCCATTGCGGGGCATTCTCCGGTACATGATCCCAATGTTTTTCTTCATGGAACCATAGATAGATTGGCGTCTGCCGCATTTCCTGTTTGCGAAGTTCTTTTTCTTGTCGTGCCAGCACCTTTTCATCCATATAAAGTTGGATATGCCGGTTTGAAATTTCCAGTTGGGTTATTTGATATTGTAAATGTTGGCACGTTTCGGTCTTTTTGTCCCGTTCTTTTTGGGCTGCTTCTATCAATAGCTCCAATTCTTTTATTTGGGTTTGGTTCTTTTGTATTTCATGTTTCTGTTCCTGTTCCGTATCCTTCTCTCTTTCCAATTCAAGCCTCAAATCGGCTAACTTTTTTTCTTGTTCCGCTACGTTTTGTCGGTATTGTTTGAATCGCCGAATGCCCCTGCTGAGCAGTATGCCCAGTCCCAATAAGATGAACAGGGCTAGATAGAGAAGTTTTTGCTGGCGTTCGGTTTGCAGCAATAAGCGATCTTTCTCTTGTTCGATCTGTTGGTAATTATAAAGCGTATGTATTTTGTAAATCGCTTCCGTTTGTGTCCTTCTGGCAATACTATCTTTCAGTTGAGAACTTTTACGCTCGTAACGGAGCGCCTGCACCAGGTCTCCTTGTTTTTCACTCAAAGAAGCAAACTGCCGGTAAACCTCACGCTGCACATCCAAAGAAGCCTTTTGTTGTAAAGACTTTCGGAAATACATCGAGGCAGAATCAAGTTGTCCGGCATGGAGGCAAATCTTCCCTTGTGAATACAGCGCGATCGGATTTTTGTTTTTTATTTCTTGTGGTAGCTTGTGTATCAAGGCTGCACCTTTATCGATCATTCCATGATCCATAAATGCTGAGATGTATTCATTTAGAATAAGGTTAGTTGCAATAGAATCTTGAGCTATCAAAGCTGTCTTATAGGCCCGTTGGTAATAATAAGCCATACTATCTATCTGTTGGTATTTATCGAAAATACGGGCGATATTCCTTAAACTGACGGAAACTCCTCTTGCATCTCCATGCTTCTCATAGATTCGGCATGAAACTTTGATCGCCTGAATAGCTTCCGAATATAATTCTTGGTAAGCGAACAAGTAGCTCATCTGTTCATAGATGCGACCTGACAATTCTGGTCTGTCACATTCGTGACTGATTTCAGCAGCTTGCTGGAAAGCTTGCAACGATCGTGGCGAATCCCCCAACGTGCGATACACCCGTCCTAACATATAATAAGCCTCTAGCCGTTTGGCGGGATCGCCCTGTTTGTCGTAATAAGCCACGATGGGTTTGATGACAGAGTCCGAGGCCTGTTGGATGCGTAACTTATCTTCAGCCCGCAAAGTCAAAAGGGCATGATACATCCGCGTTTCTTCCGGCTCTTCCGAAAGGATGGAATCGACCGATGACAAATAAAAACGGGCACTGTCCGGATTCGTTTCCAGACAACGAATAGCTTGCTGCATCGCTTCCGGGTATTCTTGATGTGACCCGCAAGCCACGAGGCAGAGGCAAAAACCAATAAACAGGACGATGCAACTTTTCATGGGCGCCTAATCAATTTACCTGCAAAGATAAAGTTTTAAGAATTATATCAGGCTATCTGTTAGCTGAAAAAGTAACACACCTGCTACATATCAGGCAGAATATATGTCAGTCAGTCCATCAACAGCCATTTCCATGCAGGAATAACCTCAATATCTTTGTCTTCTACACGTATCGTCCGTTCTTCATCCCTTGTTATAATCATCAGACGCTTGCAGTCTAAGAAAGAGGACAATTTGACAAGAGCCTTCGTTTCGCGCTCACAAGTCGCCTTATCACTTATCGTATAACTGACCTGAATGGCTGTTTCAACTTCAGGAACATAAAAATCCACTTCAACCCCCTGATTATAAAAGAACACGGCATCTTCTCTGCCGTACTTTCTCAACAAGTTTACCGCAACCAAGTTTTCAAACAAGGAAGCGTTGTCGTTAATGAGAAACAGATTCAATATGCCGTTATCCGTAAAGTAATATTTGGGATTCGTTTCTTTATCAACCAATTTTCCGGCAAAATTAGACACCGGTGTTATCAGCCATGCGTCCTTAGCGTATTCAGCATAGTTGATTACGGTACTTTTTCCGACTTTCACGCCTGCTGCCGTTACGATGTTCGCCAAGCGGGAAAAAGACATCGGCTGCATCACGCTTTCGGCAATCTTCTTAAACATCAGTTTCAGGGCAAATGTATTCTCTATCGAATGACGTGCCGCAATGTCTCCCAAATATATCTTTTGATATACGCTTGACAGGTAATCACGTTTTGAAGCCAATAATGCGCCTTCGGGAACCGATTTGCTTTTATACCCTTCACACACGCACTTACTTCTTTCATATTCAGTTATTTCCTGTGAAGGATGTGAAAATGACATCCACTATTATAAATTCTTGATTTCTTCGTCGGTCAGACCCGTACATAATTTGATTTGCTCAACAGAAATACCATTCTGCTTCATCAGACGGGCGGTTTTAAGTACGCCTCTCTCTTCACCAATTGCTATTCCTTCTTCTCTTCCTTCTCTTCTTGCCGTCGTAACAACATTCTCATTATCCCGGTATATTTTCAGGGCAGCCTCGTATTCTGCCCGTTCCGTCTTGTTCATATTGGCGATACGTGCCAACTCTTCCAAGCGGTTTAACAAGGCTTTCTGACCTTTGAATGATAAATGTTCCAACTGTTCCATATGTTTCAAATTATATAACCAGTAATCCAAGGGAGTCTCGCATTCGGCCTCTGTCTTGTTGAATAAAGGAAATTCGATAAAGATTTCCCGGAAATTCCGGCTCTTTTGTTCGCCGGTTTCACGATCGGCTATCACCAAATCGGTTCGGACTTTATCCGTTTTGCCTGATCGG
>UMGZ01055831.1_pt1 | contig 11066 bp, 9 predicted proteins | sample 1965421 | NCBI WGS metagenome assembly UMGZ01 (sample SAMEA4836087, study PRJEB28245) | human gut metagenome | biome: gut microbiome; material: fecal sample | place: Denmark | collected 2008
GGGCATTGCCCTTTGTATCGCCGTCTGGACGATTGCGGTGGTGGGGGTGAGCCTGCAGAAGATCCTTTTAAAGCGCAGCGACTGGATTAACTGCGTGCTTTACCTCGCAATGGGGTGGCTCGTGGTGCTTGCGTTTGATCCGCTCGTGACGGCGCTCCCCGAAGGCGGCCTGTGGCTTTTGGTCGCAGGCGGCATTGCCTACAGCGTGGGCGTCATTTTCTACATCTGGGAAAAACTCCCCTACGGGCATGCGATCTGGCACGTCTTCGTGTTTTTGGGCACGGCCCTGCAGTTTTTCTCCGTTCTGCTGTACGTCATTCCGGGGGTACTCGATACAGGAGCGGCGTAACCGATGATGCGGGATTGGCGGGCTTCGGACTACGCGGTTTTTACTGAAGCCTTTGACAGTGTCTGGGGTTACGAGGTCAGCAATGATCCCGAAAATCCGTCGCGCCGCATCACGGCGGAAGTCTATGTCGCGGGCGCTCTGATGCGCTCGGACTTCATCAAAGTCGCAGAGACTGAAGACGGAAAACCGGGCGTACTTTTGTGCGCCGCGTTTTCAGACTTTCCTCTGCCGCCCGCAAGCCTCACGGCTCAGGCGCAGGCTTGGGCTTGCGTCATTCAGACCGGGGAGGAGGCGCTTTCAAAGACCCGGGAAGGCCGCGCGGAACTGGTGTTTGACGAACGGCTTAACGCAATGAACGACCGCTTTAAGACGCGGCTTGAGGAAAGAGGGCTTGCCGCTCAGGCTGAGCTCGTTTTTCTCATTGCGCACCCGGAGGGGCGCGGGCAGAGCCTGGCAAGCGAGGCGCTTGCGGCGTTTGATGAAGAATGTGTGAGGCGCCGCGTTAAGCGCGCGGTTCTTTTTACGGACAACCACTGTGAGCGCAGGCCTTATCTGAAAAAAGGCTGGGTGCAGGAAGAAACCGAAGTCTGGCCCGAAAGCGAATACGGGCCGAACTTCGTCTCTTATGCCTTTGTTAAGCGCTACGGCTGAGACTTAAAGGGCATTGAGGCGGGCCAGGCCACCAGATCATCATGATCCATGATTTCGGCTGCCTGCGGACCCACGCGGGCGGAATTCACGGCGTAGTTGAGTTTGGCGTAAAGCGCCGTGATCTCGTGCTCCATCACGCCTTCGGCTTTGCGGGGATCCTCTTCAATGAGGTTGATGGCGTGCGCGAGCTCTTCGGCCGCATCGTTTAACGTCAGAAGCAGCCATTCGGTATCAATTTTTCCGTTCTGCGTCATTTGGCGGCATCCTTTTCAAACGGATTAAGCGTAAGTTCCATAAAGACGCAATCAAGGGGCCGGCCGAACTTAATGCCGCAGTTATGCATCGTGCCGATCATGGAAAAGCCGAGCTTGGTGTGCAGCCCGATCGAAGGCTTGTTTTCGCTGTCACCGATGACGCTGACCATCTGTTTGTATCCGAGGTCGCGGCAGCGGTTGATGAGTTCAGCGAGAAGCGCGGATCCGACTCCAAGGTCCCGTGCGGCCTGTGCCACATAGATGGAATCCTCGACCGTGGTGTCATAGGCCTTTCTTTCACGGAAAGGTCCCGCATAGGCGTAGCCCAGAACGACGGAAGGCTTATCCTCGCGCACCGCCACGATGTAAGGGGAGTGCCGCTCGGCAATGTGGTGAAAGCGCCGCTTCATTTCCTCAACGGTCGGGGCTTCAAGTTCAAAGCTTCCCGTGCCGTGCAGCACGTGATAACCGTAAATAGCCGTGATCTGTTCCACATCGGCTTCCGTGGCCGTGCGGATGGTAAAAGCCCTGCTCACAGGTGCCTCCCGAAATGCTCGAAGATAACTGAAGGCCGTAATGTAGCGCAGTGCCCGTTTTTTCGCTTTCGAAATGTTGCTTTTCCGGCCTTTCGGTTAACGGACTGAGGCTCTTTGTGTGCAGTCTTTGCTGCCGAAGCTGCCGTTGGTTTCGACCCGGGCAAAATGACCGTGCATTGTCATAGGAGTAGGTCATGCAGAAAAAACTTTGGGCATTGGCGGTTGCCGTGTCGGCTCTCGCCGTAACTGCCGGTTGCAGCACACAGACGCAGACGGCAGAGGAATCAGAGGTCGTTGCAGACAACGGCCGCGGGTGTCTCATAATCGTGGCGGATCATCCTTACAGTTTTAAGGACTGGCGGTTTGACGAAACCGCACAGGCACTGGCTCACGCCTCGGGCTGCTTTATTTCCATTGAAGACCGTGAGGTCTATGCCCAGAAGATTTCCCCGGTTGAAGGCCGCATGAGTATCCGTGACGCGGTCGCGCAGGCTCTGAAGGGCACAGCCTTTGAAATCAAGGAAGCCACAAACGATCACATCGTCGTGGGCCGCAAAAAGTAAACCTGAGATTTGTTCTTAAAGGGAAGAGGCGCTTTTTCGGCAGGGTGCCGGGAAGCGCCTTTGTCGGCGGATTCTCTCTGATTGAAAGTTTTTTTGCTCAGATCGCACTAATTGGCGGGAAATTGGTGCAAAATGCAGTCATCATCCGCAAGCGGCCGCCCTCGGGCCGTTTCTGAAGATTCCAGAGAGAAAAATGACAACTCCCCACCCGCAGCGTCCTGTGATGACGCCCAGGCAAAAGCGCCGGCAGCTGATTCTGGCTGTCTGCTATCTCATCGCAATCGTTTTGGGTATCGTCAACGGCCTTTACGGCTCGGCCTTCTGGCAGGCCGCAGGCGACTTTATTTCCACCGTTTTCATCCGGCTTTTCCGCTTCATCGCGGTGCCCATCATTGCCGTGTCGATTATTTCGACGCTGGCGATGATCAGTCGCTCCAGCGAATCGGGACGGATCTTCCGGCACACGATTTTCTACACGCTTCTGACGACGATTCTCGCTGCGGGCCTTGCGGCGGTTTTGTACGTGCTTTTTTCACCCGCCAACGTCACGCTTGACGCCAATGTCGGTCAGGCGGCAGCCTTAGACAGCGTCAAGACGCAAAGTTACCTGCAGTACGTGCAGTCGGTGATTCCGGATAACTTCCTCGCGCCCTTTCTTTCCGCCAATGTTCTCTCGGTACTGCTGATTTCCGCTGCGGTCGGTATTGCGATTGCAAAATTGCCCAAGGACAGCCGACAGCAGGAAGTGCTGATGAGCTTTTTCTCGGGGCTTCAATCGGTTCTCTTTACGCTTGTGGGATGGATCATCACGGTGTTGCCGATCGGGATCTTCGGGTTCTTTACGGTGCTGGCGATGCAGCTGGCCTCGGGCGTTGCCTTGGGCGGTCTCGGCACGTACTTTGTGACGGTCCTTGCCGCCAACTTCATTCAGATGCTTGTGGTGCTGCCGCTTTTGCTTTTAATGCGCGGCATCAATCCCCTTCGGGTCGCCAAAGGTATGTTCCCGGCGCTCACGGTCGCTTTCTTTTCGAAGTCCTCTGCGGGGACGTTGCCCGTCACGATGGCGTGCGCCGAAAATAATCTCGGCGTGCACACTTCAGTCTCACGCTTTGTGCTGCCGATCTGCACCACGATCAACATGAACGGCTGCGCGGCCTTTATCCTCATCACGGTGGTTTACCTCATGCAAAACGCGGGTGCCGAGGTGAGTTTCGGGATGCTTGCTGCCTGGATCGTGATTTCAACGATTGCGGCTGTGGGTAACGCGGGCGTGCCGATGGGTTGCTTTTTCCTCTCGGCAAGCCTGCTGGCAAGCATGAATGTGCCGATTCTCCTAATGGGCGTGATTCTGCCTTTTTACGCCGTGATTGACGCGATTGAAACGACTCTGAACGTCTGGAGCGACAGTAACGTCGCAACGCTCGTGAACCACGACCTCTACGGTGACACGCCGCAAAAAGAGCAGGCGCAGGTTTAAGTCCGTGTGCCGGCAGCACTTTCTTCGAGCGCCTGCCGGGCGCAGACTGTCACGAGGCTTACGGCCCTTGCGGCATCCGTAAAGGGCCGGCCGTTCTGAAGGCGCCGGTGCATAACCAGTCGCTTCAGGAAGCCGGCTGATTGCTACAATCGCTGGATTCCTCCTTATTTTCGGACGCCCGAGCCATGTCATCTTCCAGTACCGGCGAACTTTTTGTCGTGACCAATTTCGGCGAAAGCCATGGACCTGCAATCGGCTGTGTGATTGACGGCTGTCCTCCGGCCATGGAACTTACCGCTGAAGACATTCAGAAGGAACTTGACCGGCGCAAGCCAGGACAGAGCCGCCACGTGACGCAGCGTAAGGAAAGCGACACGGTGGAAATTCTCTCCGGTGTCTACGAAGGTAAAACCACGGGTACGCCGATTGCCCTTTTAATCCGCAACGAAGATCAGAGAAGCCGCGATTACGGCGACATTGCGCATCAGTTCCGGCCGGCGCACGCCGACTGGGGGTACTGGGCCAAGTTCGGCATCCGCGACCCCAGGGGCGGCGGCAGGGCTTCAGCGCGTCTGACGGCGCCCACGGTTGCCGCAGGTGCCGTTGCCAAGAAGTGGCTCAAGGATAATCTCGGCATTACGGTGCGGGCCAGACTCACAAAGCTCGGTGCCACCGACGTTCTTTTTGAAGACTGGTCGCTGATTGATGCCAATCCCTTTTTTGCTGCCAACGCGTCTCAGATTGAGGCGCTTGAAGCGCAGATGGACGCCGTGCGTAAGTCCGGAGACAGTATCGGCGCAGAACTTATGGTGGAAGCTACGGGGGTGCCTGCCGGGTTTGGCAATCCCGTTTACGGCCGGCTTGACGCAAAGCTTGCCGCGGCACTAATGGGTGTGAATGCCGTTAAGGGCGTGGCGATCGGTGAGGGGTTCGCGGCCGCGGGACTTACCGGTACCACAAACGCCGACTGCATGACGCGTGAGGGCTTTACCTCCAACCATGCGGGCGGCATTTTGGGCGGCATTTCCACTTCGGCGCCCATTACGGCACGCGTGGCGATTAAACCGACGCCGAGCGTGCGGCTCCCGTTAAAAAGCCTTGATGAAGCCGGTAACGAAGTCGAAGTCGTGACAAAAGGCCGTCATGACCCTTGTGTGGGGCTGAGAGCCGCACCGGTTCTGGAAGCAGTTGTTGCGTTGGTACTCATGGACGCCGCACTTTTGCAGCGCGCACAGGTCGGAAACTTCGGGATGACCTACGGCGAAAAGGCTTAAGGCGCCTTGCGACTGCGGGTCCGCATCACTTTTTCCGGTTAAGAAAAAGCCGGCAGATTGCTTAAACAGTCTGCCGGCTTTTGCCGTTATCGCAAGCGGGCTTTAGGCCATGTACTTCGGATCGGTGTGAACCTGCTCGAGGTGCTCCTCAACCACGGCTTCAACCACGGGGCGCGGACGGCCCGGGTACTTCACCGCAACGTAGGAGTAGGGCTCGGCAAGGCTTGCATCGGTCTGGACCTGGGTAAGGCCGGCCTTGGCGAGGTTTTCCTCGAGCCCTTCGCTGATGTCGTGCGCGGGTTCGCCTGCCGCGGGTGCTGCAGCCTCAGCGGCTTCGGTCTTCACTTCCTCAGCCTTTGTTTCGGCGGCGGGAGCCTGCGTTTCAACCTGGTTCAGCACTTCGGTCTTGACGGTTTCCCGGGCTTCGGCGGCAGCAGGCGCTTCAGTAGCGGGCGCGTCCGACATCACCTGCACGCCTTCGGAGGTCTTGGTGGGACGGCGGCGACGGCGGGGACGACGGCGGCGGCTGTCGCTTTCGATCATCTGCTCACTGTCACCTTCCGGCGCATCCGTGGCGGCCGTCTCACTGTCTTCGGCGTCAGCGGGTTTGAGACCGACTTCCGCGTCAAGCGCATTCATGACGTCAGCGGGGAGCACGGGCGAAGGACCGTGACGGTCAGCGTGACGCGCCTCGGTGAAGGCGGCATTGATGTCGTCAACATCGGCCACGGGCTCTGCGGCAGGCGTTTCAGGAAGCGCTTCCGGTGCCTGAACCGGCGTGTCTTCGGCAGCTGCCTGCACCTTGCGGCTCTGGCGGCGCGGACGCGGCGTACGGGTCGGTTTTTCTTCCGCGGCGGCAGCTTCAGCAGAAGCAGCCGGTGTTTCGGGTGTAACAGCTGCCGGTGCTGCCTCAGAAGCAGCTGCAGGCGTCACGGCCGGCGTCTGTTCTGCGGTATCCGTCGGTTCCTCACGGCGCGGACGGCGCGTGCGGCGGCTGCGGCGTTCTTCCGTCACGGCGTCACGGGCGGCATCGTCAGCGGCACCCTGCGTGGTTTCCGCGGGCTTTTGCGCCTCACGGCTCTGCAGGGCCTGACGGGCCTGATCGTCACGGCGGCGGTCGTTGCGGCGGCCGCGGATGGTGCGGGCCTCGTCAGTCTTTTCAGAGCGTTCGTCCTTGTCCTGACGGCGGTCGGTGCGTTCAGCACGTTCCCCGCGTCCCTGACGGCGCTCCTGCGTGCGGCCGCGGCGGTTGCGGTCGTCACGGCGCCCCTTCTTTTCAGCCGGTTTCTTTTCTTCTTCCTTCTTTTCTTCGGACTTGCCGCCGAAAATGGAGGAAATCGCGGAAACGATGGAGGCAAAGAACCCCTTTTCTTCGGTCTTTGCCGACTCCGGCGCCTTTTCGTGCACAGGCGCCACATCCGTGGGAAGGATGTTCTTGATAACCGGCACCTGACGCGGACGTGCGGGCTTGTCCTCATCAGACTTCAGGGCATACGGGTCGTCGGCAACGGTCGTGAGGTCTTCGGCGCGGTTGTAGCTTGCCACCGAATCTTCAAGTCGTTCGTCGTCGGTTCTCAGGCGCTCAATGTGGTAGTGCGGCGTTTCAAGCATCGTGTTGGGGATGAGCACCACGGGCACACGGTAGCGGGCTTCAAGCTTGCTCACCTCTGCACGTTTTTCGTTTAAGAGGTAGGTGGCGACATCAACGGGCACCTGAGCGTGCAGCGCCCCCGTGCCTTCTTTCGTGGCCTCCTCCTGCAGAATCCGGAGAACCTGCAGTGCGCAGCTTTCGGTGTCGCGGATGACGCCCACGCCGTTGCAGCGCGGGCAGGTGATGTGGTGGCCTTCGGAAAGAGACGGTCTCAGTCTCTGGCGGGAAAGCTCCATCAGACCGAACCGGCTGATGCGGCCGATCTGCACGCGGGCACGGTCCGGACGGATCGCGTCACGCAGGCACTGCTCGATTTCGCGCTGGTTCTTGGGGTCTTCCATGTCGATGAAGTCGATCACGATAAGGCCGCCTAAGTCTCTGAGGCGCATCTGGCGGGCGACTTCTTCAGCCGCTTCCAGGTTCGTCTTCAGAGCTGTTTCTTCAATGTCGGAACCGCGTGTGGCGCGGGCGGAGTTGACGTCCACGGCAACGAGAGCTTCGGTGTGGTCGATCACGATGGCGCCGCCCGAGGGCAGGGGCACCGTACGGGAGTAAGCCGTTTCGATCTGATGCTCAATCTGGAAACGCGAGAAAAGGGGCGTTTCTTCACGGTAGCGCTTCACGCGCCCCACCATGTCGGGCATCACGTGCGCCATGAACTGGCGCGCCTGATCGTAGATTTCGTCGGTATCAACGAGGATTTCGCCGATATCGGGCTGGAAGTAGTCGCGGATTGCGCGGATGACGAGGTTGCTTTCCTCAACGATGAGGAAGGGGGCGGGGTTGGCGCGCTTTAAGGGCTTGCCGTCCTTGACGCTTTCGGTGATGTAGTGCGTCACCGTGCGGCCTTTTTCCGTGGTCACCCATTCATACTGGGGCGTGGCGGCTTCGCTGATCGCGCTCCAGAGTTTCAGAAGGTAATTGAGGTCCCACTGCAGTTCTTCCACAGTGCGGCCGATGCCTGCCGTGCGGGCGATCGTGCTCATGCCTGCGGGCAGATCAAGCTGCTCCATGGCAGCACGAAGTTCCTGACGCTCTTCGCCCTCAATGCGGCGGCTCACACCGCCTCCGCGCGGGTTGTTGGGCATCAGGACCAGATAGCGGCCCGCAAGGCTGATAAAGGTCGTAAGTGCCGCGCCCTTGTTGCCGCGCTCTTCTTTTTCGACCTGAACGATGAGCTCCTGCCCTTCGGTGAGGGCTTCACGGATCGTGGCCGTGCGAACATCCACGCCTTCCTTAAAGTAGCTGCGGGAAACTTCCTTAAAGGGGAGGAACCCGTGGCGTTCTTCGCCGTAGTCAACGAAGCAGGCTTCAAGCGAGGGCTCGATGCGGGTAATGATGCCTTTGTAGATGTTGGATTTACGCTGTTCGCGGCCTGCGCTTTCGATGTCGATGTCGATTAACTTCTGGCCGTCCACAATCCCGACGCGGGTTTCCTCGGCGTGGGTTGCGTTAAATAGCATGCGCTTCAATTTCATTCTCCCGGGCCGCCACTGACGCGGGCGGCGTGTTGTCGCCTTGCGCACGAAAGCGCAGCAACTCAGAGCCCGTCAGACGATAAATGTCTGACCGGGTACTCACACGCTGCCGGGGAATTTTGAATCGGGTAAGAACGCACGCCGTGCGGCAACTCTCGCTTCAGAGAGGCTGCAGACGACAGTCAGGGAAATGAGGGGATGAAGGCGCAGGCCTTCCGTCCGGACGCATTAGCCGCAGTGAGTCTGTCTGTGTCGAGCCCCTCGTTAAACCGAGGCAGCTCCTTGGGGAGAGCACGCTGTCAAAGTACATCCGCAGCTGCGGCCAAAGGCGCGCAAGGGGCCTGAAAACCCCGGCTGCGGCAGCTCGATCCCTCACAGGAACAGAGGCTAAAACGGTGATCATTTCTGTGTCGGACGGGGTGCGCGCAAAGCCCGGGCGTTCTTCCCTTGGAAGAAGTCCGAGAGCAGCAAGCGCGAAAAGAATCCACTCTTTGGCCGACACGTTCTTACTCAAAACAAAACCCGGCAGAGCGTGCGTGAGATGCGCACAAACCGCCGCAAGGAGTCCGGACGGGTTCCGCTGCCGCGCTGTGCGTTTCCGGGCAGACGCCTGAGGATCCCTTCTTCCGGACGCGTCAGCTCAAGCCTGATTCTTCATCAGGCGAGCCGAACAGAGTCGGAATCGGGCCGGTACAGGGTGCCGGCAGTAACGCGCAGCGGCCGGACAACGGGCCGCCGAACGGTCAAAAAAACTGTTACAGGCTCCGCAGAAACTGCGACTTGCCGCAACGCCGTGCGGCAGTATCGGTCCCCGTGCGGAGTTGCCGAAAACGCAAAAAATCGGCTTTTTCGGCTCCGGTGGCTCGGCTAAAATGGCCGGACACCTTCGAAAATCCGCTTCCGGACGCGCCGCAATAAGTCCGTCAGACAGTGTGCTGACCGATTTTTCACGGCGTCGCCAACGGACGCAGGCGACAGTATATAGAGTTCAACCGATGATTTCCCGACAAGATGCTGAGGTTTTGACGGCAAAAAAGACCGCGCAGCGCGAGACCGTAAAGGCTGCGGCCGCGCAGTCGCTTTCCTGCGACGCCGTGCGCTTTATTGAGATTGATGCGTCCGCCGAAGGCCAAAGGCTCGACAATTTTCTGCTCAAAATCGCCAAGGGCGTTCCCAAAAGCCATATTTACCGTGTGATCCGCTCGGGCGAAGTACGGCTCAACAAAGGCCGTACCGATGAAAAAGCGCGTCTTGCCTTAGGCGACATCGTTCGGGTGCCGCCCCTTAAAACCGCGCAGAGAACCGGTGACGTCAAAACCGCGCCCGTTATCCGGGAGGCCGAGCTTCCGGTACTTTTTGAGGACGAACATCTTCTTGTCGTCAACAAACCCTCGGGGCTTGCCGCCCACGGGGGCTCGGGCGTGGCTTTCGGTCTCATTGAGCGGCTGAGGGCAAGCCGCCCGGCGGCGCCTTTTCTGGAACTCGCGCACCGGCTCGACCGCGACACCTCGGGGGCTCTGATCGTCTGCAAGACCCGCAAAGCACTGGTGCGGCTTCATGAAATGCAGCGCGAAGGGAAGGTTGAAAAACACTACCGGCTTCTCGTGCAGGGCGACTGGGTCAACGACCGGCAGCATGTAAAGGCACCGCTCGCGCGTTACGTTCTGCCGAGCGGCGAGCGGCGCGTGAAGGTTGATGAGGTCGAGGGGCTTTCTGCCCACACGATTTTCACGCTGATTGAACGTTTCGGGGACGTGTCGTTTCTTGATGCGGAACTGAAAACCGGACGCACGCACCAGATCCGCGTTCATGCGTTAAGTACCGGTCATCCGCTCGTGGGCGACGATAAGTACGGCGATTATGCATTTAATGACGACGTGAAAAAGGGAAGTCTCGGCGTACGGTTTGCGAGGCTTTTCCTGCACGCCATGCGCCTGCAGTTTATCCATCCCGTCACCGGAAGCCCGGTAACAATCACCGCACCGCTTCCTGCGGAATGTGAAGCACTTTTGGCTGCGTTGAGAGCCCGCGGCCGCGTAAAGGACGCAAAATGACAGCAAAAGAACGCCGCTGGGACCTTTTTGTCTGGGACTGGGACGGCACGATCATGGATACGACGGGGCTTATTGCCCTGGGGCTGCAGCAGGCTGTTGAAAAGCTCGGTCTCACACCGGTGACCTTTGAAAAGGCAAAGTCCACCATCGGTCTCGGATTTTTCGAAACGATGCAGGTGATCTGCCCGGAGTTGCCCGAGAAAGACTGGGGACGCTTTCAGCAGGCTTATAAGGACTGGTACCTTGTGCGCGAAGCCGATGTCCTACTGTTTCCTCATCTTTCTGAACTTCTGACCGGAATGCACGAAAACGGCCTCAGAATGGCCGTGGCAACCGGCAAAAGCCGCGCGGGACTCGACCGGGTCTTTAAAAAGACCGGGATCGGCAGTCTTTTTGAAGCCACACGCACGGCCGATGAGTGCGCCTCCAAACCTGCTCCTGATATGCTCGAGGAACTCTCAATCGAGACGGGCGTTCCCTGTGAACGGATGGTCATGATCGGTGATACCGGCTTTGATCTGCTGATGGCGAAAAAGGCGCACTGTGATGCGGTGGGCGTCACCTACGGCGCCGGAAGCCGGAAGGACCTGATGCAGGTGCCGTCGCTGGGATTGGCCGACAATGTCGATGAACTCGCCAAGATTCTTGGAGTTGACGACGTTTTGACGGAAAAGCTCCTTAAAAAGCATCAAAAGTCGTATAACTGAGACGAAAAACAAGTCTTCTGACGAAAAAACAGAAGACAGACGGAGATTGATATGGGAAAGAAAATTCTGATT
>UMGZ01020070.1_pt1 | contig 11032 bp, 9 predicted proteins | sample 1965421 | NCBI WGS metagenome assembly UMGZ01 (sample SAMEA4836087, study PRJEB28245) | human gut metagenome | biome: gut microbiome; material: fecal sample | place: Denmark | collected 2008
AGATGCGCCTGCACTACTTTGGCAATCTGGACACCGGGCGCATGGTGGCCAACCGTGCCCTCTGCGCACCCTTTGACCCGCCCATGTGCTCCTTCCGCGCCGACCCCTGTGACAATCAGGTGGGCGAGGTGGAAGCCGACGGTGTGGGCCTGTACGGCGAGCAGCTGCAGTGGAGCCAGACGCTGCGCCGCTACGAGACACTGTAAAAAGCAAAAGGTCCGGGCTTTGCATCTGCACGGCCCGGATCTTGGATTTTATAAGGAGATACCCTATGGAATTTCTTGCATTACTCTACACCGTTCTGCTGGTGGCCATCTGCCTGCTGCAGGCACTGCTGCTGTACCGCTCCGGCAAACAGGCACCCCGGCAGGACGACGAAGCCCTCAAGGAGTGGGTGCGTCAGCAGTTGGACGCCCAGTCGAAGCTCTTTGTCCAGAAGCAGGCCGAGCTGGCCCGGCAGAACTACGACGCCATGCGCGGCATCAGCGAAACGCTGCAGACCGCTGTGCAGGGTATGAGCAGCACCCTGAATGCCGGGCAGGCCGCGCAGCAGCAGACCATGGAACAGCGCCTGCAGGGGCTGGAAGCTTCCAACGCCCGCAAGCTGGAGGAAATGCGCAAAACGCTGGCCGAAAGCATGGCCGCCCTGCAGGCACAGAATGCCCAGAAGCTGGACGAGATCCGCTGTACGGTGGACGAGCAGCTGCAGGATGCCCTGCAGAAGCGGGTGACCGAGAGCTTCAAGGCGGTCAACGCCCAGCTGGAACAGGTGTACAAGGGCCTGGGTGAGATGCAGAGCCTTGCCGCCGATGTGGGCGGCCTGAAACAGGTGCTGTCGGGCGTCAAGACCCGCGGCATCCTGGGCGAGATCCAGCTGGGAGCCATTCTGGAAGAAATTCTGGCCCCAGAGCAGTACGACACCAATGTGGCCACCATCCCCGGCAGCGCCCAGCGGGTGGAGTACGCTATCAAAATGCCGGGTGCCGACGGCGGCAGCGTCTGGCTGCCGATCGACTCCAAGTTCCCCGGTGATACCTACGCCCACCTGCAGGATGCGCAGGCATCCGGCGATGCGCAGGCTGTGGAAAACGCCCGCCATGCACTGGAACTGGTGCTGCGCAGCGAGGCCAAGGACATCCGCGAAAAGTATGTGGAGCCGCCGTATACCACAGCCTTCGGCATCCTGTTTCTGCCCTTCGAGGGCCTGTACGCCGAGGTGGTGAATGCGGGCCTGCTGGAGGTGCTGCAGCGGGACTATCAGGTGAACGTGGCCGGCCCCAGCACCATGGCGGCCCTGCTCAACAGCCTGCAGATGGGCTTCAAGACCCTTGCCATCCAGAAGCGTTCGGGCGAGGTGTGGCAGCTGCTGGGTGCCGTCAAGACTGAGTTCGACAAGTTCGGGCAGGGGCTTTCCAAGCTGCAGCAGCGTCTGCGCCAGACCGACGAAGAGCTGGACAACCTTATCGGCGTGCGCAGCCGTGCCATCAGCCGCAAATTGCGGGCCGTACAGACGATGGATGACGCCAGCGCTGCGGCCCTGCTGGAGCTGGACACCGAGCCGGGCCGCCCCGTGTCTGCCCGCCTGCCGGAAAGCAGGGGCGATGAATAACGGTTGTGGTCAGGGGTCCGGGAGGGAAAAGCCGCAGATTCCTCTTGCTAAATTTCTGACGATGTGCTATACTAGGAATTGTTCTTAAGAAGAATCGGCCGCTTTCTGCGGCACAGCATAAAAATAAAGGAGCATGGGATTTATGAGCGTACAGAAGATCAGCAATACCATTCTGGGCGTGGGGGTGGACGATACCACCATCGACCTGTTTGAAAGCCAGTACCCGGTGCCTACCGGCGTCAGCTACAACTCCTATGTCATTCTGGATGAAAAGGTCGCCATTCTGGACACGGTGGACAACCGTGCCACGGATGCCTGGCTGGCAAACCTCACCGAAGCGCTGGGCGACCGCATGCCGGAATATCTGGTGGTCTCCCACATGGAGCCGGACCATGGTGCCAACATTGCCCGCCTGGCCGCTAAGTACCCGGACATGAAGGTGGTGGGCAACGCTAAGACCTTTGTGTATATGGAGCAGTTCTTCGGCCCGGATGCCGTGGCCAAGGAGCGCCGTGTGGTGGTGAAGGACGGCGAGAGCTTGTCTCTGGGGAGCCACACCCTCACCTTTGTGTTTGCACCCATGGTGCACTGGCCGGAGGTCATGGTCAGCTATGAGAGCAGCGAAAAGGTGCTGTTCTCCGCCGACGGTTTCGGCCGCTTCGGGGCGGTGGCAAAGTTTGACGAAAAGGCCGACTGGGCCAGCGAAGCCCGCCGGTATTACCTGAACATCGTGGGCAAGTACGGCCCGCAGGTGCAGGCACTGCTCAAAAAGGCAGCCGCACTGGATATTGCCACCATCTGCCCGCTGCACGGCCCGGTGCTCACCGGGGACCTGGGCAAGTATCTGGCCTATTATGATACCTGGTCCAGCTACAAGCCGGAGGAGCCGGAAAAGATCCTGGTGGCCAGTGCTTCCATCCACGGCCATACCCGCGCCGCGGCCCACACCATGGCCGAAAAGCTGCGTGCCAAGGGCGCAAAGGTGGTGGAGATGGACCTGACCCGCACCGATGTGTCCTACGCCGTCACCGAGGCATTCCGCTGCGGAAAGATCGTTCTGGCCTGCGCCACCTATGACGGCTTCCTCTTCCCGCCGATGGAGTCCCTGCTGACCCACCTCAAGACCAAGGCGTTCCAGAACCGTACCGTCGGCCTGATGGAGAACGGCACCTGGGCCCCCATGGCTGCCAAACTCATGCGCGCCGAGCTGGAAGGCATGAAGAACATCACGGTCTGCGAGAACGTGGTCACCATCCGCTCTGCTGCCAATGCTGCCGCGGAAGCCCAGATGGACGCTCTGGCCGACGAGATCGTGGCAAAATAAGCCCCAAAAGCGCGTAAAATCAGAAAAGACAAGCTGCCCGCATACCGGATGTGACAAGATCACACGGTATGCGGGCAGCTTTTTATCGGGGTGCAGGACTGCAGCGAGAGGACGGGAATGCTCTGTCATTCTTGCGTGGAAACCTGAACTACGACGGAAATTTCGGTCGGATGGTACGGCCCGGCATATTACGGGAGATCTGCTGAAATACATTTTAGCTGTCGGAAACGATAAATCCGTGTTCGCGGATCATCTGTTCCAGCTCGGTTCGGTCAATACACCGCAGTTAAAAGCGGCCATCAAGCCGGAGCCTGAAGCCCATCATGGATGCTATGTGGGCGTGGGGCGAACAGTACAAACAACAGAATGCGTGACTGCACGCCGGGCAGCTGCCGTACCTGCGGCAGCACCCGGCATTTTTTTGTAAAAAGGAGAAACTGCACCATGGAGCGGATCTTACTGCTGGAGGATGACAAAAGTCTGGTCACCGGGCTGGCTGCGGCCCTGCTGGCGGCAGAATGTGCGGCGTGGGCCGTGTGCTCGACGTTGTGCCTGCTGCTGCTGCTGGGGCTGTTTGTGCTGTTGAGTGCCGGGACCTATGCGGCGTCCGGCCTGCTGGTGGGCGTTGCTGCCGGCCTTGTGCTGCACCGTGCACTGTATACCCGGCTGATCACCCACTATTTCGGCGTCGTGTGGCGGGTGCCCTTCGGGCTGCTGGCAGTGCTCTGTCTGTTCGTGGCAGGTGCAGCGGCGCTTGCGGTGCACGGCCCGGTGAAGCGATTGCAGGCAATGCCCGTCACAGCAGCCATCAACGAACTCTGACAAACAAAAAACAAGCGCCGGAGCGCTCCCTTTTGCGGGAATGCTCCGGCGCTTTTGGGTGTAACTCAGTCCAGCACGGGAATGTCCAGCCCGAATTCCAGCGGGCGGAACCGGGGGCAGACGTTTTCGGTGATGGAGATCACCGAGGCGGCCAGACGGCTGCCGATCTCGCAGGAGGCGGGCAGGTTCTTGCCGTAGGTCAGGCCGATGACCGTACCGGCAAAGAAGGCGTCACCGGCACCGGTGGTGTCGATCACATCCACCTTCTTGGCGGGCACAACGCCGCTTTCGCCGTTGGCGCGGGCATACACGGCACCCTGCCCGCCCATGGTGACCACCATGCAGGGGATGTTGGCGCTGTGCACGTTGGCGGCCAGCACCTCCCGCATGGCAGCGGGGGAAAGGTGGTCGTAATCGTCCGAGAAGAGCAGCCCGGCTTCCTGCTGGTTGCACACAAAGCAGTCCACCTGCTGCAAAAAGTCGCGGCGCTCCATGGCGATGCTCATGTTGGAGATGGCCGCGTAGACCCGCTTGTTGTACTTTTTGGCAAAGCGCAGCACCTGCTTGACCGTCTCTTTTTCCAGATCCAGCTCCAGCGCGATGCTGTCGCAGTCCTTGAAGATCTCGTCTCCCTGCTCTTTCAGCAGAGCGGTGAGGGGAGCGGTGTCCGGGCGCTTGGAGATGGAGGCGCATACGTCACCGTCGTTGTTGAACACGGCCAGCCAGGTGCCCATGCCGTCCTTCACGCGGCGGATGAACTGGGTGTTCACCTTGTGGTCGCGGAGCTTGTCGATGACATCCTGGCCCATGCCGGTGTCGTCCACCAGACCCACAAAGGTGGGGCGCAGTTCCACATTGGCGATGTCCTCCGCGATGTTGCGGCTCACACCACCGTGTACCTGCTCGACCCGGCCGGAGTTGCGCCCGCCCGGGATGTAGGTGGAAAGGGGGTACCCCTTGATGTCCACAAAAACGGCTCCGATGACTACGATTCCCATAGAAAAACCTTCCTGCAAAAATATTTTGCCTTCATTATACCAACTCTTTACGACAGAATCCATCCTTTTTGTCATTTCGGGCCGAAAAAGCGCGCAGAAGGCCGAACTGCCTTACAGGGCGGTGTTTGCCGTCCGAACCAGGAACTCCATGGCCTGCACGGGGTACTGCCCGGCGGCGGTCTCGCCGGTGAGCATCAGGCTGGACGCACCATCCAACACAGCATTGTAAATATCGCTCACCTCGGCGCGGGTGGGCACGGCACGGGTGCACATGCTGTCCAGCATCTGGGTGACCACCATAAAGGGCACCCCGGCGGCCCGGCAGGCGGCGGAAAGCTGTTTCTGACAGCGGGGCAGCTCCCACAGCGGCATGGCGTTGCCCAGGTCGCCGCGGGCAATGACCACCTCGTCCACGAGGGACAGAAACTCCGGCAGAGCCTGCACCCCGGCAAGGTTCTCGATCTTTGCAAAGATGCGGATCTGCGGTGCACCGGCCTCGGCCAGCGCCTGCCGCAAAGCAAGGATGTCCTGTTTCCCGCGCACGAAGGGCAGCATGACCCCGGTGACGCCGCAGGAAGCTGCGATGCGCAGGTTGGCAAGGTCCTCACTTGTCAGCGTGGGCATGGGCACCGACAGACCCGGGGCGGCAATGCTCTTGCGGCTTTGCAGAACGCCGCCCCGCAGTACGGTGCAGACCAGTGCATCCGGCCCGGCGGCAGTTACTTCCACCAGCAGCTTGCCGTCATCCAGCAAAAGCTGCTGCCCGGGGCGGGCTGCCTGCACGAGCTGGACAGGGCAGGGGATGCCGCCTGCACCCAGCTGTACCGTGCCGCCCTCCGGCAGGGTGACCGGGCTGGCCAGCCGCCCGACACGCAGTTCCGGCCCCTGCAGGTCGATGAGCAGGTCCGGAATGTCGACAGCGTGGATCATTGCCAGCCAGTCAGCGTGTTCGGCCAGCGCCCCGTGGGAAAGGTTCATGCGCAGGCCGGTCATGCCGGCGTCCACAAGGCGGCGCAGAGTTCCGGCACTGGCGCAGGCCGGGCCAATGGTTCCATAAAAATGCATAAGGGGTCCCTTCTTTCATAGATTGCGCAGGTGTTCCTGCAAAAAGCTACACAAAAGCCGGACACAGGGGTGCTCTGCGTGCTCCGGCTGCAAAAAGGCGGCGCAGATGGGCGGCATGCCGTCCAGTGCCACGTCCTGAACATTGTCCATGCAGTGGTCGGAGGTGATCTCCAACCGGTCCAGGGCCAGACCGTTGCGCTCCTGGGTGCGGTAAAGCACTTGATAGTATTGCTCGCCGATCTCTACCTTCGGGCGGGCACCGGCCTGCCGCAGGGTATTCCACAGCGGGGCCAGCGGCTCCGGCGCAAGGCCCGGCACCAACAGCAGCTGGCCGTCCAGCTCTGCCGGGGCGATGCTGCTGCGCCCCCAGAACGGGCTGCAGCGGGGCACCAGCAGGGCCGCAGTGTGCCGGGTGAGCGCGGTGCGGGCAAGCCCGGCCGCGCAGTCGCCTAGGTCCATCACCAGCCCGGCGTCCAGCGTGCCGTTCTGCAATTGTGCACATACGGCGTCGTTGGAGAGCAATGTGGTTTCCAGCGGGATGCCCGGGTATTGCTGCCGGAACTGCTCCAGCACATCCCCCAGCATGGGCAGGTAGCTGGGCACCAACGCCACACTGATGCCCAGCCGCAGGGCGGGGGACCGGATATCCTGATACGCCTGCGCGCACATCCGGTCAAATTGCTCCACCACCGGCGCGGCCTGCGCCCGGAAGCGCTGGCCCTTTTCGGTCAGGGCAAGGTGATTGCGCACATTGATGAACAGCGGACCGCAAAGTTCTTCTTCCAGTGCGGCAATGCTCAGCCGCAGAGCCTGCCGGGACAGATACATCCGCCCGGCCGTGCGGGTATAGTTCAGGTCCTGACACAGGGCCAGAAAATAGCGCAGCTGCTGAATGGTCATGGGAGGTTCCTTTCCAGAAATAAAACGCAAGTTTTTCTTGATACCTACAGGGATATTATAACTTCTTTTTCTTTGGTTGTAAATGTGATACTTTTAACAAGAATGGCAAAGCATTTTTGCCACTCTGGAACAAAGCACGAAGAAAAAGAAGAGAAAGGAACCTTATTATGGAAAAGATCTCTCGTAAAGGATTTCTGAAAATCGCAGCAGCCGCTGCCATGAGCAGCGTCACCGCAGCCGGTCTGGCTGCCTGCAATGCAGCCAGCAGCTCCACCGCTGCTGCATCCTCCGGTGCAGCCGGCATCTACACCCCTGGCACCTACACCGCCACCGCCAAGGGCATGAGCGAGATCACCGCCACGGTGACCTTTGACGCTGCCAGCATCACCAAGGTGGAGCTGGACCTGTCCGGCGAGACCGACAGCATCGGCCAGGCCGCCAAGGACAAGCTGATCGAGCAGGTGATGAACGCTCAGACCAGCCAGATCGACGGTGTGACCGGTGCCACCGTGACCAGCAAGGCTGTGCAGAACGCTGTGGCCGACTGCATCCGTCAGGCCAGCGGCGGTGCCATCAACCCCGCTGAGCAGACCACCGAGGAGACTGCCTCCACCGCCGACTGGCTGGGCGAGGAGCCCGAAGTGGCCGAGAGCGACATCAAGCAGACCGTGGAGTGTGAGGTGCTGGTGGTGGGTGCTGGTTCTTCTGGTACCTTTGCCGCTGCCGCCGCGGCCGAGGCCGGTGCCAAGACCATCCTGATCGAAAAGTTCGGCCACGACATGGCCAGCGGCATCCGCGACACGCTGGCTGCCTGCGGCTCCAAGCAGCAGCAGGAGGACGGCGATGACGTGAACAAGAAGGACGCTGTGCGCTACCTGTGCAACTGGAGCCAGGGCTATACCCGCCGCAGCCTGGCACAGGTGTGGGCAGACCGCAGCGGTGAGACCATCGACTGGTTCACCGACGTACTGGCCGAGAGCGGCATCGACTTCCGCCACGAGATCGACGAAAAGCATGACAACGACAACTACGAGGTGCTGGACGTGGGCCACAGCACCCAGTACGGCGACGAGTACAGCGAGCAGCTGACCATGGACGCCGTGCTCAAGCACGCCGAGGCCGACGGGCTGGAAGTGCAGTACGAGATCACCATGGTCAAGCTGGAAAAGGACGGCGACCGTGTCACCGGCCTGATCGCCAAGAATGCCAACGACGAGTATGTGCGCTACAACGCATCCAAGGGCGTCATTCTGGCCTGCGGCGGCTACAGCGGCAATGAAACCATGATGAACGCCTTGCAGCCCCAGAGCGTGGAGCAGACCTGCATCAACTATTCCAAGCCCGGTGCCAAGGGCGACGGCATCAAGGCCTGCCTGTGGGCCGGTGCCATCATGGACCAGACCCACACCTCCATGATCTTTGACCGCGGTGCCATCAAGCCCGACCAGGTGGGCGAGTACGGCAAGGCCAACGACGGTGCCCTGTTCTGGATGGGCAGCCAGCCGTTCCTGAAGGTGAACCTGAACGGTGAGCGCTTCATGAACGAGTACATGCCTTACGATTTGGTGCTGCACGCTGCAGCCAGCCAGCCTTACCACACCTACTGCACTGTGTGGGACAGCAAGTACCCCGAGGATGTGGAGCGCTTTGCCACCCACGGCTGCAGCCGTCTGTACCCGCATGTGAACGGCACCGCTCCGGTGTTCCCCATTGAGTACATCGAGGGCATGAACGCCGATCTGCAGGACCAGGGTTACATCGTGCAGGCCGACACCGTGGAGGAGCTGGCCGACAAGCTGGGCCTGCCCAAGGACACCTTCACCGCAACGGTGGATCGCTACAATGAGCTGGCCGCCAAGGGCGAGGACGAGGATTACGGTAAGGAGGACTATCGTCTGTCCACCCTGAGCGAAGCTCCCTTCTACGGTGTGCGCCAGTCCGGCGGCTACCTCATCTGCACCATCGACGGCATCCAGATCGACGACAATATGCACGCCATTGATCAGGACTTCAAGGCCATCCCCGGCCTGTATGTCATCGGCGACATGAGTGGCAACTACTTCTCCGGTAGCTATCCCAGCCTGATGGCAGGTGCCGCCGCAGGCCGCAGTGCCACCTTCGGCCGCTTTGCCGGTCAGAACGCTGCCGCCGGCATCTGATCCGGAGCGCCCGCAACACGACACGCTGTGTGAAGCAATAAAAAAATGCGAACGAGAGCAGAAATGCTTTCGTTCGCATTTTTTGTTTACAGAAAGAACGCTTATTCTTCCACGATGATCTTATCCTTGGCGTAGTCCAAAGCAAGCCCGATCAGCTCATTGCGGGAGCGATTTGTTTTTCCGGCAAGATCATCGTAGAAATCGACGATTGACTTGTCTACGCGAATCGTAAATGTAACAGGTTCGGAGAGCTTTTTAATTCTGAGTTCATCCATTATTATCACCCCAATACTATTATGAGGCGAATTTTGCTTGAAATGAATGCCATATTACGGTTCGTAAATGAACATAAAGCGGTATAATATATGGTGAGAACTGATCTTGCATCCTGAATGCGTCGGAATGTGCCGAAAAACAACACATTCTGGGAATTGCTGCACAGAGAAACAGGAGATACGATCAAACCGTAAAATAGCCGGGTGACCGGCAAACAGAGGAGGATGTGTGCGATGAAAAAACAATTCCGGATTCTTGCAGCGGCCCTGGCCCTGTGCCTGAGCCTGTTGTGCTGCCCGGCGGCCTTTGCGGCGGTGGACAGCAGTTCCTGCCAGACGGTACCCTATGCGCAGGCAACGTCTCAGCCGCTGGGACAGCCTATCACTATTACCGGTACGCCCAATTACAGTGCGGCTACCAGCAACGATACTGCATTTATTTTTGGCTTTGACACCGCCGACGGCGTGTGGTATGTGGCCGTGCAGAAGTCGAAATTTGATGCCTTCAAGGCGGCGGCCCCGGCACAGCAGATGACCCTGTACGGCGTGTATGCCGGCACACTGGACGTGAACGGCATGCCCATTCTGGACATCCAGAATGGCTCGGTGCTGCTGAACGGCACCACCAGCGACACGACAGCTTTGTACACGGCCGGGCAGAAAAAGCTGGATGCCCAGAAGGCCGCCGCTGCCGCCAGCAGCAAAAAGACCACGACCACTTCCGGCAGCAAGAGCACTGCCAGCAGCAAAAAGAGCACGGGCAGTGTATCTTCCGGCCAGACGACTAGCCAGATGGTGTGGATCCCCACCCATGGCGGCAAGAAGTACCACAGTAACCCCAACTGCAGCGGAATGAAAGGCCCTGAGAAAGTGAGCCTGTCCACTGCAAAATCCCGCGGATTCACGGCTTGCAAAAAGTGCTACTGAGCATAAAAGAAAGGACCGCTGCGATCTCTCCGGAGGCCGCAGCGGTCTTTTGCGTTTTGTGGTAAAAGTCAGCTCCGGCGCTTGGCCAGTACCGCCGCCCCGCTGGCGGCGGTCAGGACGCCCAGCAGGGCAAGCCCAGCACCCGCCTGCCCGAAGAGATCGCCCACGGCACCCACAAAGGGGCTTGCGGGGATCATCAGGATGCTGTAGGCCATGCTGTCCACACTGATGAGGTTGACCCCGAAATCCTGCATGACCTGCAAGGTAGACAACACATCGGCGGCATTGCGGCCGAACCGAGACAGTTTGAACACCAAAACGTAGGAAACACCATCTTTTCCTGATTTGATGTCCTCCATCATTCGGCAAAAAGAGGCACGGCCTTCGATGGATTTGCCCGATTTACCGGCATCCTCATACCCGCCAACAATCTGGTAATCGTTGAAGTCAGCGTATGCTTTCATCCGGGCTTTCTGGGCATCCAGCGAATAGCCGTCGATTTGCATCGTGGTAGACACGCGAGTGTAAATGTAAACTTTTGTTTTTTCCTGTGACATAAGAAATCCTTACGCTACAGTTATTTCTTGTCGATTTTCTGCTCCAAAAACTTAAGGGAATCCAGATAATCCTGCTCCACATCGCTGAGGGTTTTAGCTTTGTATTTCCGATATGCGGTAGTAGCCTTGTCTACTGCCTGCTTGTGAGTAACGCTGCCATTGCCAATAAGCAACTGTTCACCGCTCATAGTCAGAATACGATCAAGGTGGTTTGCCCAATCCTGCATTGTCATGGGCTGTTCGCGCTCTGCCTGACGCTCAGCAAAATCCAGATAACCGGAAACCAACTGCCCCATAGCGCGAAGCTCTTTCTCTTTGAAATATCCACCGCCACCCAGATTTTTCAGGCGCTCGTCATCCAGCGCAAATCCCTTGCGCATATATTCCTTCAGGATG
>UMGZ01062335.1_pt1 | contig 11017 bp, 9 predicted proteins | sample 1965421 | NCBI WGS metagenome assembly UMGZ01 (sample SAMEA4836087, study PRJEB28245) | human gut metagenome | biome: gut microbiome; material: fecal sample | place: Denmark | collected 2008
TACCCGGCAGAGCGACGCCGCATCATGGAGGCATGGGGCCGCTATTGCATGGATGGCAAGTGGCCCGATGACGAGAATTAGGCCGAGAGGGTGTTTTTTAGTGCTCCCACTGCTCCCACTAAGATAGATATATATAAATAAAATAAAAAAATCAATTACTTATATATCTATCTTAGTGGGAGCACTGCCGGGAGCAAGGCGGGAGCAGTGGGAGCACCCTCACAACTCCCGCGGCCTTGACCTCCCTCCCTTGCGGCCTATCTTCCTCGCCCGGGCGTATTCGCCAGCTGGCGGCGCGCTCGCATTGTCGGGCGGCTTAGGTGTATTTCGACCCGGGCCCGGGGGGCCAAAACTCGCGCGCCGTGCAGTCGGTGAAGGGGGTGAAAGATTTTTTTGATTTTGAAAACGGATTGAAGCCTCAGGGGTGAACGCTTTTCGGCGTTGAATGGGCTTCTCAATATTTTTTGAATGCTTTCAAAAATTCAGATTCGATTGCGGGATAACCGGTTAAAGCACACACCCGCGGCCTCTAAATCCCGCCGCGCTTCGGCCTCTCAAAACACCCGGCGCAACTCAACATTGAGGCCGTTACGTGGTTTGACCTTTCCCCGGGCGGCGTTTTCTGAGCTTTGAGATTGTTCAAAAAATCTGCTCTATCTGCACTTTGAGCAGGTGAAATGCACTCGGCGAGCGGGAATGCGCGGGCAAGGCGGCCCGAGTGACTGCGCTCAGGACAAGGCGCAAGCCTAGGGGCGAATGCCGTTCGCGGCGCCGAGGCACACCGGGCGCGCCCAAGCCCGTAAGGGAAATTACTACCACCTCGCTAAACCTCGGCTCCTGCCTACTCCCTCGGCCTTTACCCACACACCGCACTGCCCGACTACCGGCGCCCGTCGCTCATTGCCGGTAGCCTTACAGGTGCGCAAGCCTTCGGGGTAGCTATCCGCAAGGCTGGGGGCAGGCCGCGCTTTCCCTGCCCCCTTGCGCGCTCCGATTGTTGAGAGCGCCATAACGAAAGCGCCTATGCAAAATTCAAATCCCCGGTGGCTTACTCACCTGCCTTATTACGAATGCTCTCCGTTTTTTCCGCCAGCGGCGAAGAGCGCTCCCAACTCGCGCGATTTTGATGATTTTGAGCATGGGGAGGAGTTAGAGCCTTTATCCGTCAATCCCCGCCTTCGCTATTTCGCGGCTACATATCCCGCCTCGGCGTTCTTCACGATGGCAGAGGGCGCCCGCGGCCTCGATGATGAGAGCGAATACGAAAACGCGAAATCACTCTTACGCGAGTTTTGTTCCCAGCTGGAGGAGTGCTTAGCTCGTACGGGCAAAGCGTTTCTCCTGCTTTCCGAAGAGGAGCAAAAGCATTATGGCTTTGGCCTTCCCCGCGTGCCCGGCTTTGACTGCGGCGCCAATGGCAAGCCGAGCGAGAAGCCGTTAGAGCCCGATTCGTGGCAAACCGAGGAGCTTATATGGCTTACGCCTGATGAGCTTTCCGCCTCGGTGCCGCCGATGCCGATGCCCGTGAGCTTAGTGGGCGGCGGGAAGATGAGGCCCGATCTTGAAAAGTACTATGACGCTTTCCGAAACACCCCGGAAGAGGAGCACGGAAAGCTAGAGGCCGGCTATCAACGCACGATGAAAAAAGCGCTGAAGGAGACACAGGGCACTCAACGCGAACTGCAAGCGGCCTTTAACGTGCTGGCTTACTCATGGGGCCGGCTCCACGGCTTGCGCTTTCCCTGCTATCAACTGAGGCAAGCCGGGGGCACGGAGGGCATTAGCCTGCCGGTCGAATATGCCCAAGAACTAGGCCGCCTTGTCCGGGAGACGATAAAGGCCGCCGACGCGGCGAGCGAGCAATACACGCACGCGGCCTTGCTGGCTCGAAAGAGAAAAAACCGAGGATTAAAAAAGCTCATGAACGTAACGCCCGAGGAGGCGGCGAGCGCTTATCAGCAAGCAAGAGAATCGCTTCGGGGGCTTCCGGCTACAAATATGGATGCAGTTGAAAGGGCTATTGCGACATTGAAGGCGCAAGGAAAGCTATGCCCCCAGCGAACAGACTTTTTAAAGCTTCTCGCCGATTCAAAATATTCCATGTAAATCAAGAAAAACACTGTCCGCGAATTGAATTAGCGGGGTGAGATTTCTTCTTCATTCTGAAATGCTCCTCATAGCTACAAGGAGCACCGCCGGTGTTCCCTATAGAGCTAATACCTCTCATAAAGGAGCGTTTCAACGATGGCAAACAAGGCCATTTCCACAGATTCGCCTTATCGAATGGAGGCGTTGCTAGTGCCGATAGAAGCGGCCGCGCACCGCCTCGGTATAGGCGTAACGACGTTTCGCGAACTCTCGCGAGAAGAGCCGTCATTTCCTAAGCCCGTGCGCCTCGGGGCCCGTCTAGTGCGCTGGCGCCTTGACGATTTAGATAGTTGGGTTGCTTGCCTTCCCACGGAAAAACCGGCGCCCTCTGCAAGCAAGGGGCGCGCATGAGCTACACGGCCTTTCAACGCAAGCCGCCTAAAGGGCGTTGCTACTCCGTTCGGGAGCTATGCGTGCTCTTGGGCTCCGTCCGCACACCTCTCAGGGCCGACAAACTCACGCGCACGATTCACACCCTTTCGAGGCAGGTGCCCGGCGGTGATGTGCATTGCAAGCGCACTCGCGTTCGCTTACCCGATGGCCGTGAGTTTGATTCCTACGTAATCGATGACATAGGGCTTTTGCTCCTCCTTCAGTGGCAGGAGAACGGCGGGCGCTTTCCCGCCCTCTATGCGGCCTTGAAAACTCAACCGATTGAGGATGAAGAATGAAGAAGACAGAAACGAAAACCGCCCCCAGCTGGGCGCCTAGCCTTGATGCTGAAAAGCTCGAAGCACTGAAGAAAGAATATCCGGGGCTTATCCGCCTGCCCCGTGTGAAAGAACTCACAAGTCTCGGCAAAACGACGATTTACAGCATGCTCAATGCTGGGCGTTTCCCTGATCGAATGAAGCTCTCCCGAACAGTATCAGCATGGCGATACGCCGATGTGATGGCGTGGATCGAAGAGCAGGGGGCGGCGGCATGAATGCGACTTTCAACGCCCTCGCGCACGGCCGTGGCAGTTCGAGGCATAATACCGGCAGGCGCTTCAAGAGCGCTCGCGGCTTTAGCAGGCCGCTTTTCACTAGGCGGATAGCCGCCGCGCCCTGCGCTTCTCGCGCACGCGGCGTTTCTTTTGAGGCATTCGGGAGCAATTCCCGTGAGTATGTCTCCTATGACGCTATCCGTTCACACGGCCTCATTGCGTCTAATGAATTCATGGGCGCACCGTGTGGGAAGCCTTCGGGCTTGCCGTTTCCTAGTGTACGGTCTGCTAACCCGCACGGTGCCGCCCGCCCTTTAGCAGGGGCGAACGGCTTCGACAATCGAACACTAGGAGCCAAGGCCATGACGCTTCATGATGCCGCCGGCGTGTGCGCGCACGCCTATACCCTCGGAATCTGCAAATTCCTCAATCTCTTCAATCGTCTCACCGGCCGCGCTGGATATGTCCGCCCGCGCGGGAGCTATCCCGAAGAGTGGCGCGCTCAACTGCCCTCTATCTTTACGGTGAATCCTGAGCTCCTGAAGCTCGCTCACGCTGAAGCCCTCAAGCATTCGAAGGAGGTGCGCTATGCGTAAGCCCTTCTCCGTTTCGGTATTCGCCCGCCTGCTTTCCACGGATATGAGCGAGGTGAAGAACCTCCCGGCCGCCTATATCGATGAGTGCACCGAGGCCGCTAATGAGCTCTCGGCCTCTATTGCCGACGTCCTCGAAGAATCCGCGGATTCTCTGCAGGGCAATGACGCCGAACTTACTCCGCTCGCGCACATTGCTTCTCTGCAGTCGCTTTGCGCGTCGAATCTGCACTTGCTGAACGACGTTCGCAAACTGCTCTCGTGGGCGAATGCCGACGCTCCCCGGAAGTCTTCGGCCCCGGCGGCGCCTATTTATGGGAAAGCCTCGGCCGACGTTAAAGCACTCACCGCCGCCGCCCAGCTCATGGGCGAGCGCCTTGCGCCCGTCGATGTGAAAACGAATCACATGGCGATTTACCCGGCTATCGAACTCGCTCGCGGCATTGCTGATGTGCTTGCGAACAAGGCCGCATGCGCGGGGCTTATCGCCGCTCACGTTGACGCCGACGGCGCCGATGAGCTTGCGGCCGATCTTGCCCAGCTCGCGCGCTTCGCGTCAAAGCTGGCTGAAGCGCTCCCGGAAATCGATGGCGCTACGGCCGTATGGGGTGATGTTGATGATGAAGAGGAGGAGCTATGAGAAGCGCTACAAGGAGCGTAATTAGCAAGGGCAAGAACTACCGCAAGGAAGCCGTTCGCGTGGGCAGGGATTTGGCCCGCGCCGTGTGGGAGTTGTTCCCTTATGCGCCGTTCGATGCCGAGGCCGATAGGTTATTTGACTGGTATTTCTGCTTTGAGGTGCAGGGGAAAACGCTTGCTCGGCTGATGGTACCCGGCAGAGGGGCGAGCAATGGCGCTTACGTGAATCCCTGCCAAATGGGGCAGTCTCAATGCCTGCACGTGGATTTCCTCGGCCGCACTGCCGCTGATCGCATTGCCGACGCTCGCCGCCAATGCGCCCGCATCAAAAAGCGCGTTAGGGAGCTGAAGGCGCAGGGCGCCCACAAATTGGCGAACTATCCGACCGTGGCCGAGATGCTGGCGGCATTGGAAGAAAAAGCCGCCAACGCATAAGCGGGCGGCTTAGGAATGAACATTACGCGGGCGGCGCGGATGAAGCAGAGACGCTTGCCGCCCGCTCTAATTTTAGGCCGCGCGATAAAGCCCGGCCTATAGGATCTTAAATGAATAAATCCATTACGGAACATTCTCAGAGCTTTCTTTTCGGGTTAGGCAAGAATAGCCGGGATTCTTTACCCGTAACGCACACCGCCGACGGGTTTGAAAGCTTTGTTTCCTGCATTCGGGAGCTCCCTCGCGGCGCCGAAAAAGACGGCCTATATGTCTCCTCGGCCTTCACAAGACAGCCCGGAGAAAGCGGCCGACGCAAGAACGAGAACGCCCAGCCCCTGCCGGTGCTTTTTCTTGATGTTGATGACGCGACGCCCGAGCAAGCCGAGGCATTGCCCGAGAAGCTGAAAGGCCTGAATGTTGACGCATTCACCTATCCCAGCTTTACCGACGGGGCGCCTAAATACGAAACGGCGGAGAAGGCGAAAGAGCCCGGGCAGACATTCAAGGATATTCGCGCCGAGAGCGGCCGTGTGTTCCCTCACGTCCTTCACGATGCTGAAGGCAGGCCCATTGAGAAGGCGCCGGCATGCGCTCGCTTCCGGGTAGTGCTTAGCCTCTCCCGGGCGCCTTCTCAAGAAGAGCGCGTTTCGTTCATGCACTGGGCGGCCTCTAAGCTGGGCGTTCATTTCGATGGCGCCACTACGGACGCCGCCCGGCTTTATTACACTCCGCGCGCCAACTGCAAGGACGTGGACTTTAAGCGTTACTCCGGCAAGCCGCTGGATGTTGAGGCGGCTTTGCATGAGGCGGCGTTAAGCGATTCGGCCGGGATTTTCGGGGCTCCTCCTCCGGTCACGGCCCCGGCGCCGCTCGCGGTCGGTACCGCCGTCGTTGATGGCCCCATTACTGCCGAGGGTGAAAGCACCGACATTGAAGAATGGGACGATAGCCCTAGCGACGCCCTAGAAAGGCGCTTTGACATTACGCCCGTAACGCGGCCTGAAGAGGATCCCGTGCTTAAGCGCCTATACGCGCTGGGGATGGTTATCGGTCCCTCTAGCAAGAAGAAAGGCGCCTTCGATATTAGGTGCCCGTTCGAGCATGAGCACACTACCGAGGGCGGCGCACGCGATACGCTCTATTACGCTAAGGGGAGTGCGGAGAATACCGACCATAGCGGAAAGCCATTCAAGCTAGGCCGCTTTCACTGCATGCATTCGTGCACGGAAAGACACTCTCAAGCCGAATACTTTTTAGCACTTAGCCTCGCCTATAACGATACCTGCCGGGTGTGGAAAGGCGAAAGCACGGCCTTATTTTTTGGCAGTAAGGGGCGCCGTTTCCATACCGACGCTAACGGAACAGTTACAGTGAGAATCCCGGGCGGAGTATCTAAAGGTGTTGAGGCGCCGGCGACGTTTCATAAAGTCTGCTTCGGCCTTAAGGTTCTTGGCTCGATGAGTGACGATAAAGGCGGCGCGCAAAAGCTTCGCCTGCAATTCCGTGACGATGTTGGGCGCACGCATTTTGCGGATATTCCTCGCAGTGGTCTTGCGGCGCGGGATTCGGCCCCGGTGCTCTCCCCTCTGATTGATGAAGGGTTGCAGATTGCAAGCCGAGATGCAGGGGGCCTGCTTATCGATTATCTCTTTTCATTTCCCTCAGGGCTCCTGCCTCGCTTTATCGGCGTTGATGCTCTTGGGTGGTACCGTGCACCGAACGGGCAAAGCGTTTTCATCCTCAGCGAAGAAACGATTTACCCCTGCACGCCCAGCGCATGGCGCGGCCCGGCAGTTGTGTATTCAGGCACGAAAGACAAAGCGGCAAAGCTCGCAAGCCAAGGCACGTTAGCCCAATGGAAAGAGCGCGCCGCGGGCTATTGCCGTTATTCCTCGCGCATGACGCTGGCTGTTTGCGCGGCTTTCGCGGCGCCCTGCCTCGCCCTGATGAGTGCAGAAGGGGGCGCCTTCAATATCTACGGCCCCAGCTCGCGCGGCAAGTCGCTTTCTCTGAAGCTCGCCGCCTCGGTATTCGGCCGCGGGGATATGGGTAAAGAAGGTAGTACCTCAGGTTATGTTGAAACGTGGCAGGGCTCCGTAGTCGGGCATGAGCAGGCGTGCATTGGTCATAATGATCTGCCGTTGATTTTGGATGAGGCCGCTATGTGCCCGGAGAAGGAGCGCGGCGATAAGGCCTATATATTCGCTAATGGCAGGGAAAAAAAGCGAGGGGGCATTTCTGCTAACGGTGAGGTTCGAAAATCGCACTCTTGGCGCACGCTCGGCCTATCCTCCGCTGAAATGACTGCCGAGCGATGGATTAAGGCAGGGCGCTGGGGAAACAGGGCCTATGCCGGCCAACTTACGCGCTTTACCGACGTATACGCCTGCCCCGTCAATGATGATTTAGGCGTTTTCGAAACGCTCCCGGAAGGCATGAGCGGCGGAGAAGCGGCGCACGCGATTGAGAATGCGGCAGTTGAGTGCTATGGCACCGCCGGTAGGGAGTGGCTTCAATACCTCACGGAACACCGGGAGGAGGCGAAGGAGGCTTTAGCCGCGTCAATGAAAGCCTTTCGCGCACGCTTCAAGGCCGATTTGCAGAAGGGGCAGTTTGCCCGCGTTCTTGACCGCTTCGCGCTTTGCGCCGCGGCCGGGGAGCTTGCAACCTCAATCGGCCTAACAGGCTGGGAAGCACCTGAATTTGGGAAAGACTTTATCGCCGAACAGATTTACGCCTGCGCTCGCGACGCTCTTAAGCCTTTCCGCGTTGGGCATGAGCGGCTAAACGATGTGCGCGCCCTAATCACGATGTGTACGAAAGAATCCGAACGCTTTATTAGTACGCGCCGGGGCATGGGCACCGGGACGCCGCAAGAATGTTATGGCGCCCAATGGTCCGCTAATCGCGATGGAACAAAGTATGCTGGCGCCGATGGAGAAGAGTGGCCGGATTTAACCGGCGGTGCGAGGGCAGATACTCCTAGTGAAGATAGAGAGGAGCATGGGGCGCCAGAGCGAACATTCTTCTTCCATAAGCAGGTATTTCGGGATAATTTTGGCGGGCCGGTCATAGCGAAGGGCCTTGCGCTATGGCTCCAAAGCGAAGGAGTACTAGTTTGCCTTCGTCGCAAAAGCGGCCGAAACGATGGCCTATCGTGGCTAGGAAAGAGCTACGGACTGCCCGTTAGAGAAACGCCCGGTTATTGCATTCTTCTGAATCGCCTTCGCGATTTGGAAGACCGGTTAACCGACGATTAACCTAAGCGCGCCCAACGCATGAAGCCCTCACGTGCTTGATTCAGGCCGTGGGGGCTTTTTTGCTCCCACTTTGAGTTTTAAGAATACTCTTGAAATATCAATGAGTTGATGTGTTCCGCCGGAAAAAGTGGGAGCAGTGAGGGAGCACGGCTATGTTCCCATTTTTTCACTACTGCCACAGGGAATTAAGCCACTTATCCACAGGCGGGAGCAGTGGGAGCACGAAAAAATAGGGAGGGGGAGGGATGGTAGGATAGAGGGAGGGAAAGAACTCAAATTCGGGGAGCCGGGTTTTATATTAGGGTTTGTCCTTAGTGAAGATTTATTGATGGTATGAGTGATGGTATAAAAATTGAAACGCTCATAACCAATTGATATTTAAAGGATGTTCGGTGCCGTTAAGGGCACCAGGTTCTGAATCCCGTATCGCTTCGCGCGGTGCGGGATTTTTTCTTTAATATCAAAGAAAAAGATTGATTTTGAGTAGCGGAAGGCGTACAGGGCGGAAAGGGAGAGAGATGCGGGGAGTAGAGCCTTGAATCGGAAGGCGCCCGGCTTCTTTCCCGGTAAACCGACCTTCTAAGATGAAAAGCAATCGCGCTGTTGCAGCTATCCAACTTTACTTTATATCAGGGTATACCATACACCCCCATATCAATATAATATTTGCTATTAACTATATGAAATTTAAAAGCATACTAGGGTAAACGCTACACATTCTTTTTCACTGAACTTCGTAAGCTCCACGCAGTGCTTTCTCAAGAGCACCGCTCCGGCTCGCGCATCCCACTCGAGTGTGCCGGGGCATCCGATTCAACTTGGAGTTTTAAGTTCATGAACACAAATTTCAAAGTGGTCTTCAACAAGGCGCGCGGCGCTCTGATGGTGGCCAATGAGATCACGTCGAGCGTCCAGGCCAAGGGCACAAAGACTGTTGTTGCGGCGGCTGTTGCTGCGGTGATGGCGGGTGTTGCCGGGACGGCGATGGCGGCGGACCCGGACCCGGTCGCGGTCACGGGTGCCATAGTTAATTCCGGTGTGACGCTGGCGCAAAAAGATGGCGTTGTTGATGCTACTGGAGTTGTCGATAGCACTACGGGTGAGGTTATTGACTCGAAAACCCAGACAGTTGGTGCAAGTACCAGTGTTGAGCTCAATGGCGGCACGCTGAGCGTCGAGTTGATCAAGGGTACAGAAGATAAAACCTTTGCCCTCGGTGAGATCAAGGGTGACGGCAATCTGACGCTTAAGTCGTTTGCGGGCGATGATGCTGCAGCGGCAAAGAGCGCTATCCTCAGTGGTACTGCTATCTCGCTGGGTACGGGCAAGCTGACGCTTTCTTCTACGGAAGGCAAGGTTGCTGGTAAGTTCCGGGTGGCTGCAAATTCAGGTGCTTCCTTCGGTACCGCCGATGTTCTCTACGGCAATGGCGAAATCAAGACTCCGGGCAAGGCCTTTGATACCGTTATTGCAGCGGGTCAGGATCTGACGCTTGAGTCAACGACTGAAGACGTCTCGTACAACAAGGGCACGATTACCAATGCGGGCACGCTGACGCTGAATGCCGCTGATACCCAGACGGGTAAGAATGTGACTGTGAAGGATCAGGTTGCATTCGCCAACACGGGTTTGATCAATGTCACGTCTGCAAGTGGAGCTGCTCAGTTTGATGCCGACTACGATGCAACGGCTGACGCCAATAAAAGCGGTCGTCTCTATGTTGCCGCTACTACGGTGAATGTCGGCGGGGCTCTGAAGGCTGATGAAGTCAAGATCGGCGGTGCTTTTACGACTGACGAGAAAGACACAACGAAGATCACTGATACTGCTTCCATCGCTCTTAATGGAGAAGTTACTGTGCAGAAGGATGCAGATATCTCCGCCACCACTCTGACCCTTGCAGGTCAGACAACGAACGTTCTTGGCGCTGTTACGGCTGACAAGACCAATGTGACGGGTCAGGCGGCGGTGAATGTTCAGACCGGTACGAATAATGGAAAGCCTATTGTTGGTACGGTTTCTCTCGGCGAAATCACGCTGTCAACTTCGGAGACAGAAGGCGAAGTTTCATTCAAGCTTTCGAATGGTGGCAAGGAAGCTGTAACGGCTACCTCTCTCACGCTTAATGCAGGCGACGCGGAGGCTTCTACACCTACCTATGCGGGTACGTTCTCTCTGACGAAGGGTGCTTTCTCCGTTGAGAAACTTGCCAACAACGGCGCCGTTACTCTGAACGATTCCACTTCTGGCGCTTCCTTTACGGTCACGGGTGAATCCGTTAACGCAGGAACGATCACTCTTACGAACGAGAAGGATAATTTCGTTGTCGCTGAAGATGCCTCTCTGACGAATACCGGGCGGATCGGTGGCACGGCTGCCGATGCAGTTTCTGGCACGCTGACGGTCGCCGGCACGCTCGTCAATAAGGAAACAGGCAAGCTTTACACGCAGAATCTCGTTGTTGACGGTACGCTGGAAACGGGTGTTCAGACCACTGACAAGACGCCGGCCCAGGCTTTCCAGTTCTCTGCTATCACGCTGAACGAAAACGGCAAGATCAATCTTGTAGGAAAAGCGGATGAACTGACGAGTTTCTATGAATCGAATGCTTCCGGAACGACGCTGAAACTTCACAACGGAACTTGGAATCTCAACGGCGGCGCGATTGAGGTCAACGGTACGAATGTCCTTGCCGAGACGTCCGACGTCGAACTCGGCAGCAACACAGGTCTTACGCTCAATTTTGCCGGCACCTACACGGTTGGCAACGTTAAGCTCGCTTCAGATGCCAAGGGCGTTACGGTTGCTGCTAAAAAGGGTGCAGTTCTGACCGCCGGTAAAGTGGCGCTGACGAGCTCTATTGCCTCTGCCGGTACGCTGACCGTTGCCGAAGGCGCCGCTCTGACGGTCGATGAGCTCTCGCTCGAGAACTTCACGACGACCGTTTCAGGTGGTTCGCTCGCTGTTATTATTAACATAGGTACAAAATAGTTGACAAGCGGCTACGGTTATGT
>UMGZ01024719.1_pt1 | contig 10986 bp, 6 predicted proteins | sample 1965421 | NCBI WGS metagenome assembly UMGZ01 (sample SAMEA4836087, study PRJEB28245) | human gut metagenome | biome: gut microbiome; material: fecal sample | place: Denmark | collected 2008
GGCTATCTTTTTATGTGGTGAACGCTATCGCGGACGGTTGTACGGATATAAGACAGACGGATATTTCACAAGCGAAGAAGAAGTGGCCAATTCTGCCGTAATCAACCGTTCTGTAGTTGGAGTGGGTGATATCAAGTACGTGGATAAGGATGGCGACGGCAAGATTTCCGCTCCCTAAGACTTGGAATATTTGGGAACAACCACCCCTCGTTTTGTATTTGGGCTGAACTTGAATGCCAGTTGGCGTGAATGGGATTTCGGGGCGGTATTCCAAGGAGTCGGAAAACGGAATTTCTATCTGTCACAGGAAATTATGGCTCCTTTCTCTGTTACATGGGGTAATTTTTCTTATGAAATGCACAATGATTATTGGACTCCTGAAAATCCGAATGCCGCCATGCCCCGTCACTATGCTGGAAGCGGGCATAATTACAGAATTTCTGACCATTGGTTGCAGAATGCGGCTTATCTGAGAATGAAAAACCTTCAACTGGGATATTCATTTAAAAAGGAATGGATAAACAAGATAGGCATGGAGCGTCTGCGTATTTATTTCAGTGGTGAAAATTTGTTTGAGTTCAGTAAGTTGAACAAGAACTTTGACCCTGAACTGACCAGTACCAGCGGATATATTTATCCGATTATGCGTAGTTTTTCTTGCGGTGTAAACTTAACATTCTAAATTTGAAATACGATGAAAAAAGTAATATACTCTTTATTGTTGGCAACTCTTTGTTTGAATAGTGGTTGCAGTGATTTTTTGGACAGAGAGCCTAAAACCACCTTGTCTCCCAACACGTTTTGGAAAACAGAATCGGATTTGCGATTGGCTCTGAATATCCTGTATCAGAACATGAACCGTTCTTATGTATTGGACAACCAAAGTATAGACTGCTTTGCGGCTGTGGGAAACCATGTAAGTAGCGGCAGTTTGACAGCCAGTAATACGGATGATGTTTGGACCAAATCTTATAAACAGATCCGTATTGTCAATGATTTTCTGGAAAACTATGATAAAGCTCAGGTTTCCGAAACCATCAAGAAACGCTATTTGGGTGAAGCGCGATTCTTCAAGGCTTACTATTATTTCAATCTGATTAAAAGATTTGGAAATGTGCCTTACATTAACCATACATTGGATATGGAATCGCCCGAACTTTGGGGAGCCAGAGTGGAGAAAAAGAACATCTTGGATGATATCTTGGAGGAATTGCTTTTGGCAGAACAGGATGTTCCTGTGAAAAGTGCAATAAAAACGGATGTGGGAAGAGTGACGAAAGGGGCTGTTCAGGCTTTGACCTCACGCATAGCGTTGTATTATGGCACCTATTATAAATTCCGTGGAGAAGAAGGCTATCGGCAATATCTTACTATTGCCCGTGATGCGGCAAAGCGTTTGATTGACTCTAAGGAGTATGCCATTTACAAGGACTATCGCAACTTGTTCCTGTTGCCGGGAGAAGATTCATCAGAGCACATCTTGTCCTATAGATATTCAGAAGACGCTAACACTTATAATCCGCGTATCAGAGGAGTCATTGTGGACTTTATTCAAGAACCGACAAAATGGTTGGCGGATGCGTTCTTGTGCAAGGACGGATTGCCTTTGGACAAATCTCAATACAAAGTTGAGTATCTGCCGTTGGGTAAGGAATTTGAGAACCGTGATCCCCGTATGGCTTTGACTATATGGAAACCGGGAGACTCTTTCTTGGGAAGCCCGTTTGTGCCTAATTTGTCTAACCAAACAAAGACAGGCTATATGTTTAAGAAATATGGAGATGAGGATTCATATTCTAATATACATTCTCAAATTGATGAGATTTTGATACGTTATGCCGAAGTTCTTTTGAATTATGCCGAGGCTGCATACGAGCTGGATGAAAACATTTCAGATGCAGACTTGGATGTCTCTATCAATGAGATAAGGAGGCGCTTTGAGTCTGACCCAAATTGTCTTCCTGATCTTACCAATGTTTTTGTAGCTTCGAACAACTTAAACATGCGGGAGGAAATCAGACGCGAAAGAAGAGTGGAGATGGCTTCTGAGTCGTTGCGTTATGACGATTTGATTCGTTGGAAGGTGGCAGAGACGGAACTACCCCAAGAGATATTGGGTGCTAAGTTTGATCAAGAAGCTTATCCGGGTGTTGTGCCTGGCAAGGATATTAATTTGAATGAAGATGGCTTTATTATCGTTCAAAGCAAAAACACAAGAACCTTTGATGTTGAAAAGAATTATCTATTTCCATTGCCGCTCCGTGAGTTGTCTTTGAATGAAAAACTTACTCAGAATGCAGGATGGGATTAATTAAGAAACATATTCAAAAGAATCTAAAATGAAAATATTCGATAAAAAGAAGTTGGCTTCGCTGGGCTTGGCTTTGTTTGCTGCCGGAACATCGGCGCAAGAAAAGCCCAATGTGATTGTTTTTCTGGTGGATGATATGGGTTTGATGGATACTTCACTACCCTTTATTGTTGACGAACAGGGAAATCCGGTGAGGCAACCTTTGAATGACTGGTATCGCACTCCCAATATGGAGCGCTTGGCAGGGCAGGGGATACGTTTCTCGACCTTTTATGCCCAGAGTGTAAGTTCTCCTTCCAGAACCTCTTTGATGACGGGGCAGAATGCTGCCCGTCATCATACGACAAATTGGATTGATCCTTACGGGAACAATCGTGACACGTATGGTCCTATGGAGTGGAATTGGGACGGATTGACGGAACAGAGTCTGACTTATCCGAAAGTGCTGCAAGAAGCTGGCTACAAGACCATTCATGTGGGGAAAGCCCATTTTGGACATGCGGGCAGTGTGGGTGAAGATCCTACCCGCTTGGGTTTTGACGTGAACATTGCCGGTTGTGCCATCGGTCATCCGGGAAGTTATCATGGTGAAAACGGTTACGGATGGATTAAGGGACATAAGCCTAACGCAGTACCCGGCTTGGAAGCTTATCACAACACGCCTACTTTTCTTACGGATGCATTGACGATGGAGGCGGGAAAGGAAATGGAAAAAGCGGTTGCCGCCAAACAGCCTTTCTACCTTAATTTAGCCCATTATGCGGTGCATGCTCCTTTTGAAACAGACGATCGGTTTATAAAGAACTATCAAAACAGTGATAAGAGCAATCAGGCAAAAGCTTTTGCTACCTTGATAGAAGGCATGGACAAATCATTGGGAGATGTATTGGACAAGCTGGAAGATTTGGGCGTGGCAGAGAATACATTGATTGTCTTCTTGGGAGACAATGGCGGAGATGCTCCTTTGGGCGGAGCCGCCGACTATGGTTCGTCTGCTCCATTGAAGGGTAAAAAAGGCTCGGAATATGAAGGAGGAGTGCGTGTGCCGTTTATTGTAAGTTGGGCAAAGCCTGATTCAAACAATGAATTCCAGCGCAGGTATCCGATAGCCGGAGGCAAGGTGCAGACACAGATGGCTACCATCATGGATATTTTTCCGACTGTGCTTTCTGTGGCCGGTATTGATTTGCCTGAGAATTATGTGCCGGACGGAAGTGACTTAAAGAAACTGCTTCAAGGAAAGCCGGACAAGAAGCATCGGGATGACTTCTTGATGCATTTCCCTCACAATCACAGAGGAAGTTATTTCACTACGTATAGAAAAGGGGATTGGAAGTTAATTTATTATTATCATCCTGAAAAGGATGGAATTCCTTCTTACAAGTTGTTTAATTTGGCAGAAGACCCTTATGAAAAGAATGATTTGGCAAGCGCTGAACCTAAAATGGCGAGAAAGATGTTCAGGCTGATGAAGGAACGCTTGCAGAAGGAAGGGGCCTTGTATCCGATAAATAAAGAAAACAAGACACTTTACCCCATCCTGCCGATGAAAGATTAAAGACTGACCCGTTGGCGGAATTAATTTAAGTTGATAAATATGAGTAAAAGGTTGTACATATCGCTGTTTTTTAGTAACTTAGTGGTGATCAAAACATTAAGTTCAAACCATCGTATGTACAACCTTTATACAAAATTCGTCAAAATACTTGAGATTTGAACAGAACAGAATTACTATCAATCGTTTCAGAGCAGATTGCGGATTATTGTTGTCCGCTAAACACAAGAAGTCGGTTTGAACCCATTGTTATTCAATAAATTCAAATAAACTTCTTCATACCAAGCCCTCATGCGCGTATGTGTGAGGGCTATTTTTCTGCTTCGTCAGCCTCCGGTGGGCTCTCCCGAATGGCAGCCAATGCCTCCTCCCAGTCTTTTTCGGGATGCTCAAGGAATCCCTGCACATCGATGTAGTACATCAGCATGATTCTGACGATGGTGGCAAGTCCAGAGAAGCTCCATGAGCGGCTGATGCCCTTTTGCAGCAGCGTAATGAGTAGATTGGCGATGAGCGTTACCCAAACTTGTATCTTGATGGCGTTGGCACTCTCTCCGTAGAAGTATCTGATTGGGAAATTCTGCTTTATCTGCTTGAAAAGGGACTCTATGGCCCATCTGGCCTTATAAATCGATACGATTTCCTCGTATTCTGTCTCAAGATCGTTTGTAAGCAGTCGTATGACCTTGGCACTGCCTTTCTTCTTTTCATCGATGTATGTGACGATACGGGCATGATGCTCTATCGTTTTCTTCTCCATCTCGCCTGTTTCCTCATTCTTGCTCTTGATTTCTTTGCGGAAGATGACAAATTCCTCCTTCCACTGCATCAGACCCTCTGCATTCATGTACCAAGTGCTCTTTGTGACTTCATACGTCAGGTTCTGCTTCATCTTGGTCACGTATATGACGCCACGCTGCGTTATTTCCTCGTATTTGGCATAGTCAATGTAAGCCCTGTCTATGGTAAGGATGTCGCCCTTGTTCTGTTTTCCTGGGCAAAGCATGAAATGGTCGTGCGTGGCCGCTGAAGTGAACTCTACGTCACATGGTACGCCTTCGTTGCCTTGGATGCACGTATGCACCTTCATACCGCCTTTCTTCTTTCCTGTTTTGGGATTGCGTCCAACGCCCTTGAATATGAGGTTAGAGAAGAGGCTGATGGTCGTAGAATCGATAATCTGGAGCTTCTTCATCCACTTCGGCATCTTGCCCGAGGGGCTGTCCGATGAAAGTTTGTCCTTGTATGTGAGATAAAGCCTCTGATAAATCTTGCCGAAAATCTCGTGCGAGCGTCTGGCATTCGCATCAGAGATCGTACTGCGTCTTGGAAGGTCCTTTATGCCAAGGTGAGCTAGCTTGCGCCACTCCATCATTGTGGCTGAGGTGATTTCACGCAAGGAATCGAAGCGCATGATGACTGCATACAGCATCACTGTGAGGTGACACCATGCATTGAACGACTTTACATACCTCTCTCCACCCATATCGCGGCTTATTTGGAGAATGTTTTGCTTGTTAAAGTAATTCAGTAGCTGGTTTAGTATAGGCTGTCCGAGAAAATGTGTACCTTTGGCCATAATTTGGTAATGATGTTTGTTTTGTCGCAGCAAAATTGCCAAAAAGGGCTGATTCCTCGAGTAGGAATCAGCCCAAATTTTTATTCTTGGAAGCTTGCATACACATGCATACGCGCGTACCCGAGCTTTGAAGTTTTAGCGGACAACAATAAATCCAAATAATATGAGATCCATGAAAAGATTCGTAATTACTGTTTTGGCAGGATGCCTGATTGGAAACAGCCTATTGGCTCAGAAAGAGCAGTTGGCACATGGGTATCCGATTGATCCTGTACCCTTTACTTCCGTGAAAGTTTCTGATTCCTTTTGGGGACAACGTTTGAAAGCCAGTCGTGAAGTGACTATTCCATTGGCCTTTAGTAAGTGTGAGGAAACGGGGCGTTACCGTAACTTCGAGTTGGCGGCACATCCGAGTGATACGACGAAAGTGACGGGCTATTCGTTTGACGATACCGATGTGTATAAAACGATAGAAGGAGCCAGTTATTTGTTACAGACTTATCCTGATAAGCAGTTGGCACATTATATGGATAGTGTACTAGATATTGTGGCGGCTGCGCAGGAACCCGACGGCTATCTGTATACAGCCCGTACGATGAATCCGAAGCATCCGCATGAATGGGCTGGCAGCAAGCGTTGGGAAAAGGTGGAAGAATTAAGTCACGAGTTTTATAATCTAGGACACATGGTAGAAGGAGCCATTGCTCATTATCAAGCTACGGGCAGTAGGAAATTCCTGGATATCGCTATTCGCTATGCTGATTGTGTGTGCCGTGAAATAGGCGATGGAGAAGGACAAGTCGTGCGTGTTCCCGGACATCAGATAGCCGAAATGGCATTGGCTAAGTTATATCTGGTAACCGGTGATCAGAAATACCTCGATCAGGCCAAATTCTTTCTGGATAAGCGCGGTTATACTTCCCGAAAAGACGAATACAGTCAGGCCCACAAACCGGTCATCGAACAGGATGAGGCGGTCGGACATGCTGTCCGGGCAGCTTATATGTATGCAGGTATGGCCGATGTGGCGGCGTTATCGGGCGATACTTCGTATGTACATGCGATTGACAGGATCTGGGATAACATTGTTTCGAAGAAACTCTATATTACGGGTGGTATTGGCGCGACCAATCAGGGAGAAGCTTTTGGTAAGAATTATGAATTACCCAATATGTCGGCTTACTGTGAGACTTGTGCAGCGATTGGTAATGTATATGTCAATTATCGGTTGTTCCTCTTGCATGGAGATGCCAAATATTATGATGTGTTGGAACGAACTTTGTATAATGGCCTGATTTCGGGCGTCTCGCTCGACGGTGGCGGATTCTTCTATCCTAATCCGCTGGAATCAATGGGCCAGCATCAACGGCAGCCTTGGTTCGGTTGTGCATGCTGTCCGTCCAATATCTGCCGCTTTATTCCTTCATTGCCGGGTTATGTGTATGCGGTGAAGCATGATCAGGTTTATGTGAACCTGTTCATGGGCAACGAAGCCGAACTGAAAGTAGGAGGTAAGAAGGTCATTCTGCATCAGGAAACCCGTTATCCGTGGGACGGCCATGTGACACTGACGGTAGATAAGAACTCTGCCGGAACATTTGCGATGAAGATTCGTATTCCAGGCTGGGTGAGAAATCAGGTTGTACCAAGTGATCTGTATACTTATTCCGACGGGAAACGTCCGGGTTATTCAGTCAAAGTAAATGGAGAAGAAGTTACTTCAGCCTTGGAACAAGGCTATTTTACCATCGAGCGGAAATGGAAGAAAGGTGACCGCATAGAACTTCAGCTGGATATGGAAGTCCGTACCGTAAAGGCAAACGGAAAAGTGGAAGCAGATCGTGGTCGTGTGGCTGTTGAGCGCGGACCAATTGTCTATTGTGCGGAATGGCCTGACAACGACTTTAACGTCTTGAGCCTGCTGATGAATCAACATCCACAGTTTGAAGTCGTGGAAAAACCGGGTTTATTGTATGGCTTGAATCAGATTAAAACATCGGTACAGACCTTGGAATATGATGAGCAAGGACGTTTGCTTGCTAAAGACCGGCAGTTAACACTGATACCGTATTATGCCTGGGCTCATCGTGGACCTGGAAACATGGCGGTTTGGTTGCCTTCTGAAGTCAGGGCAACGCGTCCGGTAGCTATTCCTACCTTGGCATCCAAGAGTCAAGTTTCTGCATCACATCCGGCTAAGTCTCTGACTTCTATTACGGATGGTTTGGTGCCGGCTGATGAAAATGACCGTACCATCCCGTATTATCACTGGTGGCCGAAAGAAGGAACGACCGAATGGATTGTTTATGAATTTCCTGAAAAGACAGAAGTCTCCAGTTCAATTGTTTATTGGTATGATGATGCGCCTTGGGGAGGTTGCCGTTTGCCTCGTTCGTGGAAGATTTATTACAAGAATGAAGCGGGCGAGTGGACGGCTGTTCCAGAAGCTGATGCGTATCCCATTTCTAAGGGAAATCCGAATACAGTTCATTTTGCTCCTGTGAAAACTTCAGCTGTCAAGTTGGAAGTTGTTTTACCGGAAAAGAACGCTGCCGGGTTGTATGAGTGGGAGATTCAGTGATAGGGAGATGCGTGGAACGGATAGTTTGTTGATAATCCAAACTATAAAATACGATTTCCGGTATCGAAGAATCAATAAATTTCGTACTTTTGTCGATTCGTAGAGACATAGGTTTGATGGCCAGTCAGATTGCCTTTTGAAAGGCGTGCAACGAAAGACTGGCCTTCTGTTTGTAGATATTGACCTCTTGAATGAGTATGAATTAATAAACAAAATAAAAACAATGGAATTAGCAAGTAAGTATAACCCCGCTGATGTGGAGGGAAAATGGTACCAGTATTGGCTGGACAACAAGCTTTTCAGTTCTAAACCCGACGGTCGTGAACCTTATACCGTCGTTATTCCGCCCCCCAATGTGACGGGCGTGCTCCACATGGGTCACATGCTTAACAATACTATTCAGGATATTTTGGTACGTCGTGCCCGCATGATGGGTAAGAATGCCTGCTGGGTTCCGGGAACGGACCATGCTTCTATTGCAACTGAAGCCAAGGTGGTAAATAAACTGGCACAACAAGGTATCAAGAAAACGGATTTGACGCGTGAGGAATTCTTGAAACATGCTTGGGCGTGGACGGAAGAACACGGTGGCATCATCTTGAAGCAGTTGCGCAAGCTGGGCGCTTCCTGCGATTGGGACCGTACGGCGTTTACCATGGATGAAGAACGGAGCAAGAGCGTGATCAAGGTCTTTGTTGATTTATATAACAAGGGTTTGATTTATCGGGGAGTCCGGATGGTCAATTGGGATCCGAAAGCCTTGACCGCCTTGAGTGATGAGGAAGTTATCTATAAAGAGGAACATAGTAAGTTGTATTACCTGCGTTATAAGGTAGAAGGTGATCCGGAAGGACGTTATGCAGTCGTGGCTACGACTCGTCCGGAAACGATTATGGGTGATACGGCCATGTGTATCAATCCGAACGACCCGAAGAATCAGTGGTTGAGAGGAAAGAAAGTGATCGTTCCGTTGGTAAATCGGGTAATCCCGGTGATCGAAGACGATTATGTAGATATCGAATTTGGTACAGGTTGTTTGAAAGTGACTCCGGCACATGATGTGAACGACTATATGTTGGGTGAAAAATATAATTTGCCAAGCATTGATATCTTTAACGATAATGGAACATTAAGCGAAGCTGCCGGTATGTATGTCGGTATGGATCGTTTCGATGTTCGTGAACAGATAGAGAAAGATCTGGCTGCTGCTGATTTATTGGAAAAGGTAGAGGCTTATACCAATAAAGTTGGTTTCTCTGAACGTACCAATGTGGCTATCGAACCGAAGTTGTCTATGCAATGGTTCCTGAAGATGCAGCATTTTGCTGATATGGCTTTACCTCCGGTCATGAATGATGAGCTGAAATTCTATCCTCCGAAATATAAGAATACGTATCGTAACTGGTTGGAGAATATCAAAGACTGGTGTATTAGCCGTCAGTTGTGGTGGGGACATCGGATTCCGGCTTACTTCTTGCCCGAAGGTGGTTATGTTGTGGCAGAAACACCGGAAGAAGCCTTGAAGCTGGCTCAGGCAAAGACGGGAAATACTTCCCTGAAAGTGGAAGATCTGCGTCAGGATGAAGATTGTCTGGATACATGGTTCTCTTCTTGGTTGTGGCCGATTTCATTGTTTGATGGTATCAACAATCCTGGAAATGAAGAGATCAAGTATTATTATCCGACTTCCGACCTGGTAACCGGACCGGATATCATCTTCTTCTGGGTAGCTCGTATGATCATGGCTGGTTATGAATATATGGGCGATATGCCTTTCAAGAATGTTTATTTCACCGGTATTGTGCGCGATAAGATCGGCCGAAAGATGTCTAAGTCGTTGGGTAACTCACCGGATCCGTTGGAACTGATCGAGAAGTATGGTGCCGACGGTGTTCGCATGGGTATGATGTTGTCTGCTCCGGCTGGAAATGATATTCTGTTTGATGATGCTTTGTGTGAACAAGGACGTAACTTCAATAATAAGATCTGGAATGCCTTCCGCTTGGTTAAAGGCTGGAATGTGGCTGAAATCGAGCAACCGGAATATGCGAAATTAGCTATTGCCTGGTTTGATGCCATGTTGTCAAAGACTGCTGCCGAAGTTAATGACCTGTTCGGCAAATATCGTTTGAGCGAAGCCTTGATGGCCGTTTACAAATTGTTCTGGGATGAATTCTCCAGCTGGTATCTGGAAATGATCAAGCCGGCTTATGGACAACCGATTGACAAGGCTACTTACGAGAAGACATTGGAATTCTTCGACACGCTGCTGAAGCTGCTTCATCCGTTCATGCCGTTTATCACGGAAGAATTGTGGCAGCATATTTATGAACGTAAGGATGGAGAAAGCATCATGGTTCAGACATTGAAGGTCGCAGAAAACTATGATGAGGCAATTATCGCCAAGTTCGAAGTTGTTAAGGAAGTGATTGGTGGTATCCGTACAATCCGTTTGCAGAAGAACATTGCCCAGAAAGAAACATTAAGTCTGGAAGTTATTGGTGAAAATCCGGTAGCCGCATTTGATTCAGTGATTGCAAAACTGTGTAACTTGTCTGCTATTACCACGGTAAGTAATAAGGCCGACGGTGCTGCTGCCTTCATGGTGGGAACGACAGAATATGCGGTACCATTAGGAAACCTGATCAATGTGGAAGAAGAGCTGAAAAAACTGGAAGCCGACTTGAAATATCAGGAAGGATTCTTGCAGAGTGTGATGAAGAAACTTAGCAATGAGAAGTTTGTCAGCAAGGCTCCGGCTCAGGTGATTGAAATGGAACGGAAGAAACAGGCTGATGCAGAAACAAAGATTGCCGCTTTGAAAGAAAGCATCGCCGCGCTGAAGAAATAATACGTAGTCAATAGAATACAGAAAGGCTGCCAGCCGACCGGATATCCGGTGTAGCTGGCAGCCTTTTTTGTTGGCCTTTATATCCATAAAAAGAGGGAACCTGCCGAAG
>UMGZ01043443.1_pt1 | contig 10984 bp, 10 predicted proteins | sample 1965421 | NCBI WGS metagenome assembly UMGZ01 (sample SAMEA4836087, study PRJEB28245) | human gut metagenome | biome: gut microbiome; material: fecal sample | place: Denmark | collected 2008
GTTGGGGGTCAATTGAATCGTGGCCGCATTAGACGACTTTTAGGTTACTCTCTCCTGAACTCATTTCATTTGGGACAGCAATGCTTCGGGACTGAAAACCGACCGATTCGCGGACTTCTCTGATCCGCAACACTGCCTTCGGCGAGCCCGGGACGCCTGCCGAAATGAATGAAGAAGCGCACCGGCATTTACACTGCTGCCTTTCGATACTCTTCGCTTTCAAGCCAGACCTGCAGGAACGTCGCAGGAGCAACCGTTCGGATCGGACAATCCGGATAGGCTTGATGGAAATCGGGACCAAGTCTTGATTTTGAGGAGGGAGAGATTTTGCATTCGAATGCCTCCATTTTCCCATCCACTACTTCAATGAAATCCTGTTTGTTGGATTTCTTCTTCGAAGTGCGCCAGAAATAAACCCGTCCGGAATCCTGTCGGTATGAATAATATTTCACGCGCTCCATGAAAAAGAAGTTTTCCCATAGAGCACCTTTATCCTGACGCGTCGACAATGGATCAAAATTATTAATGATCGCATTCCTGATTCCATTGTCGCAGAAATATATCTTTTTCCCTTTTTTTCAGTTCGTTGGCTAAATTTTTTGCATACGAAGGGCATACTTTGACAATGAAGCACTCTTCGAGCAGAGTGACGTAATCCGCTACTGTATTTCGATTCAACCCGGTTTCATTTGCGAGTCCGTCAAAACTCACTTCTGAACCGACATTCAAAGCAAGCAATCGGACGAGATCAATGAACTTATTGGGAAGGCGTATTCCACCCAGTGCAAAAACATCTTTGAAAAGAATGTCTTCCGTGTAATGCTTCAGGATAAGTTTTGCATTTTGCTGTTCATTGCAGACTTCGGGGAGCATTCCATTTACCAAATGCCACTCAATATCTCTTAAAACCTTTGCCCAGCTGCTTTCAGGCGCCGCAGCGAGTTCTGTAACTGAGAAGGGCCACATTTCTCTTTTTATCAGACGGCCGACAGCAGATTCCTTCACGCCTTCCGCCAGATCAAGTGATGAAGACCCCGCAGCAAAGATCTTTACCGGGTGCTCAAGAGTCTTGTTGAGATCCACCATGCGTTTGAGGAGGAGTCCGATGCCCGGGACGCGCTGCGCTTCATCGATAACGATCGCGTCTGCTTGATAGAGAAGTGTTTTGACGTCGCCGGAGGAAAAGAGCGAGAGTCTTTCCAGATCACTCGGTACGTCGCCGGAAAACCAGGCTGCGGAGCTGGAAACGATGCCCTGGAGCAGCGTGGTTTTGCCCGTTTGCCGCGCACCGAAAATGACAACCGCTTTGGGCGGCGTTTGAGTCGCGATGGAAGCCTGCAGTTCTCGAGGGGTGAGTTCCATAGGAAAAAGCCTCGTTATGACGAAGAATTTTCCGGAAATTTCTCCGTTATGGTAGAGAAATTTCCAGGAAGAATCTATTCCCTGAGGCGGAGATCCTTACACAGATCACCGGCCTCCATCGGCTTTCAGCGTCTGCTGCGCTTTGCCTGCGGCGCGTACTTCGCAATGCACTCGTCGATCGCACGCGTGTTATCGCCGCTCACCACTTCGATGGCAGCTCTCTCGTCTGCCGTAAGACCTTCAAAGAAGGCTTCCAATACCTTGGACGCGCGGCCTTCATGCGCCCAGACCAGACGGTTCTTCTCACGGTCAAACACGGCGGTGACAACATTCTTGCCTTGGGTGAAGCTCCTCTCATTCACTGCAATGTGCCGGAGGCCGGTGAAGCGACTGCCCGCGTTCTGCCACTCTTTTTCCCTGACGCGCTCCACGCAGCGGGGGACGGTGGCCCAATCGATGCGCATGAGGCAGGCAGCGAGAGTCGTAGAGACTCCAGAAGCAAGCGTCGCCGTCTGCCAGTCAAAGTCCTTGGTGAAGCGCGACCCGGGATACGCCCAGGGAACGGATGCCGTAACGACGCCGTGCTCCGGACACTGGATGCGGGGCGGCGCGTAGCGCAGATAGACAAGCACGTCGCCCCAGTCGAGAGCGCGCCAGGTTCTCGCCGGACGACCGCCGCGGTCGTAGCCCGGACAGTTTTTCCCGCACTGCGGGCACACATGCTGCAGGCGCTTATATGGCTGCACATCGACCGTCAGGATCCTTTCCTGATCGGAACCAAGTCTGAATTCGCAGTTCTCTACGACGATGTTCTGGAGATTCAGAACGTTTTTCAATAGTTTGGCGGTCAGATCCATGAGATGTCTCGGTTCACCTTATGAAGTTCGCGCCACGGCGTTGACAGATGACTTTGACGGCTGGGAATCCAAAGGAAAATCATCAAGCTGCGCGCCTCATCTGGTCCGCTCTTATGCAGAAAGATTCAAACAAGCTAAATCAGCGCGATATCGGGCAGGATCCGGTTTTCCATATCGTGATCCACGAGCACGTAGTCCTCGTCGGAAGCGCCGTCCAGCGAGAAGCGGCGGGCGCCCCGCATGAACTTTTCAAAATAGATGTCGCGGAAGACCTCGCACATGACGAGCGATTCTTCATCATTGCCGCCTCTGTAATGCTCGAGAACTTCCTCATCGAGCTCCGCCCCGAATTTGTACCCGCGGCGAATGAGCATGTCCTTCATGGTCCACCAGTACGGGCCGTAGGTGAGATAGCAGGCAGGATCCTCAAGAAGCCGCTCGCGGATCACCGTGAGGCCGAACCCGACCAGGTCGGTTGTCCCGCGTCTCGCCCTGAGCATCCGCTTCATGGTGCGGACTTTCGCGTGAATGCGTTTGAGATCCATCTTGTATTCCGTGTATTCCATAGCATCAACTCCTGAAAGTTAAAAAAAACGCATTAATATATTTATTATTTTTATCGAGTCTTGCCAACGTTCTAAGTGATAAAAGATTCTCCTCAGGACGCAGCATCATGGCTCAAACGAAAGATGGTGCACGTCTCCCCTGCACCCGCAGAGACGCCGCGTGCCCTGATATAGAAAAGGACCGGCTAAGCTTCTCGAGCTCTCGGTCCTTTGTCCTAAGAATGACCGCAGATTACTTCTGCAGGATCTTGATGTTCCTCAGGCGGTTGATCGCGTCCTCGAGCACCCGGTCGTCGCCCTTCGCAAAGTGCAGACGAATGTAGTCGTGCACGGGCTCGCGGAAGAAGCTCGACCCCGGAACAGCGCCGAGCTTCACCTTTTCGGCGAGGTCGAGGCAGAACTGATAGTCGTCGTCATAGCCGAAGTCCCTGATGTCAACGAGCACGAAGTACGTGCCCTGCGGACGGAAGTACCTGAGGCCCAAGGAATCGAGTCCTGAAAGGAAGAGATCGCGCCGGTGCGTGTATTCGGCCTGAAGCTCCTCGTAGTAGTCGTCGCCGAACCTGAGGCCCGTGACGGCCGCTTCCTGGAGGGGCGCCGCAGCGCCGACCGTCAGGAAGTCGTGAACCTTGCGGACGCGGTCGAGCGCTTCCGCGGGCCCGAGGACGTAGCCCAGGCGCCAGCCCGTGATCGAATAGGTCTTCGAGAGCGAGTTGCAGACAATCGTGCGCTCGCGCATGCCGGGGAGCGCCGCAAAGTACGTATGGACCGCGGGCTTGTAGATGATGTGCTCGTAGACCTCGTCCGTAATCACGAAGGCGTCGAATTCCTTCACGATTTTCGCGATCGCAAGGAGCTCGTCCCTCGTGAAGACCTTGCCGGACGGATTGGACGGGTTGCAGAGAATGAGGGCCTTCGCGCCCTGACGGAAGGCATTTCTGAGCTCCTCCTCGTCAAACGAGAAGGAAGGGGGCTTCAGCGGCACGAAAATGGGTTCTGCGCCCGAAAGGATCGCGTCGGCGCCGTAGTTCTCGTAGAAGGGCGAGAAGATCGCCACCTTGTCGCCGGGGTTCACCGTTGCGAGAACGGAGGCCATCATGGCTTCCGTGCCGCCGCAGGTGACGGCGACCTCGGAATTCGGATCGTATTCGAGTCCGCTGAAGTGCTTCACCTTTTCGCAGAGCGCTTCGCGGAAATTCTGCGCGCCCCAGGTGGTTGCATACTGGTGCGGTCCCTGGTAGGCGACTTCCGCAAGGCGCTTCAGCATCGGTTCGGGCGGGTTGTAGTCGGGGAACCCCTGCGCGAGGTTGAGGGCGCCGTATTTGGCGCAGACGCGGCTCATGCGGCGGATGACGGAATCGGTAAAGGTGCTGCTGCGTTGGCTCAGCGTGATCATGAATATCTCCCCTGCTCGAACGAAAAGCTTCGATGGCGTTTGTCTCATGATTCTGCGCTCATCCGCAGAGAGATCAGGGATTGATTGAAGTAATACCTGCGCCATCTCAATGCGTCCTATACCAACGACCTAACCCAAACGAACTATCAAAAATGGGAAGAACTTTTCTCTGAAGTGATCGGAGACGCGAGGAAAGATCCAATAGGCGCATCCAATCGATTCCAATAGATTGTTTTCAAGGGGCCCGCACGAAGCCGACCACTTCAGGCGATCCCCAAGGCCCCGCATCAAGAATCGGGCGCACCCGCAAAAATCAACCGCAAAAAGGAATCCGACCAAATGCCTCTCTCCAGAATTACGCTCGCCGCCGCAGCCGCTGCGCTCTCCCTCACAGCAGCCGCTGCCGCCTCCGCCGCCGAGGTTCAGATCTCCGGCATCATTGCCGAAGGCTTCTACTACACGAACCCCAAGAACGGCGACGATTCGTTCAAGATGGCCGGCTACAAGGAAACGCCGTGGGATTCCGCCATCAACCTGAAAGGCACGGAAAAGCTCTGGGACGACTGGTACGCGGGCTTTCATGTCGGCTCCACCATCGCGCTCGACACGGGGTCTCTCGCCAACCAGGATCACCTTTTCGGCTCCACGCGCCTCTTCGTCGGCAACAACGACATTGAGTTCTCCTTCGGCCGAATCGCGAACTTCTCCTGCGCGACGCAGCCCTATTCCATGTACATGCGCCTTCGCGCCAACATGACGAACGCGAGCTTCGTGGGCATCGCCCCGGCAAACGTCACCTTCAATGCGCCGGAAAACCTCGACAACGCCGTCGCCTTCTCGACCAAGGGCACGAAAGGCTTCTTCCTTCAGGGTCTTTATTCCAACGGCTCGGAAACCCAGGAAAAGAACTACGGCTGGTCGGACCGCAACATCGTCGCTCAGCTCGCAGGCGGCTGGACGGGCGAAAAGCTCCGCTTCGGCACCATCCTCTCCTGGGAGAAGCCTGATCATCTCAATCCCGAGGCCCCGAAGAAGCATGACACCTTCGGCACGCACCTGATCGCGAGCTACGACTTCGGGCCCGTTGTCTCTGCCGTCACCTACTACCACGGCGAAAACGACTGGCGCATCGGCGCTGCTGCCGACCTCAGAAACCAGATGGTCGGAGCTTCACGCTACGACCAGTCCGCAAAAGGCCTGAGAAGCAACGCCGTTGTGGTGACGGCCGCCTATCCCGTGGGACGCCACACCTTCACGGGGTCCCTCACCTACGGGAAGTTTGAATGGCAGGGGAATAAAGAAGGCCTCAGCGAAACCGAAGGCACCGTCATTTCGGGCGGCAGCGTCTACTACTACGCGCTTTCAAAGCGCACGCGCCTTTATCTCGCCGCCTCCTACGCTGACGGCGACAAGCTGTTGTCCAAACCTGCCCGCTTCAACCAGTTCATGGGTGCGGCCGGCATGATGCACAACTTCTGATTTTTAGCAGAGAAACACTCCTCTTTTCTTCATATTCTTTCTCGGAAGTCTGCCCGGAAGAGGCCCCGAAAGCCTCTCCGGGATTTTTTTGCTGTTGAACTTCACTCCAGACATCGGGAAGGCTCCCAGAAGAGCTTCTTGCCGCCTATCTCGCGATGGAAAATTGATGAGGCCGAGCTCTATCCGGAAGCGTCGAAGCATTGCTCCCCGGTTTCGACAAGCCGCTTTCGGGCTCTGATTCTGAATACTGCGCTGCGGCCGGCAATCCGGCAGCAAGCCCCATCTTTCACCCATCAAACCTCATTGGCGCGCCTTCCTGCGCATCCCGCCGAAACCCTGATCCAAATCAAAGCGTCCCCGGGCATAAACCGAATTGACTAAGCAGATTCTTTCTTCATCGCGCTCATAGAATCGAAAGACCCCAAGCCGGACAAGGCCCGGCAGCGATTTTTCTGTTTACCGATACTTTTTCCGGAGACACTCAACATGGCGCTTCAACTTCGTCTCAAGGTTCGCGACTGGGATTTCTGGACGCCGCTTCTTCTGGGCGACGTCAAATCCGAGAAGCTCGACATTCAGACCACCCGCGTTTCGTCCCTCATCGACAACGTTGCCGAGGACCCGGAAGCGGATGCCGCCGAGATGAGTCTTTCGCGCTACAACCTGCGCATCGACCAGAATAAGGCCCAGGGCATCGTCGCCGTTCCCTTCTTCATCATGCGGGGCTTCCGCACCCGCAACATCGTGACGACGAACGGGAGTCCCCTCGAGCGCATTGAAGACCTCGAAGGAAAGACCATCGGGCTTTCGGGCTGGCAGGATTCCGGCAACACCTGGACCCGGGCGCTTCTGCGCCGCGCGGGCGTCGACTGCGACAAGATCAACTGGGTGCTCTCGCGCTGCACTGCCAAGGACAAGGTCGAGCCCAACCGCGGCAAGGCCTTCTGGAACGGCGCCAACATCACGCACGAGGAAAACGAGGTTCCGCTCGTCGACATGCTCCATAGCGGCCGCATCGATGCGATGTTCCAGGCCTTCATGCCGCAGGGCTACTGCGAAGGGAAGCTTGGCCTGCGCCCCGTCGTGCGCGACTTCAAGGCTCACGAAATCGCCTACTTCAGGGAAACGGGCTACGTCCCGGGGATCCACATCCTCGCCCTCAAGGAATCCTTCGTGCGCGCCAATCCCTGGGCCGTGAAGGAGCTCTGCGAAACGCTCGACGCCTCGAGAAAGCTCTGGCGCGAAAAGCGCCGCCGCTACGCCGAAACGACGCCCTGGGTGCTTCAGGACCTGATCGACGAGGGAACGCAGCTCTCCCCCGACTACGACGCCTGGGGGTTCGAGGCGAATGAAAGGATGGTCGACGACTTCTGCCGCGAGGCCTATGAGCAGCACTTGACGGAGCACCTCAATACCGCAAGGAAGCTCTTTCCGGAGGACTTTGCAAAATGATTGAAGAAAAGAATTTCCGCGTGGCGCTCGGCCAGTTCTTCGTGAAGGAAACGAGCGAAGAGAATCAGGCGATCACCCGCGACTTCATCGAGCGCGCCGAAAAGAAGGGCGCCGACCTCCTCGTCCTTCCCGAAGGCATCATCGCGAGAAAGCCGGGCGACAAGGACTGGCCGCGCCTTCACAGCGAACCGCTGGACGGCCCCTTCGTGACGGCGCTCCTTGCCGCTACCAAAGGAAAGCGCGTCACCGTCGTCTGCACCGTGCAGGCGAAGATCCCGGGCGAGGAACGCTACGCCAACGACCTTCTCGTCGTGAAGGACGGGGAACTGAAGCTCGTCTACCAGAAGCTCCATCTCTACGACGCCTTCAGCGCGAAGGAAAGCGACAACGCCGTTCCGGGCGATGAAGTCCCCGCGCTCGTTGATGTCGGCCCCTTCAAATGCGGCTTCATCACGTGCTACGACGCGCGCTTCCCCGAAATCACGCGCGCGCTTGCGCTCGCGGGCGCCAACCTCCTCGTGGTGTCGGCCGCCTGGGTGAAGGGCCCCCTGAAGGAAATGCACTGGGATCTGTCGCTGAGAGCCCGTGCGCTTGAAAACACCTGCTTCGTCGCGGGCGTAAGCGAATGCGGACCGGTCAACATCGGCTCCTCGAAGCTCGTTGACCCCTTCGGCGTCGTCGTTGCCCAGTGCGGCACGACGGACGAGCTCCTCGTCGCCGACATCGATCCCGCCCGGGTTGAAAAGTGCAGGAAGGCGCTCCCCGTTCTCGAAAACCGCCGCTTTGCCGCGCCCAGACTCCGCGAAGCGGGCGAACTCTGATACGACCGAACCATTTGAGGAAAAATCATGAAGCACGCATTCACTGCCGCAGCCGCTGCCGCCGCTCTTCTCTTCGGCGCAGGTTCCGCCTTCGCCGCCGACATTCCCGTTCAGAAGCTTGATCCCGCGCTCAACGCTCAGCTCCCGCAGGCCATTAAGGATGCGGGCGTCATCCGCAACTGCGTGATCGGAAGCTTCTCGCCCTACACGATCACGCGCGCCGACAAGACGATTGAAGGCGCCGCGATGGACCTCACCAAGGCGCTCGGCGAAGTGCTCGGCGTCAAAATCGAAACGACGAAGATCGCCGGCCATTCCGCCACGATGCTCGGCCTCAAGTCCGGGCGCTACGACGTCTCGCTTGAACCCGTGGGCGACTATCCCGACCGCGAGGTCAATTACGACTTCGTCGACTACGTGCAGGAATTCGTGGTCTTCGCCGTCAAGAAGGGGAATCCCCACAACATCAGAAGCATTGCCGACACCTGCGGCCTTCGCGTTTCCGTGATGGCGGCGGGAAGCGCCGAACGCGTCATCAAGAAGCAGTCGGAAGTGTGCGTGAAGGAAGGAAAGAAGCCCGTCACGGTGCTCTCCTTTGAAGGTCAGGCGGCGCCCACGATGGCGCTCTCCTCTGGCCGCGCCGACGCCTTCTTCTCGAGCCAGGCGCCGCTCACCTACTTCGTGAGCCAGTCGGGCGGAAAGCTTGAGCTCGCCGCCGTGGGCGAAAAGAACGGCTTCAGCGACATCTTCCAGGGGGCGGTGCTCCCGAAGGGCAGCGCTTTGACGCCCGTCATTCTTGAAGGCATGAAGGTGCTCTTCAAGAACGGCACCTATCAGGCGGTCCTCGACAAGTGGAACCTCACCTACAACAAGCTTGAAGCCCCCGGCATCAACCTCGCCACCCAGAAGAAGTAATTTCCGCACGCTTCTCGCCCGGACGGAGCGGATTCCCCAAGCCCCCGTCCGGGCGGCATCACGCATTTCCCCTTTCAATAGAACAAATCAGAGCCTCCCCACATGACGACCACCAGCACTACGGGCGCGGCAGAGAAGCCGCGGAAATGGACATCCGAAGAGCTTGCCAGAACGGCAATCGACGTGAGCACCGCCGTTCCGCGCCGTCATCCCGTGCGGCTCGCCGTTACCCTCCTCATCGCGCTTCTCCTCGTCGCCGCGGTTGCCGCCTGCGCGGTCAACCCCAACTTCGGCTGGCAGACCGTGGGCGAATACCTTTTTGCGCCGAGCGTTCTCACGGGCATCAAGATGACGCTCTCCCTCACGGTGGTCTCGATGATTCTCGGCACCGTGCTCGGGCTCCTCTGCGCGATGTTCAAGATGAGCAATATGCGCTTCTTTGCGTGGCTCGCGGACCTCTACCTCTGGTTCTTCCGCTCGACTCCGCTTCTCGTGCAGCTCCTCTTCTGGTACAACTTCGCGGCGCTCTTCCCCACGCTCGGAATCCCCGGCGTCTGGACGGTCGCGACGAACGACGTGATCACGCCGCTCACCGCCGCGATCGTGGGGCTTTCGCTCAATGAAGGCGCCTACATGGGCGAAATCATCCGCGCGGGCCTCCAGTCCGTGGATCCGGCGCAGCGTGAAACCGCGGAAGCCTTCGGCATGAGCAAGCGCCAGATTCTCTTTCGCGTGCTCCTTCCCCAGGCCATGCGCTCCATCATCCCGCCGACCGGGAACCAGGTCATTTCAATGGTGAAGGCGACGGCCATGGTTTCCGTGATCGCCATGGACGACCTCCTTTATTCCGTCCAGACGATCTACAACGAAAACTTCCAGATCATCCCGCTCCTTCTCGTCGCCGTCATCTGGTACCTCGTCATCACCTCGGTGCTTACCGTCGTGCAGGCGAAGATCGAGCGCTACTACGGCAGAAGCGAGCGCAATTCGGGCTACGTGCCTGAAGCGCCCCAGGCCTGAGGCATCGTTGGGAATCACAGGAGAAGAAAAACATGGCAGCAGATCAGATCCTTGACGAAGCAACGGAAGTTCACCCGATCAAGACGGGCCCGGCGATCGTCGTTCGCGCGAGCAACGTAAAGAAGTCCTTTGGTCAGAACGAAATTCTGAAAGGAATCAACCTCGAAGTCCACCGCGGCAAGGTGGTCGTCATCCTCGGCCCCTCGGGCTCGGGGAAGTCGACGCTCCTGAGAACCATCAATCATCTCGAATCCATCGATTCGGGCTCGATTCAGGTGGACGGCGTTCAGATCGGCTACGTCGAGAAGAACGGCCGCCTCGAGGAAGCGCCCTACCCGGTTCTAGCGCAGCAGCGCCGCCGGATCGGCATGGTCTTTCAGAGCTTCAACCTCTTCCCGCACATGACGGTCCTTGAAAACGTCATGGAAGCCCCCGTGCACGTGCACGGCGAAGACCCGGAAATTGTGAGAAAGCGCGCCCTGAAGCTCCTGAAGCGCGTGGGGCTCCTTGAGAAGGCCGGGGAATACCCCCGCCGTCTCTCGGGCGGCCAGCAGCAGCGCGTCGCCATTGCCCGCGCGCTCTGCATCCAGCCCGACCTGCTGCTTTTTGACGAACCCACGTCCGCGCTCGACCCGGAACTTGTGGGCGAAGTCCTCAACACCATCCGCGACCTCGCGAAGGAAGGCTTCACCATGGTCGTCGTCACGCACGAAATTCCCTTCTCGCGCGAAGTGGCCGACTGGGTGGTCTTCATGGCGGACGGCCGCGTCGTTGAGGAGGGAAAGCCCCGCGACGTCCTCGTCAATCCGCAGCAGCCGCGCACGCGCGAGTTCCTGAAGCGCTACATCTGAAAGGTTCAGAGCCGGCTCTCCGTCCGGACCCTGATCTGAGAAAAGCTCCGCCGGCAGCAGCACGGACGGAGCTTTTCTTTTGAGGGACTTCACTCCGCAAGTCCCATTCGGGAAGCCTTCGGTACGCGAGGAAGCGCGACAACGGTCGGCCTAATGCCCGATGCGGCGGAGAACGCCCCGCGGCTAACATGACGCCAAAAGTACGGAGCCCCTGGCTCTCAAGGGGACTTCCATAAATTCGGAAAGCCAGTTTTTCCACTTCGCC
>UMGZ01013255.1_pt1 | contig 10888 bp, 8 predicted proteins | sample 1965421 | NCBI WGS metagenome assembly UMGZ01 (sample SAMEA4836087, study PRJEB28245) | human gut metagenome | biome: gut microbiome; material: fecal sample | place: Denmark | collected 2008
GGTTCTTCTCCTTTCAGATAATCCATTGTATTATTAGGTATCTCCTTTCCTTCTCCATCCACAAACTTCACCACCGGCGGCTCTTGTCCATAACCGGTTTCCGGTAATGGAATCGTTACTGTATGATTTTCATCATTTGTTGGATCATCTTCAATTGTAATATCGAAATCCATACCCGAATTATCATCACCACTTTCAATCATATCAAATACCAAATGATAATGATCACGTGCTTCCGTCTTGTCAATCAATTTAGACATCTTGAATTCCAAACCTTCCTTATTGGTTAAGGTCAAATCCACCAAGATATATCCCGGCTGAAAATACCCGGCACGGGTTTCTTTCAGGCCATAATCCAAGTATGAGCCGCTTTTATCGCTTACGCGAGCTATTACCGACTTAAACATATTTTGAACAGGCTTGGTAAACTCGGTTGTTACTTTCACACAGCTTAAAAAACATTCAACGGAAACCGCCGTTGTTTTTCCGGCTGTAACGGCAACATTTGTCTTTTCTCCATAGAAAGTAGGTTGTTCAAATTCCAGTTTGGAAGTCGGGTTCGAACTTACCTTGACTTTATATGTCCCTACATCCAGTAAAACACGATCGCCTGCCATATCATTATAATCGGAGAAACGTTTCACAATAGAATCTTTCGCTCCGGTACAAATGTCCACCGCCAACGACTGGTCTTCTACATCAAAACCTCGTGTTATAACTTCTACATTTTTAGAAACGCCCAGTTCCAAATAACCTTGTGTTTCCAAACCTCGTTCTTCCTCTGTACAGGATAAAAGGATTAACAAGGGCAGTAAGGTACTGCTTATGATATATTTAAAACTCATATTCACTTTTTATTTGTTACTATTGTAATCGTATCCGATTTTGTATTTCCTTTTGAATCTGTAACCGTTATATGGAAATTACTAGTTCCATTACCCAATCCTTCTAACAATCCTATTAATGTAGCTGAAATCCGAATTGAAACTTGCGTCTGACCACCTACATTTACAGGAAAACCTAAACCACTTAATGCCCCAGACATACTTCCCGGGTTTACCAAATCGAACTCACTCTTTAATCCGATTCCTTCTAATTCATCAGGAGGAAGTAAAGGTGAATCAATCTGTACAACAAAACTGCTTATTCCATTCGGGGCATTTACAACCAAATCTGTATTAACGGCATCTCCTGTAATAGTAATAGCGCTTTCACTACCTCCAGTATCTCCGCTGTCTCCTTCATCGCCGTCTCCACCAATGTTACCACCGTTTCCACCGGCACTTGGAACAACAATATCCACCGGATTTTCATTCACCGTCATATTTACCTTAATCGTAAATTTACCGGTTGTTGGTTCTTCCGGTTCGGGTTCGGGATCGGGCTCAGGTTCCGGCTCTGGATCGGGTTCGGGATCGGGTTCGGGATCAGGTTGTTCCGGTTCATCCGGAATAATATCTTCTTCCAAATCTTTTATTTCGACACGGAACAAATCCTGAGCATGCACATGACCTTCATTATCGGCTAATACAAATGTACGGATCACGGGAGTCTGGGTTTCTTTCTCCGTAGCACGGATGGTAACTGTTGCTTCCATACCCGGACGCACATATATAATCTTCGGATCGTCTTTCCCGATTGAAATGATACCCGAACCATTCGTTATTGTAATGGAATAATCATCCAGACAAGCTTCCAGAAACTCATCACTCAGTATCAGATACACAATAGCACTTTGCAGCTGACAAACTACATTCACGGTTGCCACTTCTCGTACGTTTACCTGACAAGTATCTATCGCCTCATAATAAGGATAATCGGTGGTTACTTCGTAATTCTCGCCCGTCGAAACTTCTACATAATACGTTCCGGCTTTTACCATATATTCCGAAACCTTTTCATAATCGGCATACGACTCAAAATAGTCTTGCAGTTCCTGTGCTTTATTAAATATCTTCACCTGCAAATCTTCGACCTTCGGTACGATTATTTTATCAGTGTTGGAAGCACGTGTTTCCGTTTCCAATCCATTATAAACCGGTTCTTTTAGGGATAATTGCAAGTCCAAAATACCGGATTCATCCGGAGAAAGTTCATTCGGATCTTTCCCCCATAATTCATTTTTCATCTCACACGATGAAAAGCTTGCCAGCAACAAACCTGACAAGAGTCCGCAACCTATCGTTCTTCTCCAATGTATCATAATTCAATCTGCGTTGCTTTGATATTTAATGATTGGCTTTCTGCTACCTCCAAGTTAATAATCAGATGGTCTTTAGCAGTCAACGAGCCGTCTTTCGGTGTGATCGTTTCCGTATAATCTACCGGAAAACCTTTGATGGTCGTTCCTTCCACATGGATCATAATATAGGAAGATGTCTTGTCGCCATCGAAATAAACCGATTTATCTAAATTCGTATAATTATATTCTTTCGATCTCCCATTGGCATCAGATACTGTCAATTTAAACTTGGTGCCACCCTGAGCATCCACCATTTTATCATCTCGGAAAGCACTCATAAAGGCTGCACTGGGGACAAAAGATACTTGAAATTGCTGTAAACTACATTCCAGTTTGACTGTTACCGCTTCATTCGGCAATACCAAAGTGTCTTTCTCTGCATAAAAGCAGGGTTTATCCAACACGACATCTTCCAACTCGTTCGAATAAGCCTTCACCGTATAAGTTACGCCTTCTGTTTCTGCCGGTAAATAAAGCGGAGAATTGGCTTCTAAGATATGTAATGTATCTTTTTCGATTTCTTTCCCGGTCTCTTTATTGGTTATACAGATAACAAAGTTATCCACATCCGGAACAGGTGTTGCCCGCGTTACAATCTGTACCGGACATTCGCTTGTACTTAATTGGAATTGCATCTTTACTTTTCCGCTCCCTGTTACCTGTTCCATTTCTTCGTTGGAACAGGATGCTGCCATCAATAGAATGGCTACTGTGTATAATAAGTGCTTCATATTATTCATAATCATATATTAATTCTACGTCGTCGATGTATAATTGGCTGCCGACATATTCACCAGTAGATAAATCATTATAAGGGGGCACAATCATATAATCGTATTCTGTTTCTACTCCTGATTTAAATAATATATATAAATGAGTAGCTTTATATGAGCTATTTATATATGTTATAGGAATAGTTTTTAACTCATAAGATGTAGTTTTACCACCTTCCTTTAAATATCCTTCTCCTAAAAGAATAACCTGATTTCCATTTCTATATTCAACTTTTATCCAAACCTCATAATTATCATTACTAACTTTTTTACCACTTGCTGGTAAATACTTTCTATAAAAATTCAAGGCCGCGGGACGAGATTGAAATGGATAAGGAGAATATTCAGTTTCCGGATTATCTGATTCACCACCAAGATACAAATATCCAGAATCAGCTTTCTTTATATTTCCATCCCACGTTCCAATAAACTTTCCAGGAGCTGTTGTACCTTCACCCCAACCTATTGTACGAATTAAGGCAGCCTTTTCTCCATCTTTTTTATCATTCGTTTCTATTGTCCCTGAATTATTAACATAAGCAAAGTTTGATGCTGTAACATTTTCATCAGAAGTTGTTTTCTGATTTAAAGTGTTCCATCCTCTGGTATTTACGTTATTACTATCCCAAGGGAACCAACGTTTCCAATTTGATTGGGGTTGCTCATAGCACCAAAATTCAAATCCCGAATTAGGTAACTGTTGTTCTTTTTCAGTTGTCCAAGAACCTTTTATCTGAATACCATTATGCTCTAGTATAACCTCTTGTGGTTCACCAGATCTTAAACCAGAAAGAACATATGAAACAACGCCATCACCCTCATTCTGTAAACCTTCTGTTATTTCTTTATCTCCATAAATAAACTTTATATCACTAATATCATTATCCAATGCCTTTGCTCTTAAAATTATATGTTTAGCAAAAACATCATTTTCTGTTGTCAACCATTCTACTGATGCTATAGAAACTGGTATTTTTTCTACCACCTTTATACTAGCAATATCTTCTACCGTTACAAATAGAGTAAATTTTCCACTTTGAAGCGTATTTAACCACGTCGGTGTAAAATCTAAATAATAGGCATCTTCAGTTTTTCGCCAATCAATACCTTCAACCGTTGTTTTTCCAGTGACTAAATCAACTTTACCAGTATTAATAATCTCATCCGAAGAATTTGTCAACACAAATGAACAAGATGCTAAATCTAATGTATGTACAATCCTTAAAGACTTTTGCTCAGTAAATTTCTGATAAGTTCCGTCTATCAAATCCAATCCAGAAAAAGAAGGATCTTGCGCTTCTTTCAATACTATTTTTACTAATTTAGTAGTTGTATTCGATTCTGGCAAAGCATCTGTAACAGATAAAGAAATTACATATTCAGCATTAACATCTTTCTTAGGCATTAAAGAATTTAATAATCCTGTAGGATTAAAATCAAAACTCATTTGCCCCTTAATTGTTTCAGGCAAGCCAAATGCATATAAAGATTCTAATTCGGCTTTCTTTTCTTCTTCCAGATTAGCAAAGTCTATATTCAATACTGATTCACCGTCCTTAGTTACCGACAAGATAGCTTTATCTACTTTTCCACCAGCTAAGACAGAAATATTAGGAATACTTTTAAATGTATTAGCATCCATAGGATCTAATATGGTAGGTTCTGTCATAGTCGCATTTCCATCCCAATTAAAGAATGAGCTAGTGACTATTGGTGCTCCCTTCAGCTGTTCCATAAAATCAGGAATACCTATATTGACATACACCGTTTCTTTGGTTTCATCATTCAGTACGACATCAATAGCCACACCGTTCAAACCTTTTTCATCGGTTCGAACCGTCAGCTTCGTCCATTGCTTTTGCTTGATGGTTGTTGTTGCCGTATATTGTACATCCTTTCCGTACACATTGACCAGTTCCATCCCGATCGTCAACTTCGTACCTGAGGCATCTGCCTGAAAATACATCGGGCGATATTCCCCTTTTTCATAGACCAAGGGATAGGTCATCTTGTTTGTCATGAACGACAAGGTATAATCTTTATACGTTGCCACAAAATCATCCGAAAAATCGACCGTTACCCGGCTGTTTTCCATCGAAGCCGTAACTTCTACCGGAGTTGTCATATCCTTGACAATCGTAAAATCCTGTTTTCCGGAAAAATAAGGAGAATTAAAAGCTGCGGCTGTTTTGGTTCCTTTACTTACTTCTACACTGTAAGCACCCGCTTCCAGTTCAATCTCTGCCGGCATTTTATCAAATCTGGCGTATTCTGCCACGACTCCCGAATCCTGAGAGATCACTACTTTATAACTATCAGGATCATCAAAACCGGAAAGCTCAAGGATATTAGATGCTCTCGTTGATGAAGATCCCACCAACGTTGTATCAACCCCCATCTGAAAACTTAGTTTTCCGGTATTCAATATCGTGTTGTCTTCCTCCTGACATGAATACAACCCCAAAAACAGACAACAAAAACATAATAAGCGACTCAACATAAAGGCCTTATTAGCACAAAAGAACAGTTTATTTTCCATTCAGACTTGATAACAATTAATTTCTTTTTTTCCGATTGCAAAGGAACAACAATTCGCAAAGCTTCGCAAGGTCAATTTATAGAAAAATATATTCTTTTTTTTATATCCCATCTTTCCCATCTTTTTGCTATCTATTTGGAATTGCATGATATATGGGTTTTAGCAGACAGGTCTATTGTTCTATTTATTAGAACGCGATGTTCTATTTTTTGAATAGGTGTATGATGGAATCTATACAATGTATGGTCTTTTCCGCAGCAGAAAACCGAAGATAGAAAAGGCTTGAATCACCACATTTGTTAGACTATCAGGCAGATAGAAGAAAGGTGAAAGATAAGTATGGAAATAAAGTCTGACCGATTGTCGGGAGTTTTGAAAAAGGAAGATACGGGAATCGTTTTTGATGCTCGGGAGCTTTGTTTTCAAATACCCTTTGTTTTGATGAAAAGCCGGCGTATATTATTCAAAAGCCGGCGCAAATAGACAAAAAGCCGGCGTGTTTTGAAACGGGCCTTTTTTCAATGAATGTTAAATATCCTGTTAATTAAGCATGTTGTAGAACATCTTTACATATTGACGCTGTATCTTTGCATCGGTTATCAAATGGTGTATAAATAGGCATTTAGTTTAGGCAAAAAGATTATGTTATTGCAAGTTTTTTACATCTTGTTTTTTTACTTTGTCGGGGAGTGTATCAGCCATTTTATTCATGGGTTTATCCCGGGAAGCGTAATCGGGATGGTACTGCTTTTCCTTGCTTTGGCGTTTAAGGTGGTAAAGCCATGCCATGTGAATAAAATCTCCAAACTGCTGACGGACAATATGGGCTTGTTCTTCCTTCCCGCCGGAGTCGGACTGATGACGTCGATCGGCGTGATTTCTCATTACTGGGCTGTGATCCTGATTTCGTGTGTGGTCAGTACGATACTGGTCATTGCCTCGGTTGCCCTTGTGCAGCAGAATTTTGAAAAACGAAAAAAGTAAGCCGATATGCATTCGTTGGTCCATTCTGAGATATTCGATTTAGCGTTGGTGGTCGGTACATACATCGCCGCCACCATCTTATATAAGAAAACGCATCTGAGTGTACTTCATCCGTTACTCACGTCAATTTTCGTGATCATCGTCATCCTGGAAGTGCTCGATATTGAATATGCTTCGTTCCAGCAAGGCAGTCATCTGATCCATTTCATGTTAGGTCCTTCGGTTGTTGCCTTGGGATATGTCTTGTTCGAACAGATGAAATACCTGAAAGGGAACGTCGTTTCGATCCTGACTTCGGTCTTTGTCGGAGCGATTGTCGGAATTATCAGCGTGATTGTCATCGGAAAGCTGATGGGTGCAGACCAGTCGCTGATTGCCACCCTACAACCCAAGTCGGTCACGACACCGATCGCCATGGGTATTTCAGAGAAGAACGGCGGCATTCCCTCGCTGACAGCCGTCATTGTCGTAGCCGTTGGAATCTTCGGAAGTATTGTCGGTCCTGCCGTTATGAAAGTATTAGGTATCGAAAGTCGCATAGCCAAAGGACTGGCCTTAGGCGCTTCGTCGCACGGAGTCGGTACGGCAGCCGCCATCCAGCTGGGAGCCGTAGAAGGCGCATTAAGCGGACTGGCCATCGGTCTGATGGGCATCATGACCGCCATTCTGGTTCCGGTCATTTCGTATATCATTACTTTATTATCATAACCTCCAATGATTCGGAAACCTGTATAAAATCACCCGATTATGGTGGTTTTATTTTTTTGTCGTACCTTTGCGAAAAATATTTATACGTACAAATATGTCACAATTATTCCCTACTGATCTGCCTTACAAAGTGGCAGATATGAGCCTGGCGGAATTCGGACGGAAGGAAATCGAGATTTCCGAACACGAAATGCCCGGTCTGATGGCTCTCCGTAAAAAATATGGTGATTCGAAGCCATTGAAAGGAGCACGGATCACAGGTTCTTTACATATGACAATCCAGACAGCCGTCCTGATTGAGACACTGGTAGCCTTGGGTGCCGATGTCCGTTGGGCAAGCTGTAACATCTTCTCGACTCAGGATCATGCCGCTGCCGCTATCGCTACCGACGGTGTGCCGGTCTTTGCCTGGAAAGGCGAATCGCTGGAAGAATACTGGTGGTGTACGGAAATGGCATTGCGTTTCCCCGGCGGTAAAGGTCCGCATCTGATTGTAGACGACGGCGGAGACGCTTCTCTGCTGGTGCACATGGGTTATCGTGCCGAAAACGACCCGACGACCATCCAGCGTAAGGGAAGCAATCACGAAGAACAATGTATTCTGGATACATTGAACCGCATCCTCCAAGAAGATCCGCAGCGTTGGCATCGTACCGTAGCTGAAATGAAAGGTGTATCGGAAGAAACGACAACGGGTGTTCACCGCCTGTACCAGATGATGGAACGGGGCGAACTGTTGGTTCCGGCCATCAACGTAAACGACTCGGTAACGAAGTCTAAATTCGATAACCTGTATGGTTGCCGGGAATCGTTGGCCGACGGTATCAAACGGGCCACCGATGTAATGATTGCCGGGAAAGTAGTAGTAGTAGCCGGTTACGGTGATGTAGGAAAAGGCTGTTCACACTCCATGCGTTCCTACGGAGCCCGCGTACTGGTAACGGAAATCGACCCGATCTGTGCCCTGCAGGCAGCTATGGAAGGCTTTGAAGTCACTACGATGGAAGAAGCCGTGAAAGAAGGAAACATCTTTGTGACAACCACCGGTAACTGCGACATCATCACCATCGAGCACATGCAGCAGATGAAAGACCAGGCGATTGTCTGCAACATCGGTCACTTCGACAACGAAATACAGGTAGATAAGCTGGTGAATTTCCCCGGTATCAAACGCCTCAACATCAAGCCGCAGGTTGACAAATATACATTCCCCGACGGACATTCCATCTTCCTGCTGGCAGAAGGCCGTCTGGTTAACTTGGGATGTGCTACCGGACATGCTTCTTTTGTAATGAGTAACTCATTCACCAACCAGGTACTGGCTCAGATGGATCTCTGGCAGAAGCCGTACGAAATCGGCGTATATCGTTTGCCGAAGCACCTCGACGAAGAAGTAGCCCGCCTGCATCTGGAACGTATCGGCGTGAAACTGTCCAAACTGACCCAGAAACAAGCCGATTACATCGGTGTACCGGTTGAAGGACCGTACAAGGCAGATCATTATCGGTATTAAGACCTATCATGCCGGATTTATTCCCGATCAGGTAAAATTCATACTGCATGGGTATGGTTGCCTGCTCAGATGATGACGTCACCGGTGACGACAACAATTCAGGGACAGAAAATACATGGAAAATGGAGACTTGCTCTTCAACTCTGTCAGCGGACCTTTCCGTGTAAAACTCTAATCCTATTTGACAATAGATAATAAAAACGGGCTGATGAAGGTAAAAGAATACCTTTTCAGCCCGTTTATTCATTGAGTGGTTATAATCCTCTTTTATTTATCCCAGTAGATAAACTGGAACGGACAATCTTTCAGATACGGATAACCTTCGTTTTTACTTCCATCTGAATCAATCACCCATATATTATCGAAATCAAAGTTCTTGAAGGTGGATTTCTTTTTAGCCCCATCATCTGTAAAGGAATCAGCATTCCAGCCTTTTCCACTGCCTTCCCGATAATACAAATCATGGTGATACCAGATACAGGCATCTTTATGTGTGCCGACAATGGCATTGCCATCTGCCACTTTCCCCACATTAATACAATACCAGATCTCCGCATAATGATCGACACAGCCAATGATACCACCGTTATCTTCATGCTGATCGGTTGTAACAGGCCCCATATTATAGCAATCATGCGTCATCCAATGAGAAGCATCACTCTGATTACCTTCTTCCTGATAGCCTAATAATCCACCTGCAAAAGACTCAAAATTTCCCGAAGAAATCGTTCCCCGATTACAGCAATAAGCCAGTTCCATATTCTCACCCAACGTAATCCCTCCGGGATCCTGACCCATACTTCCGGCAATACCACCGACACGGCTCACATTTGCTCCACCAGCAATATCCCCGTGGTTGGCAGAACGTTCGATAATCATACGAGACGATTTACCATTTCCAACAATACCTCCGACTTCACCACTGCTGGCTGTAACCGGACCATAGTTAGCCGAATAACGAACCCGGTGATCTCCCCGACGTTCTGAATCATAGATAAGTCCGATACAACCACCTGCCGTACTTTGTCCACCCGTTATGGAATCCGTATTGACCAGATATTCCAAAGTTACCGCATTGGAAGTTTGGTATTCAACCCGTCCGAAAATACCTCCGGTATTATTTTTTCCGCTGACCACCGCATAATTGATTAAGCGACCAAATGTACCTTTACACAGTTCAATCCGTCCGGCAATACCACCGGTTTCTTCACCAGCCCCTATTATAGCCGTTGAGTTATTCATACAATTCTTAATTCCACCCTTCTCTGACAGGCGCATGTGTCCTACGATTCCACCGACACGTGCATTTCCAAATACCCGACCGGTCATATACAGTCCTTCCAACGTAGAATTCTCGGCATAACCCACAATACCACCCATTGACGTTCCGGTATTACCACTTGTTCCACCAGAAGAAATGATTCCGGCATAACAGCTCAGATCATCATTCGGTTCCGGAATAGAAGAAAAATCAATATCTTTCGTTATGGGACCACGAACGGTAGCCTCAGAAGCATAACCAACGATACCGCCCACAGCATCCGGACCAGTAACACGCATATTCGGATCCAGATAAAAGTCCGTACAATCAACCGTTCCTTTAACCAGCAGTCCGACTACTCCACCGGCATAATTGGAAGAACAGTTGACATTTACATTTACCAGAAAAACAACATCCGTAAGAAAATCACCGGTTACTTCGCCGAACAAGCCACCAACTCGTTCACTTCCTTCCACCTCCAGGTATCCATTATCAACCTGGGCAATTCGGTTAGCACGTGGCATACCAGTGAATTTAATGAGACCATTTGGATCAAATCTTCCGATAAATCCACCAACACGTTGAGCACCTCTCACATAGGAAGTAACTTTTATAGAAGAAAACGTAGACATTCCTTCCATTCCCTTACAATAACCAAACAATCCGCCGATCGAACTTCCTTCTCCTTTAACCGGAGCCATAATGGAGATGTTGCTGACCGTAGATGACTTAAAAGCCGCTTCACCGGCTAATCCGCCACAAGTCACATTCGAATGGATGATATTCAAATCTTTCTCTTCCTCAGAAATCTGATGTTGCAAAGTAACTAGGGTGTCCAGTTCGTTGTACCAATTTTAGCTCACTTTCC
>UMGZ01066835.1_pt1 | contig 10879 bp, 9 predicted proteins | sample 1965421 | NCBI WGS metagenome assembly UMGZ01 (sample SAMEA4836087, study PRJEB28245) | human gut metagenome | biome: gut microbiome; material: fecal sample | place: Denmark | collected 2008
CCGTTTCCGGCATACTCCATCGGAAATGTATCGTAAAAAGAAACACGCTCCCTGTTATTTTCCGAAGGTACAAACGGCCCTTCCCCTGTACGGAGCAGGTACGCGATGTTTGCATCTCTTAATTTCTTACCATAATAAACATGACCGACAAAGTTTTCTTTATCCACGATACCGATCACATAACTGGAGGCTGGCGTATCCAGCTTGAAAATACGTTCTTTTTCAAAATATGTGATTGCCACGCTGTATTTCCTCCTGTTATTTCAGTAAGTCTTCTTTTAATCCGGCAAGTTTCTTTTCTGCATCTTCTAACGAACTGCCTTTTACACCAAAGTAATATTTGATCTTCGGCTCTGTTCCGGACGGACGCATACAGCACCATGCATTGTCAGAAAGTTCATAGTAAAGTACGTTGGATTCCGGCAGACCTGTCTTTGTCACTTCTCCGGTCATAGTATCTTTTCTGGTATCTTCTTTATAGTCGCGCACTGCAAGCACGTCAAATCCGCCAAGTTTTTTCGGAGGATTTTTTCTGGAATTGCTCATCAGTTCCTGGATCTGTGCTGCTCCGTCGATTCCCTTTAGGGTCTTCGTCTCAAGTCCCTCTCTGTAATAGCCGTATTTCTCATACATGGCAAGCATCTCATCCCATAAGGTCATGTTGTTCTTCTTGCACCAGGAAGCAACCTCACATAACATCATGACTGCAACACAGGCATCCTTATCCCTTGCGTAAGTACCTGCAAGGCATCCGTAGCTTTCCTCTAAACCAAACACATAATCGTAAGTATTCTGCTGCTCGAAAAATTTGATCTGCTCTCCGATATATTTGAATCCTGTTAAAACTTCGATCAGTTTTACACCGTAAGATTTTGCGATTGCTTTTGCCATATCGGTGGTAACGATCGTCTCAACCAGTGCAGGATTTTTTGGCATAGTTCCCATTGCTGTTTTTTCTCTTAAAATATATTCTGCGATCAGCATACCTGACATATTTCCTGTAAATGTCACATATTCGCCACTCTTTGTATCTTTACAGTAAACACCGAGACGGTCTGCATCCGGATCTGTTGCAAGAACGATATCAGCATCCACTTCTTTTGCAAGTTTTAATGCAAGTTCAAATGCTTTTGGTGACTCCGGGTTCGGGTATGCAACGGTCGGGAAATTACCATCCGGTTTTTCCTGCTCCGGCACTACATATACATGCTCAAAACCAAGCTCTTTTAACACGCGGCGCACCGGAAGATTTCCAGTTCCGTGAAGCGGTGTGTATACAATCCTGATATCTTTTGCCATCTCTTTGATGATCTCCGGATGAATGGACTGTTTTTTCAGTTCTTCCATATAACGGTCATCGATCTCTTTACCGATCACGTTGTAAAGCCCTGCTGCAACCGCCTCTTCTTTTGCCATGGTCTTTACCTGATCGAAGGAAGTTACTTTTGCAACTTCCGCTAAAATATTTTTGTCGTGAGGCGGTGTGATCTGTGCACCATCTTCCCAGTATACTTTGTATCCGTTGTATTCTCTCGGGTTATGGCTTGCTGTAATTACAATACCGGAAATACATCCTAACTCGCGGACTGCAAAAGATAACTCCGGTGTCGGACGAAGGCTGTCAAATACATATGCCTTAATGCCGTTTGCATTTAAGCAGAGTGCTGCCTCCTCGGTAAATTCCGGGGACATAATTCTGGAGTCATGTGCGATCGCAACACCCTTTTCCTGTCCATTCTGGGAAATAATGTAATTTGCAAGTCCCTGTGTTGCCTGACGTACGGTATAAATATTCATACGGTTGGTTCCGGCTCCGATCACGCCTCTTAAACCACCGGTACCAAATTCTAACTGTCTGTAAAAACGATCCTCGATCTCTGCCTGATCCCCCTCGATCTTCTTTAACTCAGCCTTTGTATCTGCATCAAAATATGGATCTGTGCACCACTGTTTGTAAGTTTCCATGTAATTGCTCATTCTTCTTCTCCTTTACTTTTCTGCGATTCATTTTTTATTATATTTTGGATTATAACCTTTTTTTAAGTTATTGTAAACTAATTTTAACCTTTTGACTATTTTTATTTAAAAATCAGCTTTTGACATCAACATCATTTATTAAAAATATCATAATATTTTTTTACGACTTTTTCTGCGGGCTTTGCATAAATTTCATAGTCCATACGGGTCTTTGCGCTCCGCTCCTGATAAAGCTTTGCATCCCAGGACCAGAGCGCCATACCTCCTACCCAGTCTCTTTTACTGCACGCCGTAAACATATCTTCGTACCATTCTGCCTGACCCTTTGGATCCGCATCACCTCTTACACACCAGTCATTTGGCACCTCTTTGGAACCTTTTACCGACATACATCCTGTTTCCGCAAAGAAAAACGGTTTTTGAAATCTGTTTACCACGGTTTCAATACGATCCAGCTGATTTTCCCAGTCCCCATATGGATAGTAACCACTCGAAGAAATCACATCCACAGCATCCCACCAGTTTACCCGGTGTTCCTGATACTTATCTGTATTATAGGAAAGCAGTCCATGATAGACCTGTCTGATATCCGAGAGCAGTTTGCGCCATTCTGCTTCACGGTGCTCACTCATCACCATCTCGCAGCCGGCAATAAACATTTCACAGTCATGCTGTTCTGCAATTTTCGCATAGTGAAGCTGAAATGCCGTATAGGATGCAAACCAGTTTCCCCATTTCGGTTCACACGGAACATCCTCATCAAAAAAATTAATATGCGCCCGCCAGGTCCCGTTTTTACAGTTTACGGTCGGTTTTAATGCCACACGAAGCCCTATTTCCTTTGCATATTCAATCATAGCGATCAGCTCGTCATCTTCCATCGTCGCCTTTGATGTGAAGCAGATCTCCTCCGACTGCGGTGTCTCCTGTAACCCTCCAGGCACAAATATCACGAAATTTGCGCCGGTTCTCTCTTTCATCATGGCAAGGCTCTCCTTTGCCCCCGGTTTAAAAAAAGCCCCGGCACACGCAAACGGTGCAAAAGTCACCCCACAGATATATTCCATATTTTTTTCCTCCCTTTTCTCAATGCACTCTTAAAAATATAACATTTATTTTACTGATTCTGCCATTAATATAGCATTCGTCATATATATCTGCTATAATTTTTCAAGTTAAAAATTGCATAAATCTATTTTTATGGAGCCGCCTATGAAATCTTTATTTGAATATACCGACAAACTGAACAAACCTTACGAATGTTTCTTTTTAGATATGAAGAAAGAATGGCTGCCCGTGCAGCCACACTGGCATTATTTTATGGAAATCCTGTATATAACAAGGGGCACCGCCCTGATGTATCAGAATGAACAAAGTTATATTGTGACGGAAGGTGACATGATCGTCTTTCTCCCCTCCGTCGTTCATTCTGTCCATGCAGTGTCCGATGCCCCTCTGCAGTATTATGTTTTAAAATTTGACCTAAGCCAGCTGGATTCTTCCGCTTCACTTACCGGTGGAAGCTGGAATTACAGTGCACTGTTTAACAATGCCATAAATAACGAGCAGGCTGATATTTATTTCCCGGAGGAGATACTCCACTCTCTTCCGGTACAGTCTTTATTTGACGACTGTGTCCGCGAAATGCAAAATATGCAGTATGGGTATCAGATGATCCTGCAGTCAAAGGTCAAAGAACTTCTGACCTGGCTGCTTCGCATCTGGCGCGATGACGGGTTCGATACTGACTGTTATTTTTCTTCACTCACAAAAGAAAATACAATCTATACCATCACAGAATACATTGACCGTCACGCCTGCGAAAACATCCGTGTAGAAGATATTGCTACACTCTGTCATATGAGTTATTCACATTTTGCCAAAAATTTCCGTGAAATCTACGGGCAGTCCTGTAAAAAATATATTGAATTTATCCGGCTGTGCAAAGTAGAAGATATGCTTCTTTTTACAAATTTTGACTTAAATTATATCAGTCAGGAGACGGGATACGCCGACTGCAGTCACCTGATCCGGTCATTTAAAGAAAAATATGGTGTTTCCCCGCATCAGTACCGCAGGCAGCATTCCTCACCCAGACAGAATCACTGATTCATAATGGATTCAAGTGTACTGGTATCACTTAAAACCGGCATGAGAAACATGATTGCAGTAATCATTAGTGCAGCGATCACCAGTCCGATAATTGAAGTGATCAATGCAGCGGTTGCTGTACCGTTCTGCTGTGGTTTTATCTTTTTCGAACAGATTGCACCAAGCAGACCGACCAGACCAAATCCTGCTCCATATCCCACAAACCCTGTCACAATGCCAAGGATTCCAAGAACTAATGATACCGTCGCAATATTTTCTCCCTCACGCTCTGACGGGATGATAATCTCACCTTCTCTCATTTCCACAATCTCGTCTAACTTGCTTCTCCGCAGTAATACGATACATGGAACCAAAAACAGCGGAACTGTCACTACAAGATTTAACACAGAAAGGCTGCCGATCATGTCCGTCATATCACCATTTCCAAAGATGCCACTCGCCATTAATCCGCCAAAATCAACAAGTGCATGAATAATGATACAAATCCATAAATTTCCGCTGCGCAGATAGATTGCTGCAAACAGCACACCGAGCAATGTTGCCTGCAGTGCCTGGATCAATGCGCTGGATAATGGCACACCGGAAAGTACATTCGGGATATGTGCCGCACCAAAGATCACGCTGGATAAAATAATGGCTGCAAGCACTCCCCGTCTTGTGTTTGAAAAACGGTCCGCAAAAAGGTTTAACACGATTCCACGCATGATCACTTCCTCGTTCATGCCGACCAAAAACATGGTCAGTATGTAAATCATGATCCCACCGGCAGAGCGCACTCCGTCCGAACCGGAAACACTCTGCAAAAATAACTGTGCAACTGCCACATACACGCAGTAGCCAACCATAAAACCACCGATATAAAATCCTCTTAAAAATCCCACACCGGTTTTCTTAAGCGACTGCTGATATCCCATAAGAAACAGCATACCGATTGCATAGATTGCTACACCGATCTCGGCGATCAGCTGTAACGTGTAACTGTCTGTAATGGATGTCAGATGTGCCACTACTCCTCCAACCAGGTTCATCAGCACCAGAAAAAGCGCCGTAATTACAATGCCAATGACAATCACAGCCGCCTTTGGCAATCCCAAAATTTTGTTTTTCATACTATTCCTCCTATACTACTTTTCACTGATATTTCCCGCTTCATCTACTGATGCATTGTCCGAGATACTCTCCATATAAGAAAACAGCCCCGGTGCCGCATTCGCATCCATCTGTTTTGTCTGCCCGTCCGATGCATAGACCGGAATCAGCGCATAAGAAACTGTTCCATCTTCTGTCACTGTAACTTTCACGGCTGCGGATCTGTCAATATTCTGTCCGAAAATAAAATTACCCAGACTGTAAAAAACAGGTTTTCTGTCAATATATTCGATTCCTTCCAGACAGTGGGTGTGCGCTCCGACAACCAGATCTGCACCTGCATCTATGCACTGTTTTGCCAGTTCACGCTGCACGGCATTCGGCTGTTCGCTGTACTCTGTCCCCCAGTGTGGAAATACCGTCACAAAATCACAGGTCTGTTTTGCTTCTTTGATCACTTCGATCAGTGCTGTGGCATCATAACAGGTAAACATTCCCGGCGCAGCACTCTCGATCTTCCAATCAGCAGACGGTACCACGCGCGATACAGCGATAAATCCATATTTTTTTCCATTTACTTCCATAATCTGCACCTCTTTTGCACGCTCCACCGAATCTCCGGCACCACCGTACAGGATTCCTGCTCCGTCTAATGCACTGAAAGTGTCTGACAGCGCCGCTCTTCCATAATCTAAGGTGTGATTGTTTGCAAGTGATACAATATCCACACCCATTTCATTTAATGCCTTTACATAGGAAGGACTGCACCGGAATGTGAACTGCTTGTCTGCCATCGGTTCCCCGCGGTCACTAAATGGAAACTCGTTGTTTACCATCAGGATATCGGCTGCCTTTAACTGTTCTAACAGTTCCGGTGAGACGACACGCTCGATCCCGCCGGCATCATAGGCTGCCTTGAAAGCATTTGCAAAAAGAACATCACCTGTCAGGATGATGGTTGTATCGCCAGAGTCTTTTTGATTATCCTTGTTTGCTGTTTCATCTGATGCACTCCCAGTTCCAGCTGCTGTGGCTGCATCATCTGATATGCTTCCATTTTCACCTGCTGTGGCTGCATTCTCTGATATGCTTCCGTCTTCACCTGCCGTTTCTGCACCATCCGTCGATATTCCACTTCCATCCGCTGTGGCTTCCCCATCTAGAGTGGCTTCTGCGTCAGACATCTCCGCCTGCTCCTCTTCTGCCGTCGCCCCCGGCGCAGACGCCGGTTTTGCCTGGCCGCCGGTTAAAATTGCCGCTGCGATCACGCCCGCCACAGTCAGTATGGAAAGTACATAAAGTACGATTCTGATTGTTTTATTCATAGATCCCCCATTTTTGCATTGTTTTGTTTTTCTTTGGTCTGAGAAACACTACAAAAATGACGCCGATGTACAACGATTGTACGCCGACGTCATTTTTATCATAATGATTTGCACCTTAATTGTCAACTGACACAGGATCTTAGTCTACTCAAAATCCACTTCAATACTTCCCATGCCACAGTCAAGTTCCATATTTTTCTCTGCCCCTTCATTTTTGACTTCTTTATCTCCGCTGATGTTTGAGTAAGTTTCACCATCCACATCAATCGAACCAAGTCCGCAGGAAAGTTTGTAGTTATACTCTTTTTCCTCGCCGTTTAAATCGAGTGTCATGCTTCCCATGCCGCAGTCTGCTTTCAGGTTACCCTCAACACTTCCCTCCATGGAAAAATTGCCAACTCCGCAGTCTAACGCAACATCACCATACACTACACTGTCTGTAATCTCTACATTTCCAACTCCTACGGATACATCCATTTTTCCATCTACCTGAAACTGCTCTGCTTCAAAATTACCGGCCCCGACTTTTAGAATCAGATTGTTGCAGCTGCCATCAAAATCTTTCCAGCTCATGTCTGCAGCACCGATATCAAAATTCAGCTCATCAAAAGAACTTCCCTTGGGCAGATACAAGATGATCTGCGGTGATCTTTTATAATAGTGTTTTTTTGCATCATATTTAATTTTTAGTGTGTCTCCATCCAATTTACAGGAATAATATTTCTCTTTGCCGCGCTTTAAGACGACACGTATCTTCGTGCTGTCATCCGGTTCTTTGACTGTAATTTCTGCTGCGTCAATATCCAGCTTGATATTTCGAATGGAAGAGACATCAAAGCTGCTGTCTGCTCCACCTGCAGGTACCTCAGTAGAAAACTCCATATCACTGATATCTGTTATCATATCATCGTCATCACTATCATCGTCATCGCTATCATCGTCATCGCTATCATCGTCATCTTCATCAAAATCATCCATATCATCATCTTCTTCGTCATCTCCATCAGCACTGCTATAATAAAGTCCCACCGGACCAATATGCCAGTTTCCATACCGGAGTTCTCCATTCTTTGCCATACGCCATACAGAAGCCCCCATCGCAGTACTGACACCGCAGAAGATCAGTCCTGCACCAAGCAATGACACTGCAATGATTAACATAATTTTTGTAAATTTTTTCATGCTGCCACCCCACTTTCTTTCTTCTTTTCAAACGGTTTTTTACACAAACCGATGATTCCCCTGACTGCCCATGGAAGAAATACGCCAGACACCCACACGACCAGAAGTACTGCAAGGATTCCAAGTCCCAATACCAAAAGTCCTGCTCCGGTCAGTCCAAGTCCGACAGCCACTCCACCGGTAAATAAAGTGCTGCATCCAAAACCAATCAAAAGGAAACCTGCAAACACAAGTGATGCCATCACTGCAACCACTGCAACCGCAATGCCAAACAATATCGCAACAACCGCAAGAAGAAGTGATGCCACGACTAAAAGCAATGTCAGCCAGAACGGTGATGTAAGAACCACCAATACGATTGCTGCTGCACTCCATCCACCTTTCTTTTCTTTTGGCACCTCTTCGCTTTTCACAAACATATCATCGTTCTTATTCCACTCCGGATTTTGATCCGCCGGCATGCCATAAGATCCATTCTCTTTTTCCATGCCAAGATTCTTTTTGATGCTCTGGGCAACCTTCTCCGGTGACTCAAGCTCCGCTATCACAGATTCTTCATTTTCCTCGCCCGCATCTTCAAAATAACTGCGGTAAAACGCAAGCGCATCCGCTTTTTCTTCTTCTGATATTCCATCCAGAAGCTGTTCTAACTGTTTTAAAAATTCTTCTCTTTTCATAACCTCTAAAGCTCCTCTCCTGAAAATAATGCTGATATTTTCATGGAATAATCTTCCCATTCTCTCCGGTATTCAACTAACTTATCCTGCCCCGGTTCCGTGATCTTATAATAACGCCTGTTCCTGCCTCCGCACTCTCTGTCATATACCTCAAGGCATCCGTCTTTCTGCAGTCTCCTGAGCACCGGATACAAAGTGGACTCTGATACATCAATGGCTTTTCGTACATCCTGTGTGATCTTATAGCCATAGGTGCCTTCCTCCTCTTTCGACACAACAGCTAACACGATCGCGTCTAAGAGAGCGGCTCCTGTATTAAATACCATACGCTCATCTCCTTTTCTTTATAATATTCTATCTGTTTTAATATTATTTTCTTATTAATACTATATTTCGTATAATATAATTTGTCAACATTTATTTTATGGAAAATATTATTAAGGAATTCTAAAGATTACAAGATATTGAGATTTCATTGAATTTATATGAAACAAATAAAGCAATAAAAATACCGGCCTCCAATCGTTAGATTTTTAGGTCTAAACTTTTGGGGTCGGTACACTTTTCGATATCATATCTCTTTTTTCATATACAAAAAATTATAACTGCCTTACTATTTCGCACCAAACAGATACACGCCGCGCTCTGTCACACGGATCTCCGGTATTACCGTAAGTGCCATAAAGGAAAGCGTGATAAATGGATCGATGTCCTCGGAAATGCCAAGTTTCTTTGCTTTCTCCAACATGTCCGCCACTTTTTCCGTGATCTCATCACAGGATTTTTCGCTCATCAGACCGCAGATTGGAAGCGGAAGCACATCCACGACTTTTCCACCGGAAGCGATAACATATCCGCCCTGATTTTCTTCCACACCTTTGATTGCTGCAAGGATATCCTCATCATTATCGCCCGCAACGATCAGGTTATGGGAATCATGTGCAACGGAAGTCGCCACTGCGCCGCCTTTGACGCCAAACCCTTTCAGCGGCGCAACACCGATCTCCCCTGTCTTTCCATGACGCTCTACCACGCAGATCTTGTTGTATACACCATCCGATTTGAAATATCCGTTTTCTGTCGGCACTTCCTCCACCAGATGCGTGGTCACGATCTGGTGCGGGTTCATCTGTATCACATCCGTTTTTCCATCACAGGAAAGCCTGATTTTCTCTTTGGTGACCTCTCCCACATGAACGGTATGAAGCAGCTCATCCGGAACCGGAACGGAATAATCTTTCGCATAATCTTCCTCTGTCAGAATACGTCCGTCCTTCATGACATCAAGCGGTCTGACCTGCTCTAAATCATCTAAAAATACGATGTCTGCACGGTAACCCGCACCGATCGCGCCATAATTTTTCAATCCATAAAACTCTGCCGCCTGATAACTTCCCATCTTATAGGCTTTTGCAACCGGCACGCCAAGTGCAATCGCCTTGCGGATGCAGGTACTGATATGTCCCTCTTTGCGGATCTCCTCCACATGCTTGTCATCCGTACAGAAAGCACAGCGGTCTAAGCATACACCTGCATCTAACATTGTTTTGATCAGTGTCTCTAAATTCTTTGCACCACTTCCCTCGCGCACATAGATATGCAGTCCGGCACGGAGTTTATCGAGCACTTCCTCAGCGGTAGAACATTCATGATCGTTTTCCACACCGGCAAGACGGTATGCCTGCACTTCTTTTCCTCGGATTCCAGGCGCATGCCCATCAATATGTTTCTTGGCAAACAGCTCTAACTTGTCTGCCATTCTCTTTTCACCCTCACAGCACTCCATAAAACGCATGGTCTCACCGAGTCCAAGTACTCTTGCATTATCCACATATTTCATCATGTCAGAGGCAAGAAATTCACCACAGCCGTTTGTCTCCACATCCGTTGCAGGAACTGCGGAAGGCACCATAAAAAATACGTTTACCAGAAGTTTTGCAGCACATTTTAAGAAATAGTCCATTCCTTTTGTTCCGCTGACATTCACGATCTCGTGCGGATCGGCAATGATCGTCGTTGTTCCCGCCTTCGCAAGGACTTTGGCAAGTTCTCCCGGTGCTGCCATACAGGATTCAATATGCATATGCGCATCGATAAAGCCCGGCACCAGATATTTCCCGGTACAGTCGATTTCTTCTTTTCCCTCGTATTCACCTACGCCTACGATCGTGTCCCCGCAGATCGCAACATCCGCTTTTAACACTTCCTCCGTAAAGACATTCAGCACATTTCCGTTTTTCAATACGAGATCTGCTTTTTCACGTCCATTTGCACAATCTAACTTTCTTTTTCTCTCTAACATACGCTTCCTCTTTTCGTTATATATTTATTATGAAAATAACTTTTTAAAGAAATCTCCCACAGAAGAAATGATCGATTTAAAAAATCCACCGACAGCCGCTGCTATACCGCTATTTGAACTTCCATCTCCGTTTTTAAACGAATTGTACAAAGACTCCGCATAATCCACAAGTCCGTTTAAATCAATTCCGAGTGAATTGATCTTCTTGATCAGAT
>UMGZ01077500.1_pt1 | contig 10860 bp, 7 predicted proteins | sample 1965421 | NCBI WGS metagenome assembly UMGZ01 (sample SAMEA4836087, study PRJEB28245) | human gut metagenome | biome: gut microbiome; material: fecal sample | place: Denmark | collected 2008
AGGGCGCTCGTTCTAAGGATTCTGCTAAGCCTGGCATCAAGGAAGTTGCAGCGGTGGCGGGGGTTTCGCCTACTACGGTATCTCGCGTGCTTAATAATCGCGGCTACATTAGTCAGGAAACCCGCGATAAGGTCCATGCCGCGATGAAGCGCATCAACTATACGCCCAACGATATCGCCCGTGCCATGCTCAACGGTCGCCTGAATCTTATCGGTATGATCGTCCCCTATGTCAGCAGTCCGTTTCATGCCCAAGTGGTTCAAGTCATTGAGCATACCCTGGCCGAAAACGGTTTTAAGATGCTGCTGTGCAATAGCGCCAATCGACCCGAGCTTGAGCGCTCTTATATCGACATGCTTCGACGCAATATGGTTGATGGCGTCATCGTCAACTCGCTTAATATCGGTGCCGAGGCGTATGCCGAGATGGGATTGAGTCTGGTTGGTATCGACTGCGACCTTGGCGAAGCCTCTGTTCAGATTGCGAGCGACAGCTATAGCATCGGCGAACTTGCCACGCGTCGCCTGATCGATGACGGGTGTTCGCGCATCCTGTGCCTGCGCAGCAATAGCCGCATGCGCATGCCTGCCAATAAGCGTACCGATGCCTACCTCGATGTTGTTGAGCAGGCCGGTTTGCCCGTGCTTGTCCGTGAGGTCGAGTTCGTTAAGCCCGACGACGAAAAGAGCGCGGTCGTTGCGAAGATCCTCGATGAGAACCCCGATATTGACGGCATCTTTGCGGGAGACGACACGATGGCGGCCATCTGTCTCAACGTTATGAAGCAGCGCGGCTTGAGCGCTCCGGACGATATTAAGGTCGTGGGCGCGGATGGTGCCCACCGCACCATGACGTTTATGCCTGACTTAACAACCGTACGCCAAGATATCGATCGCATCGGAGAGCTCGCGGCGCAATCCATCATCGCTCTTGTTAACGGCGAAAAGCCCGAATCGAATATCAAGCTCCCCGTTGAACTCATTGAGGGTAAAACCGCGTAGTTCATCCCGTGCCAAAAGAATTCCTCAAACGCCTCTGATGACCGTTCGCCGGCATATGTCAACCGTTTGCCGATGACTGGAACTGCGAAAAGACGTATTGGTGTGAAAACGTTTGACATATGAAAACGATTGACATATCTTGCAGTTGTACCGAGTTAGTATCTCGTGAGAAAGGAAGTCTCGGATGCACAAGGTGTATTACCAGCCTGAGGGAATTTGGGTAGGCGACATCATGCCGTACGGCGAGGACGGCACGTTCTATCTCTATCATCAGCGTGACACGCGTAACCCCGGACCTTTCGGAGAGCCGTTTGGCTGGGCACTCGCGACAACCAAGGACTTCGTCAATTACAAAGACTTTGGCGAGAGCCTTGAGCGTGGCGGCGACGAGGAAGTCGACCAGTATGTTTATGCCGGCACGGTGTTTAAGGTGGGCGACAAGTACCATGCGCTCTACACTGGTTGCAATCGCGATAAGGTCAAGGCACGCTTGATGAAGCAGGTTCTTCTTCACGCAACGAGTGACGACGCCGTCAAGTGGGAGAAGAACATCGCCGAGACGCTGCTTCCGCCCCAGGAGGGTTACGATGACCGCAACTGGCGCGATCCCTTTGTGCTTTGGGATGAGGAGAACGAAGAGTACATGCTCATCCTCGGCACGCGTGTGGGCGAGGACAAGCGTCTGATGACCGGTCGTCTGGTCAAGTTCACCTCCAAGGACCTGGATACCTGGGAGTTCCAGGGCGACTGGTGGAATCCGGGCCTGTACACCATGTTCGAGATGCCTGATCTCTTTAAGATGGGCGACTGGTGGTATCTGGTGTTCTCCGAGTACAGTGATGGCAACAAGACCCGTTACCGCATGTCTCGCTCTATCAACGGTCCTTGGATCACTCCTGCGGACGATTCCTTCGATGGCCGCGCGTACTATGCCGCACGTACCGCATTTGACGGCGAGCGCCGCGTTCTCTTTGGTTGGGTTCCTACGCGTGACGAGGGCGGCGACCCCAGCTCTTACCTGTGGGGTGGCACCTTTATGCCCCTCGAGATCGTTCAGCGTGCCGACGGAACGCTCGGCACCAAGCTCCCCGACAGCATGCTTGGCGCCTTTGGCGAGGCTAAGGCAGTCGAGGCCTTTGAGCTTTCCTGCGAGTCGGGCAAGGTCGAGCAGGTGCTCGCCGCGGATGCCGGTTCCACCTATATGCTCGATGCCGACATCGAGCTCGCCGGTGACGCTGCCGGCTTCTCGGTGAAGCTTGCCGAGGACGCCGAGTCCGGTCTTGCCTATGAGTTCCGCGCCAACCTGCGTGAGGGCAAGCTCGAGTTTACGGCGGCCCCCCAGTATCCGTGGTTCCAGGTCAACAACATGGGCCTCGAGCGTCCGTTGTTCTTTAAGGGCGAGGGCACTCACCATGTGCGCCTGGTCGTTGACGACGATATTGCGACCATCTTTGTCGATGATGTTGCGCTTAACGCGCGCTTCTGCAATAAGCAGGGCCAGGGTGTGGCGCTGACGGTCACCGACGGTACGCTCAAGTGCGCAAATGCAACGATCGCGTCTCTGTAATGGCATCAAAACGTTTTATGATTTCGTAAGGGAATGGAGAGGAACATGGACTACAAAGTAGTGTCTCAACAAGTCGTCGATAACGTCGGCGGTCTGGAGAACATCGAGGGCGCCACGCATTGCGTTACGCGTCTGCGTCTGGTGCTCAAGGATACGAGCAAGTACAACAAGGCCGAGCTCGAGAACATCGATGGCGTCAAGGGCGTGCTGTACAACAGCGGCCAGCTCATGATCGTCTTCGGTACCGGTACCGTCAACAAGGTCTTCGATGAGTTTATGGCTCTGACGGGCGTTAAGGAGATCAGCGCTTCCGAGGTCAAGGGCGCCGAGGCGGACAAGAAGGGCAAGTTCTTCTCGGTCCTCAAGGTATTCTCGGACATCTTTATCCCCATCATTCCCGCTTTTGTCGGCGCTGCTATCATCATCGGCCTTAAGTCGCTGATCGTTGCCAACGGCCTCTTTGGCATGGAGGGCAGCCTCGCCGATCACAGCGAGTTCCTCAAGAACCTCGCAAGCTTCTTTGCCATTATCGCCACCACGTTCGACTACCTGCCTGTCCTGGTTATGTACAGCGCGGTCAAGCGTTTTGGCGGTAACCCGATCCTGGGCATCCTCGTCGGTATCGTCATGGTTCACCCGAGTCTCATGAACCGTAACACGTTCGTTATGGACCCGACGGGTGCTGAGTACTGGAACTTTGGTCCGCTCTCCATTCCCATGGTTGCTTTCCAGGGCGGCGTGTTCCCTGCAATCCTGACTGCCTGGTTTATGGCCAAGGTCGAAAAGATTGCCCAGAAGTACATCCCCGAGGTCGTTTCGTTCGTCTTTGTCCCGACTGTTACCCTGATTCTTGCTAACGTCGCCCTGTTCACCGTGTTCGGCCCGCTCGGCAACCTGATCGGCGACGTCCTCGCCGGCGTAATCGATATCCTGTACAACAGGATGGGCGTCTTCGGTGCCTTTGTCTTTGCCGCATTCCTGCAGCCGCTCGTCGTTACCGGTACGCATCAGTTCATCCAGGGTATCGAGGCCAACCTCGTTGCCACGACCGGCTTCAACTACATCCAGGCCATCTGGTCGGTTTCCATCATCGCCCAGGGCGGCGGCGCCATCGGCATGTATCTCATTCACAAGAAGCATTCCAAAGAGCGCAACATCTGCATGTCGTCCTTTATCCCGACGCTGGTCGGTATCTCCGAGCCCGCTATCTTCGCTGCAAACATGCGCTACTCGATCATTCCGTTCATCTGCGCATGCATCGGTGCAGGCTGCGGCGGTGCCTTCGTGAAGCTCTTTGAGGTGCGCGCCATCGGTCAGGGTCTGACCGGCGTGCTTGGCCTGCTCATCGTCACGCCCGAGACGCTCGTGTGGTATGTGGCTGGCAATCTCATCGCCTTTATCGTGCCGATCGTCTTGATCTTTGCCTACAACAAGGCAAAGGGCGTGCCGACCACCGATGAAGAGGGCGCTGGCGCTGGCTTCGATGTCAGCTTCTAGTTGAGCCGTTCAGCGTAATCTGAGGATAAAGTCCATTTGGGGAAGGGCGTTCGACTCGTGTGAGTCGAGCGTCCTTCCCCATAGACGAGAAAGTCAACGGCGATGTTTAATCAAAAAAACAAGGTGATGCGTGCGGACTATGAGCAGTGGCGAGCTGGACAGGATGAGACGGCGGCTCGCATCGCGTCCGACCCCGATAGACTTCTGTTCCATGTGGAGCCTGAGCTTGGCTGGCTCAACGACCCCAACGGTTTGGTGCAGATTGGTGATACGTATCACATCTATCATCAATACGATCCGTTCGATGCTGCGCATGGCGGTCCAGTGCTTTGGAACCATCTGACGACAAAGGATTTTGTGACGTACGAGAATCACGGCCCCGTGCTGTTCCCCGATTCCGATTTGGATTCGAGTGGAGCGTATTCTGGTTCTGCCTTTGTACGTGATGGCAAGATTCACTACTTCTATACCGGCAACGTTAAGCATTTTGACCGCGATGATTACGACTACGTGTTGACGGGCCGTGAGCAAAACCAGATTCATATGGTTGCCGAGAATCCCGACGAATTGGGCGAGAAGCGCATAGCTGTTGGGCCGGTCGATTACCCCGAGGATATCGGTACGCACGTGCGCGACCCCAAGATCCTTGAACACGACGGTATCTACTACATGGTTCTCGGCGCTCGTACGAAAGACAATCGTGGCTGCGTGCTTGTCTATACCTCGCGCAATCTTGAGGACTGGAGCTATGCGACGCGCATTGAGCTGGGCGAGAAGTTTGGCTTTATGTGGGAGTGCCCCGATCTATTTGAGCTTGATGGCGAGCTTATTCTCGTTTGCTGTCCGCAGGGCGTGCCCGCCGATGGCTGGCGTTACCGCAATCCGCACCAGTGCGTGTGGTTTCCCATCGAGGCCGATTGGGAGGCACCGAGTTTTAAGATCGCCGGGCAGAGCATGCCCCCGATGGTCGATGCCGGCTTTGATTTCTACGCACCGCAGTCCTTTGAGGATGCTGCGGGTCGGCGTTTGATGATCGGATGGTCGGGATGTCCCGATGCGACGGCAGAAAGCCCGACGGTGGCGCGCGGGTGGCAGTGCGCGTTGACGGTGCCGCGAGAGCTGAGCATGCGCGGCGGCAAGCTCTGCCAGCAGCCGGCGCACGAGATTGAGAGGATGCGCGGCGGCTGCGTTCGTGCTGTAGGCGGAGAGACCGTCGAGGAGCCGGGACGCCTGTTTGATGTCGTGGTTTCCTGTGAGGGAGCCAAGATGATCGAGCTCGAAATCCGCAAGGGTGTCTTTGTGCGCTATACGGACGGGATGCTTACCCTCGACATGGGTGACGAAGGCTATGGGCGCGACCAGAGGTCGATCGAGCTCAGCGAGCTTCGCGATTTGCGCGTGCTTTCGGACACTACGATGGTCGAGATTTTTGCCAACGGTGGCGAGGCAGCACTTACGAGCCGTACCTATTCGTCGGCGGTTCCGGCGATGGCGCTGCACGCCGAGGGTGCGGCGTCGATGGATTTCTACCGCCTCGCTCATTAACCGTGCATGGAGCACGATTGGACTTGCTGGTCGGAATGTGTCGCAGCTGCCGCGGCCAACTACCGTTTATCGCGTATAGCGACCGTTTGCGGAATAAGTAACACTCCTTAATAAACCGTGTAGAATCTCAGCTAAGCACGGAGTTTTCCAGGGAGACGCTGTCCTTTGTTGTGCGCAAGGGGCGGCGTCTCTTTGGCGCTTAGATGCCGTTGTGCAACAGCGCGGCGCGCATGTCATGTATTGAAAAGCCAACGTCGAGATGGGTCGTGATAAGAATGGGCAAGTATGTAATCGTGGTTGAGTCTGGGTCGGATGTGACGCCGGAGCTCTGCGAGCGCTACGGCATCGCGCGCGTGCCCATGCATGTCACGATTGGTGACGAGACCGTCGAGGACGGCTCGATCGATCCGCTCGAGATTTATTCGCGCTGCAACGAGTTTGGCGTTATGCCCAAGACCAGTGGCTGCGCGCCTGCGGATTTTGCTCACGTGTACGACCGTATCCATGCCGAGCAGCCCGATGCGACCATTCTGCATCTTGCGTACTCCGAGGCCACGACCTGCTCGCATCAGTCCTCTAAGATTGCAGCTAAGGGCCGCGACTACGTGTTCTCCATGGACACGCGCTTTGTCTCGGTGGGCCAGTCGCTCGTCGTCGTCGAGACCGCCAAATACATCGAGGCTCACCCCGATGCCACCGTCGACGAGATTTTTGCTTTTACGAATTCCGTCATGGACCGTGTGCTTCTGGGTTTTGTTCCTACCGACCTAGCCTTCCTTAAGGCGGGCGGTCGTCTGTCCAACGTGGCATTCCTTGGCGCCCACCTGCTCAAGATTAAGCCCTGCATTGAGGTGACGGGCGGCAAGTTCGTGGCGACCAAGAAGTTCCGCGGCTCTATGCTCAAATGCGCCCGTGCCTTTATTGACCACATGGTTGCGAAGGGCGAGATCGACTACTCGCACATTGGCCTGGCGTATTCGGTGGGCCTTTCCCAGGAGCTGCGCGACGACATGGAGGTCTATGCGCATGACCTGGGCTTTAAGGATATTACCTGGACTCAGGTTGGCGGCGTCATCTCGAGCCATTGCGGCCCGACCGCCTTCGGCGCGGTGCTCACGCTCAAGGCGTAAAGCCTGGCGTCTATCGATTTCTATTGCCTTGACGGCGGGCGGGTTGCGACAACCTTCCCGTCGCTTTTGCATGGGGCCAAATAGGACAATCCAATTGACCGCTAAACCGTTTCGCCATCAAGCATATAGGCTAGAATGACTCTGGCATTTATGTAGCTAAAACCAATGAGAGGCAAGGTAGCGGGAATGGCTGAGATGACGCTCGAGGGTGTGGACGCTCGTCCTGAGGACTCCGCGTTTGCCCTGGGCCGCGTGCATTCGATTGAGACGATGGGAACGGTCGATGGACCCGGCATCCGCTTTGTGGTGTTTGTTCAGGGCTGCCCCATGCGCTGTGCGTATTGCCACAACCCCGACACCTGGTCGGTTAACGGCGGCACCATGGTGACCGTCGAGCACCTGATGGACGAGTTCCAGAGCAACCATGAGTTTTACCGCAGCGGCGGTATTACGGTGTCCGGCGGCGAGCCGCTCCTGCAGCCCGCGTTTTTAGCCGACCTGTTCCGCGCCATGCACAATAACCCCGATGGTCGCGTGCATACCTGCTTGGATAGCTGCGGCTATGCGTTCGATCCCGCGCATCCCGAGAAGTTCGATGCCGTACTCAACGAGACCGATATGGTGCTGCTCGACATTAAACACGCCGATCCCGTCGAGCATAAAAAGCTGACCGGTTGCGATCCCGCACGCATTCTGGCGTTTGGTGATGAGCTCGCGCGTCGCAAGATCAAGGTTGTTATTCGTCACGTGGTGGTGCCGGGCATTACCGACACAGTGGAGGAGTGCGAGGCACTCGGTCGTCTAATCGCTCCATGGCATAACGTGGTCGGCCTGGAAATGCTGCCGTATCACACGATGGGCGTCGTCAAGTATGAGCAGCTGGGGATTCCCTATAAGCTTGATGGCGTTCCACAGATGGATACCGCGCGCATGCCCGAGCTGCGCAACGCCGTCATGACCGGCATGAAAAAGCGCCGCGCGGAACTCAAAAACGCCATCGGCTAGCGAGCCATTTTCAGGCACTCATTGGGGACAGACTTAAATGAGTACCCCTGGGCACCAAGTTGATTGCCAAAGAGCCCCGTCAAGTTGCGGTGGAATAGTTCTTGTTTTTCGGCTTATGCCGCCCAAATAGGAACTATTCCACCGCAACTTCGTTTTGGGCGGAGATGCGTAACAGAATCGGTGTATTTGCATAGAAACGCTTGTGGTTTCTTTAAAGACGCCTTAAACGCCGCTGAATATCTTTGGAAAGAAATGCCTGCTCGGTATTATGCTGCTCGTATATAAAACGGTAGCAATCAGGAGACCACGTGCGAAATAACGCATCGCGGGACGAGTATGTGCCGCAGCATAGCAGCAGATATGAGACGAAGGGCACGTCTTCGCGTGGCCTCGCTGACGCTCGCATCCGCGTGACGAAGATTGCTGCCATTGGGATGCTAACGTTGGCGGTTATTATCCTCGGAATTACCGCCAAAACCTACGCGTCGGAGCGAATGGCACACTCAGATGCGTCAACGGTACAGACGCAAAAAAAAGTCTCTGAATCTAAAGCCACCGCAAGCCAAACCCTGTCGACAGCGAGCCTCAAGACGAGGCTTTCGAAGGCGGACTTTAACGATATTCCCTCAGGCGATACTGTGCAGACCTTCTCACTGGTTGATGACCAGATCCCCGCCCTGGAGGATGAGAGCCTCGCCGCGCTCCAAGACGCCCTGAGTCAGGCGCAGGAGCTGGGCGATGTGGGCGTAGTGTTCTACGACCTATCGAGCGGCAAGGGCGTGACGTATAACGCGGACGCCGAGGTGTACGGTGCGAGCAGTTATAAGGCGCTCTATGTGCTCTACGTCTGCGAATCTCTGGTCGAGACAGGACAAGTATCGCTCGATGATACTCTGGGCACCTATGGCGGCTACAGTATGGGCTGGCTGACGGTTCGCGAACTCATCGAGGCCTCGATCGTCAACTCGGATAACGACTCGTTTATCGCATTACGTGCAACGTTTGACCAAGATGGCTACGAGGATTGGATTGCCGCGCTCGGCGTCGAAGACGAGGTCGCGCTCGATCCGATGAGCGATTTCCCAACCTACTGCGCGCGCACCTCGGCCAAGTTGTGGCGCGAGATGAGTGGGTATTTGAGTCGTGACACCGAGACGTCACAATGGCTGTCGGGCCTTTTGGCCTCTACGGCCCGATCATTTATTCGTGATGGGATTGCCGATGAGCAGGTTGATGGGATTGCCGATGAGCAGGTTTTGGTGCGCAACAAGGCAGGTTGGATTAGCGAGGATGGTTGCTATTCGACATGCGATGCGGGCCTTATCGACATCGATGGCCGTACCTATGTCATGAGCATCATGACATCGATGCCATGGAGCGACCAGTCGAGCGAGGCTGTGACCGCGATTGCAAAGGCGCTCTATGATGTGCGGTCCTCGTTGGCCTAGCGACTTCGTGAAAAGTGAAAGAACCAAAATGCTGGTACCATACCGTGGATAAGCAATTTGCACGGATTTGGGGGATGGCATGGCAACCATCGCGATCATAGGCGCACTCGAAAAAGAGGTTGCGCAGATTAAGGAAGAGCTGAGTGGCGCGCATGAGGCGCAGGAGGCGGGCTTGACCGTTGTGAACGGTGGGCTTTCGGGTCTGACAGTAGTCGCCACGACAGCAGGCATGGGGACCGTGAACGCCGCTGCCGCAACGCAGCATCTCATCAGCAAATATGCCCCGCAGGCCGTTGTGTTTTCGGGCATTGCGGGTGGCCTAAACCCTAAGCTCCATATTAACGACGTGGTTATAGGCAAGTGCCTGCGCTATCTGGATACCGATACGGCACTCATCGCCGAGTCGGCGCCGGGACTCGAGGAGTTTGTCTCGACGCCGGCGTTGGCTGATGTTGCCGCCGCCGTGCTTGCCGAGCATGGATTTGTGGATGCCTCGGCGGATGAGAATTCTGCGGAGAAGGACCCCAAGCAGTTCCTGTGTGGCACTATCGCCACGGGTGACCGCTTTGTTACGGGTGACGCCATGCGTAACGCTGCGATTGAGGCCACGCATGCCGATTGCGTCGAGATGGAGGGCACGGCAATTGCGCACATCGCGGCCAAGAATGGTGTCGATTGCCTGGTGCTGCGCGCTATCAGCGATAATTGTGACGAGGCATATGACGCGTTTTGCGAGCGCGAGTTCGATCTGGATGAGTACGCCCGTACCGCGAGCGGCATCACGCTTGACATCGTTCGTCGTATCGCCGCCGCGCAATAGCACGCCCGTTTTGTAAGAACCTACGACCAAGGAGTGTCCATGGCCGATTCCATTAACTACCAGCTTGCCAAGTTCGTTGCCAGCTATGGCAAGGTTTCGCAGATTCCCGAGTCCACCTGCCCCGAGGTGAGCTTCGTCGGCCGCTCCAACGTGGGCAAGTCGTCGATCATGAACAAGCTTTTTGGCCGCAAGAACCTGGTCAAGGTTTCGAGCACGCCGGGCAAGACGAGCAACATCAACTTCTTTGAGGCTGACGACGTGCACTTCGTCGACCTGCCGGGCTATGGTTTCGCCCGTCGTTCCAAGGCCGAGCGCGACCGCTGGGCCGAGCTCATCGGCGACTTCTTCGACTCCGAGCGCAGCTTTAACCTGGTTGTATCGCTGGTGGACATTCGCCACGATCCCAGTAAGCTCGACCATGACATGATCGACTACCTGCAGGGCAACGAGTTCAACTTTATCGTCTGCCTCACCAAGGCCGACAAGCTCAGCCGCACCCAGCAGGCCCGCCAGGCAGCAGCCATCAAAAAGCAGCTCAACGTCCCGGCCGAGAACGTGATCATCACAAGCTCCCAGACCGGTACCGGCATCGACGAACTCAAAAAGCGCATCGCCGAGGCCTGCCTCTAGTAAGGGCCCCTATCAATAAAATGCAGAACATCAGCCCGGCGACTTTCCAGAGTGTAGGTCCCTGTAGCCGCCGCCGGCGAAGTTAACATAGGGGAGGCCAGGGGCTTTGCCCCCAAATCTTTCCGCAGGACGGCAGGACCCCCGCCGCACGAAGTGCACAGCGGGGGTCCTGCCATGTCCGAGGACGATTTGGGGGCAAAGCCCCTGGCCTCCCCGG
>UMGZ01011034.1_pt1 | contig 10812 bp, 20 predicted proteins | sample 1965421 | NCBI WGS metagenome assembly UMGZ01 (sample SAMEA4836087, study PRJEB28245) | human gut metagenome | biome: gut microbiome; material: fecal sample | place: Denmark | collected 2008
GATGAACACGTTTTTGTTGACAATCAACAAAATGCAATCTATAATTTTAATACCGGAGGTACTTACCCCTCGACAGGTCAATAGTCGGTGGATGGTTAAAAATACTAAGCGTATGTTAAGTACGTCGCCCCGATTAGGTCCCACTCATTTCTGAGTGGGATTTTTTTTATGGAAGTCTTAAAAGAACATCAATATGACACTTCCGTTTTAAATATTCGCTTGTGTCAAACCAGTTGTTATTAATTACAAATGAATGGCGTATTGTGTTCGCTAATATATCGGCCATTTGTATACCTAGGCTAAGTTTAGAATCTCTGTATATAACTTCTATAAAAAGATCACTGTATATAATTGGCTTAAACTGCTTTGCATAATTATAGTTTAAAATTCCATGCTTTAATTCTTCAATTAAGCCATCTTTTAGTGTGTAGTAACCATTTGACTTAGTGGGCATCTGATCGATGTTGACGTGTAGATAAATGGGAAGGCTTGGATTTAATTTTCCATCTTCAATTAAGAATTTTACAGTGCTTTTTATCACTCGTCTTTGAGCGTATTCGTTGAAACGCCCTTTAGCTCCTTTGTCGTTGATTATATAGCTATATAAACTTTTGTTATATGTAATAACACCAAATGTTGTGAATTTCTTACTTAAATTGATGATCTGTCTTCTATGTGTTGTTGTAATTCCAAAAGCCTTTATTTCTGGACATGATTTATCACATGTTTCTTGATTTTGTTCGCAATAATTGCATCGTATGTTATTCTTTATACTTCGATACATATTATTAAATTTTGACTTTTTAGAATTGTTTTTAAATACAATTCCAGCAAATATTGCATAATCCTCTGATTTTGATATTTTTCCAGAATCATCCATGTACAGATATACATGTTGAATATTGCTATTTAATTTTTTATCCTTCATTTCAAACACCTCCTATTTCTTCAACGTGGCAGTACTGCCACCCTTCACCCTTTCATATTCCATTTGTGTGACTGTATCCACTGTGTGCTGGCCTTTATCATCTAGTGATCTATAAATAGTAAGATGTTCTTTTTCATGGGGAGTAAGGATAAATTCAAGAGATTCTTCTTTTGTTGGTATTAAAGATACTTCACCATCAATCGAAGCAAGTAATGCATCGAATTCAATACCGGTACCGTTTGCAAGTTTTTTGACCGCTTGAATAGATGGAGTAATGTCTTTTTTTCTTCCAGAAGGTTTAAAATTGTTTTCTAACATTGAAATGTACCCTTTGCTTAGACTACATTTGGAAGCAAGTTCAGCAGTAGTTAAATTGTTTTCTATTCTATATTGTTTAATAATTTCTCCGAGTCTCATTTAATATTCTCCTATATATTTATACTATTCTACATTTAATATATTAAACAAATTGAACCGTTTTAGCAAGAAAAAAGTTTAATATTTTAAACAAAACTATTGAATTACGATGTTTAATATGTTAAACTCCAAGTGTACAAAAGAAAGGTGGTGATTGAGATGGGATTCAAAATTAAGGAATTGCGAGAAAAAGAAAATTTATCTCAGGCTGAATTAGCTCAAAAATCAGGGGTTTCACAAAATTTAATTGCCCGTTTAGAGAGTGGAGCTTTAACGAATACCACTACAGATACTCTTTTTAAAATATCCAAAGCATTAAATGTGAAAGTCGAGCAAATTTTTTTTACAGAAAATGTTTAACATGTTAAACATTTATTAATAGTACTACCAATAACTACCATAGAAAGGACATCATGGAAAACAAAAACTATTGTGAATCACTTAATCCAATTGAAAGAGAATCATTTCTAGAGAAATTGAATGATTGTAATGATATTGAGTATTTAAAGCAGGTGATTGAAGTTTGTAGAAGTAAGGCGGTTTATTTGGCGTTAAAAAAAGAAGGCCTTATTTAACCTTCTTAGAGTTATTGAGTATTTTATTAGCATCTTCAATCATTAATTCAGCGTTAATTACAGCCATTGTAGAGCTGATAAAAGCTTTTAATTGATTTATATCGTATTCTTTAAAACGTTTCTGGTAATGTGTTTCATCATTGCCTAGCCATGTGGCTGCTTTAGCTAATGTTTTTAATTGAGTGTTATCTATATAGTTGTTAATTACTTGTGCAAGTTGTTCTGAAACTATCTTATCCTTATCTGCTGGATGTTTATAAATAGCATAGTCTTTGATTAGAAATTCTAATGACTTTCTATATCCCATTCCACATATTTGGTCTAATTTAGCTTTCTCTGCTTCTTCTGCTTGACTGAATAATATCTCAAAATTAGGAGAGATCTTATTTATGGATGAATAAACAGTCATCTTGGTGAATTTAGGATACATATCGCACAGTTCAGTGTATCCATCATCATAGCTTAAACAACTATAGAAAACGGATTTGCAATAAGGGCAGTACATTAAGAGGTAAATAAAAGAATCTTCATTCTCATCCTCATTATATACCGCACTAAGAGGTTCATTCATTAATCCAGTATTGCATTTTGGACATCTTGAGGGAGAATTAACTGCCATATAGGTTGTGCTTCCGTCGATTTTCTTTACTTTAATATTATGTTTCATTATAGCACCTCACATCTTGGTTAAATCATATCACAAATAGGAATAAAGAATACTACTAATAACTACCACAGAAAGGATAAAAAGTATGGCTACCACAAAAACTAAAACTAAAGAAAAAGAACTTGAATTGTCTCCGTTCGCAAATAACGGACATGCTACAGAGTACACAAAGATGATGCATCGTTATGCTGATCTAGATAGAAGAGAGAAGGCGGTGCGCAGAAAGCAATGTTTCGCAAACTGGATGTTGTTTGTGAGTGTTGTATTAGTGATTGGATGTGTGATTGGTACTGCATTTGTTTGTAGAACTATCCAGTCTATCGGAATCTAGAAAGGAGATTGTTATGAGGGGTATTAAAGTTGTATCTCGCCAGGAATATGACGAAGAAATTGAAGGTAAAATCCAAAAAATGACAAAGTATGCATATATCACGCAAAAAGACCTGGCAGAAATCATTGGCTGTAGCAGTGCGACTGTGAAAACCGAGTTGAACAAGTTAGGTGTTGAATCTAATTGCTTCGGATGGCCAACAATCAAGGTAATTAATGTTCTTGGCTTGCAGCCTTATTTGGACAACCTGATCAAGCTGCGTAAGTCATGCAGAGCATAAAAAAGACCACTTCAAAGGAAAGTGGCCAATCAAAAAATAACAACTAAATTATAAATTATTTTCTCGGGTTCTGCAACCTGGGTATCACCACAAATCGACGTGATCCGCACTCGCTTTCTACATAATGTATTTTTGCTCTAGCACGTCAAAAAAAAGTTAATGGATTGTTTCTGTAACTTATTCTCCTTTAAAACAATGTTTACGCGGATTGTGGTATCTAGGTTGCAGAGTTCGAGATTTAGTAAGGAGAAAAATAAGATGGAAACATTACACGTTAATAGAGATAAAGATGATTTTATCGAAGAAAGTAAAAAAATTGATGAGATACATGAAGGAATTAAGCAGTTCCAAAAGGAGTGTCGGAAAGCAAAATCAAACAAAGAAAAAGATGAACTCGTGCAAAGGTTCAATGAATTCGTTGGAAGTTTCGGCGCTGCTTTTGAATTGAAAGTGTTTGCTACAGTGGATGGGCCAATTATTGCTAGTGAAGCAAAAGCAGGCGCTACTTTTTTTAAATTTTTCGAGGATATGGATTCAGATGAAATTACCGAATGCTTATCGGAATGTACAAAAGCCTTTGGAAGGGAATTTCAAAAGTATCTAAAGGAGTATAAAGAAAAAGACAGTGCGGAAAATAGGCACTGTATCCATTAGATTCACACCTAAGAGGAGGGTGATGGAATGGAAAATCGTGGAGGCTACATTAAGCTATTTCGGCAGATTGTCGACTGGGAATGGTATGACGACATTCCCACTTGTCGACTATTTATACACTTGCTATTAAAAGTAAATCATGCCGATCGTAACTGGCAAGGTAAAAAAATAGAAAGGGGTTCGTGCATTACAAGCTTTGCGAGTTTAAGCACTGAAACAAAATTGAGTGTCGAACAAATAAAAAGAGCACTCAAAAATTTAATGAAAACAGGCGAGATTAAAAAAATCTCAACAAACCAAAACACGCTCATAATCGTTACAAAATACGATGATTATCAGTGTTTTGCCAATGTCGACAACAAGCAAACAACAAACGAACAACAAGAGGACAACATGCAGAAAACAAACGAGCAACAAACGGACAACAAACGGACAACAACAAACAATAATGTAAAGAATATAAAGAATGATAAGAATAATAATAATTTATATTGTTCTTCTGACGAAGAACGAGAAACAAATCAAATTATTAAAACAATCATTGAAATCCTGAATATTGAAACGGAGAAAGAATTTTCTCCTGATGCTAAATTAACTAGAAAGTTGATTCAGGATAAATTGAACGCTGGATATAGTTTAGCGGATTTCAAATGCGTCATTGAAAAGAAATGTGATGCATGGAAGTCTGATCCAGTCATGAAATCTTATTTGAAGCCAAGCATTTTGTTTGGAAATAAATTTGATGAATATCTAAATGAGTGAGGAAAAGGAAAATGAAATTCAATATAGAAACAAAGACATTGCTAAATGCAGTGAATAATGTGTCAAAGGTAATTGATAAACTATCACCTTTACCTGCATTAGAAAATTTAAAGATTTGTGTAGAAGAAAAGTCAATCGTGATTACTGGATCTAATGGAACTGCTTCAATGCAGCAGAGATTGGAAATGGAAACAGGTATTGAAGAATGTGGCCAATGTTTGGTGGATGCTAAATACTTTAGTGAAATCATTCGAAAAGTATCTGGTCAATCAATTGATGTTGATTGCACGGATAATTTAATGCATATCAAGTGTAGTAAAGCTAGATTCAAGCTTACTTGCACAGATGTATCTGAGTATCCAGGGATTGATTTAGAGACACCTGTAAATAGACTGAACTGTCCAATAGAAACGCTGCGTATTGCTTTTGAAAAAGCTCTTGTATGTGTTGCAAGCAATGGAAAAGAAGCTCAGCGACGTCCAGTATTAACAGGAGTAAATTTAAGTGTGGATGATGGCCAGGTTACAATTGTTGGTTCTGATTCGTATCGAATGAATCGATATGCATTTATTGATATGGATTGCAAGGATACCAGTATTACAATCCCTAGACAGGCTTGTGTGGAATTTTTAAAAACATTTAATGATGAAGTTTCTGTTTTCTATGACGAGAAAAAAATTCAATTTAAAACAAACGATATGATGTACCAGTCACAACTTTTAAATGGAACATACCCGGATGTTTCTAGAATCATTCCAAAATCTTGTTTGTATCACGTTGAGATGGATAAGAATGAATTGTTAGAAGCTATCAAGCGTTGTGATTTTGTGAAATCTGATGGGAAACAAATTGTGCATTTGTCGTTTGGTACAGAAGAATCTCATGTTGATTCAAAGTCTGAGATGATTGGAGAAACATATGAAGAGCTTGAAACAGTTGAATTGATGTCGGATCCAATCGAATTCAACTTGAATGGAAAGTATTTAAGAGATGCACTTGATGTTATTAATGCTGAAAAAGTTCAGATTACGACTCCAGGAATCGGAAAGCCATTGATTGTTCGTGGTTCGTGCGATGTTTTAAAGTTGATGAGTGTGCTTGTGCCTGTAAAGACATACTAGGAGGTTTGTATGTCTAAGTTTGAAGAGGAATATAAGACAATCAAGCAGAATCAAGGATTGAAAATAATCTGCGAATATCTGATGTCACGTAATGACATGGTTTCGAAATTGGATAATCCTAAGAAGTCTATCGACGGAATGTGGAATTACATTGTTTCTGAAGCTAAAAAGAAGGCAGTGAAAAGCTGCGCAATCATTAGTGATGAAGAAGTGTTTGGCTTGGCCGTACATTATTACGATGAAGAAGTTATTGAAGGTGATTCAGTGCAGCCTTCACGTTTGAATCTTGAATCTGCAAAGGCAATCGTTAAAAAGAGTGTTGATAAAAAGAAAAAGCCTAAGAAAGAAGAATCAGAATGGAAGCAGGAAAGTCTATTTTAGAGAGATTGCAGACAAGGAAGCTCACATGGCCAAAAGGCATTGAAGAGTTTATTTTTTCAAAAATGGATTTATGGCTTGCAAAAGAGGCTTATAGCCGAACTTATTTTGTCGAAACACTAGAAATATATTACGGAAAGTTATTAAAGCGAATATTTGGATTTCAATTGTTCAAGAATCCGAATCATTCAGTAGAACTTAAAATCCAGGAAGTGGCACGATACATAGAAGGCGAAAGAAAGTTTTTGGTTGGCAATCTGTATTGTGGAATGTTTGGTAAAAGAGTTGATTTCGATTATCCTTTGAAGTTTTGGATTAGTGACAGTAAATTGAATTTCTATCCGTTGAGGATGTATTCAGTTGAAGACTGGATCAAGTTATTGAACATTCCGTATTGCCAGTATCAGTCTGAATTGAATCAATCAGGATTAGATTTTTTTGATTATGTATGCGCATATCGAAAAGAACCTAAAATCGAATATTTAGTGAAGGCAGATTTGAGTCAGTTCATTTCAAGCCTTCGCGTTCTTGATCTAAGTCAAAAGAGCCTGGATAAGATATTCAAGGTTGATCGTAAATTCGTTCCGCTTCTTCCAAAGATGGATTACACACATTTGATGTTATGCAGGAAATATTCATGGGCAAATGAAAAAGAATTATTGAAAATTAGACATTTGAATTTCAAGCATATACGTAAGTATATGTGTCCACGAGTATTGGAGTACGCATCGAAGATAGATGATTGGAACATAAATATTTACGAAGATTATTTGAAGTTCGCGGAAACGATTGGAGCGGACATGAAGTCTTATAGAGTTCTAACACCATCGAATTTAGTAGAAGCACATAGTGCAGCATATAAGGCTATGCGTGCTACAGAAGGTGCCAGGTTTGAACAAGGGATTTTTGAGAATTACGAAAAACATGTTGAGTTGAGTTATTCAAATGGAAAGTATTTGATTCGCCCTGTTAAAACGAATGCTGAATTGAAGAAGGAATCTGAAGTATTGAACCATTGTGTTAGAACCTATGCAGACGAGGTGTCCAAAGGACATACGGAAATCATGTTTGTTCGTTTAAGCGATAAACCGGATGTTCCTTTGTATACGTTGGAGCTCAAACATAAGGTTATTCGACAATTTAGAGCAAATCATAATGCAGTTTCTCCAGACGATGCATTTAGCTTTGTCAGGGAATGGGCGGATAAATTTAAGATAAATAAGGAGTTGATATCGTGATTTTAAGAGATTTAAAGAATACAACATTTAGACCCGTGGAAATCAGTGTTGTGAAAGACTATCAGGAAATTATGTTTTCAGTGAATGGAATTCATAGATTTCCATGTTTAAGCAAAGCCAAGAATTACTTTGGCAAAAGACAAATTGTTGAGATTGTAGACGATGAGTCTTCAAGAACTACCAGGATATTTCTTCAAGGCTAAGCCATGAATAAAGAGTTTCTAGTTAGCAAAGTTGATGAGTTCATCGCATTCGAAATGGAAAATGAAAAGTCCAAAAATTCATTGGTTCATTATCGACAGGTCGTTGAACTGTTTGTAAATTCTTTTGAGGTCGATGATATCTGCAAGCTTGATATTATCGACTTTAAAAAGAATCTAGAAGAAGAGTATGCTCCAGCTACAGTAAAGAACTATATCACTATCGCAAATAGGTTTATAAAGTATTGCGAATTGGTCGAAAAGGATTTGGATCCAGGCGAATTGTTGCGTACTCATCATTCTAAAATGACGTTAAAAAATATCAAGATTCAACAAGCTGCATCATTGGATGATGTGATTGAACCATCTGATTTTAAGCGAATGTGCAGAATGGCCAAACAATGTAATCGAATGGATATTTATCTGATCATGAAGATATTCGCTTACACGGGTATACGTGTGAGTGAGTTAAGTTATTTCACGGTTGAGAACGTAAAGGCAAATTACATTACAGTCAAAAACAAAGGTAAGATCCGTGATGTGATTTTGAGAAATGACTTAAAGCGTGAGATATTGAAGTATTGCAGAACAGAAAAGATAAAGTCAGGAAAAATCTTTTTTTTAACCTATAAACAGATTTACTACCAGTTGAAGAAGATTGCAGGAAAGTGTAGGGGCATAAGCTTGGATAAGATACATCCTCATGCGTTCAGACATATGTTTGCGATTAACTATTTGGATGCTGGAGGACAGGTAACGGATCTTATGGATATTCTTGGCCATAATTCTATACAGACAACGTCTTTGTATACTAGAACGACAAACAAAGCTAAGAAGAATATGTTGGAAAGCATGAAGTATAAATAGGAGGGAAATAAATGTCGGAATTAATAATTGATTTAATGCTTTTATATTTTATTTTGGGTGTGTTAGTTTCCACAATATTTTTCATTGGTAAACCTTTTATTGATGTTGAAAAATTTGCGGCATTAGTTATTGTTTTGTGGCCAATTTTCTTTATTGTTGAGCTGATTATAGAAACATTTATGTTTCTTGAGAGAATCTTTTGATGGTGAATCATGAACAAATATCAATATGCATTGCATAATTTGAATTCGTTTTATTTGTTTGACTTTATACATCCAGGAGATGAGTACAAACAAAGAGAAGCATTAATTGCGAATGATAATTACAGAAAGCAATTGGATACATTGAATGAACTGGTGGATAGATTCACGGAAGAAGAAAAACTGGAAGAAATCAAAGCCCCTTCAATTAGATTCGTTCCTTTAAAAAAAGGAATAACAGAAGATGAATTGAATGACTACATGTGGAAAAACAATGATTCAAATTTCCTTGTTTATCTAAGATATAGATATAACACTGATGTATTCAAACAAGAATGGCAATATTCCATAGAAGCTGCATCATGGGGGTTCGAAAACGATGGAGGAGTTTGTTGGTTGAATGATTGGTGGGAAGGCCAACAAGACGTTGAATATTTAGCAATAAGTAAATTAGGAGAATAAAAATGACAGATTATGTATTTGAAGTGATGAGGGAATTTCCAGGATCGTTTATTAACCACAATAACGAGCTTATTTTGATTCCAAAAACAAATTTGTATATTTGTTTGCGTGATGTGAATACACCTACAGAATTGAAATACAAGTTGCTCGAATGGTGTAGCAGAGATTGTACATGTGCATTGGTATACAGTCAGGAATGGAGGACCATAAGATATCAAGATGATGTTTTATCAAAAATTAATAAGTGTTTAGGAACAAATTTCACACGCGAAGAAATGGAATTAATCTATGAAAGATTAGGCAATTCTTGTAATCATAAATTGACAGAGAGATTTGTTTTGAGTGGATATGATATGCAGTTATTGAAGAGGTAATCAAAATGGAAAAACGTGAATGTGAAAACTGTAAATATAGTAGTAATTTGAAAAATGAACATCCTTGTAAGAACTGTAAAAGAAATTTGTTCTATTTGTTTATGGGAATACAAGGCAATGAAGATAATTTTAAGGAGAATGAAAAATGATTAGTAATGTAGTTTCAGATGAATTATTTCAAGGAAATTTAGTGACAAGTTATGAGGATATGATCGCAATCAGTATAGCTAAACAATATGCGATTAACAGCTTAGATAAGTCTGATAAAGACTATGAAAAGTATGTATCTGAATTAGAAGTTTATGTTGTTTGGAAATGCAAAGCATTGCAGAATTGGAAGTATCTTATTAGTACCAATCTTCCTGATGGTATGTATTATGAACTGACATACAATGGAGATAAAGACGAATGGTATTTTGACGCTTATAAGAAAATAGTTAATGAATGCATTTGTGATAACAGAGCTGTCGAAATGTTAAACGGAACGATGCATGGTGTCAATGAATGGAAACCAAAGTAAAACTATTAAGCTTAACCGATGGATACGAGCATAAACTAATAAGCAGTACAGGAAAGCCTAAAAAAGAATATATCGGGCAGATTGGGAAAGTGATTCATACGTGCATCATAAGCAAGGGTAATTACGTGAAGCCTACACTTTATGATGTCCAGTTCGATGATGGAGCTATATTTTGCCTAAATGAGGATCAGATAAAATTTGTAGCACTTGGTGCTCTAGAACCTGAGTCATCCATATCATTTGAAGAATCAATGCGTGAATTAAATCAAAAGATTGATAGTGCGTATGCAACATTTTCTGCACTAGGTTCGCTAATAGAAAATGGGTTGTATTACGGACAAAATAAGCATTAAAAAACACAAAAAGTTTTTAGTTCAAAAAAATGTACAGAGAGCCTTTAAACTAGGGCTCTCAGTGCAGAATTGATTTTGGAAAATAATTTAAGGTTATTTGACAAAGAAAAAAGGAGGAGAAAGAGTGATAAACAGAGTTATTTTAGTAGGAAGATTGACCAAGAATCCTGAGATTAGAAAAACACCAAATGGAGCAAGCATCTGTAAGTTTACTTTGGCCGTTAGTAGAAAAGTGAAAGCACAAGGACAACCGGATGCAGATTTTATTAGTTGTGTTGCCTGGAACAAAACAGCAGACTTGATGTACCAGTATCTGAAGAAAGGCTCTTTGATTGGAGTTGATGGAAGATTGCAGACAGGAAAATTCACAAATAACAATGGTGAAACAATTTATACATGCGATGTGATGGTTGAAAGTTTGCAGTTCTTAGATAAGAAAGATGGTACTATGTCAAGAAAAAGGACTCATAAAATAGATAAATTTT
>UMGZ01076794.1_pt1 | contig 10768 bp, 9 predicted proteins | sample 1965421 | NCBI WGS metagenome assembly UMGZ01 (sample SAMEA4836087, study PRJEB28245) | human gut metagenome | biome: gut microbiome; material: fecal sample | place: Denmark | collected 2008
GTTTGCCCGAAGCAAGAATCCACAGGTAGGAGACAATCGACGTGTTGTAGAAAAGTTCTCCCGGCATCTGAACAATGGCCTCCACAAGGTCTTCTTCAAGAAGCCAACGACGGATTTCGCTGGAACCTGACCCTGCGCCGCCGGTGAAAAGGGGCGAGCCTGAAAGCACGATAGCCCCGTGCCCGCAGCGTTCAAGTTCGCCCTGTGCGTCATAGACGGCAGGAGCCATCTTGCGGGCGACGTGCGTCAGAAAGAGCATCGAGCCGTCCGATTTCGGCGGCAGGCCCACGGCAAATCGTGAATCGGTTTTCACGCTGTCGTAAGCGTCCTTCCAATCCATGCCAAAGGGAGGATTGGAAAACACAAAGTCGAACTTCTTGCCGAGATGACAGTCGGTCTTGAGCGTGTCGCCTTGCAGGATGTGAGTCGAGAGGTCGCGGGATGTTGAGCCGGTACTGTCTGCATTGCATCCCGTTAAAAGCATCATCGCTTTGCCCATGGCCCAGGCAACGTCGTTAATTTCCTGACCGTAGGGTTGAAGTTCCGTGCGCAGTTTATTTTCGTGGGTTGCTTCGCGGATGAACTCCATGGCATCCGTAATGAAGCCGCAGGTGCCGCACGTCGGATCGTAGCAAGTGCGAATCAGCCCAGAAGTGGCAGTCAGAATCGTGTTGTCCGAATCAAGCACCAGCGTTGTCGCAAGGTGAACAATGTCACGCGGAGTCAGGTATTCCTTGCTCGCCTTGTGCTTGGTGTCGGCAAATCGCCAGATGAGCTCTTCATACAGGTTGCTCATCACACGCGGATGCACGTTCATGTCGAGGGCCTGGAAGAAGTCCACGACCGGAAACAGCTTATCGGCCTTTTCCAAACGAGCACAGATGCGATTGAACTCGAAGTGATCGAGGATGTCTCGCACATTCTTGGAGAACCCGTCCTTGTAGGCGATCAAGTTGTCGCGGACATGATCTTGCCCCAGGGTTGCCAGAGAAAATTTGGAAGTGTTGTAGAAGGGCACACCTGTGATGGAACACAGAGCCGTTGTCTGCATCTCGTTGAAAATCTTGAGAGCCGTGAGTTGGGCACTCCTTTCCCAAACCGCCTTCCGAGTGGGCTGCAAAACACACTCAAAACGGCGAAGCAGCACGAATGGCAGAATCACCTCGCCGTACTCATCGTCGTTGAAAGGCCCGTGCAGAAGGTCTGCGACTGCCCAAATAGCGTTGGCATAGTTTTCGGTTAGGGCTTTTTGTTCGGTCACGTCAGACATTTGTGTTCCTAAATTCGGCAACTGGTGTTTTGAAATTTCAAATAGAATGATTGGCCTGAGCTTGGCCATTGTTCTTTAAGTAGAGAAAGAGCGTCGTTCGCCCCATCCCAACGGTCTTAGCCGCTTCCGTTCTCGTCATGCCTTGGGCAAGCAGCTCTTTGGCCTTTTCGATTTTCTCCGGCGCAATCGGCTTGCGCCCCTTGTAAGCCCCTCTTGCCTTGGCTTGTGCGATGCCTTCGCGCTGTCGCTCCAAGATCAGTTCGCGTTCGAACTCAGCCACTGACCCCAACAAACCAAGAAGGAGTTTGTTGAAGGGCGTCGCCTTTGCCTTGGCTTCAAAGGTGACATTCTCCTTGACGAAGTGCAACGTCACGCCCTTGTCGGTGATGGTCGTTACGAGAGTGAGAAGGTCTTTGAGGTTTCGGGCGAGGCGGTCCATGCTGTGGACATACAGATCGTCCCCGTCGCGGATGAAGCCCAGCATCTCCCTGAGTACCGGTCGGTTGCCGATGTTCTTTGCTGATATCTTTTCCTCAAATACCCGATCCAAGGTGATGCCGACAAGTTGCCGAGCCGTGTTTTGCTCCACAGTGCTGAGGCGCACGTAACCGATTTTGGCAGATGACCCCATTTGGCCCTCCGTCTTGTTCTGTTGAGTTCATAAAAATCATTGTACTGATGTTCAGAAATGAGTGTTAGAATCTCAAAAAAACGATTTTTAAGCGGGCTGAATGGTGCGTTTAGCCTATACGGTGTGCCACGGTGGTTCTTTTCGCGCCCTACGGGAGGGCTATTATCGCCTGGACACAAAAAACATTACATCCTCCAGGGTATGGCTACGAAGTAGCGGAATGGGGTATTTTGGATCGTGAAAAGTTTCTGATGTGGGTAGCTGATACCGATACAGAAACAGTGAAAGCGGCAAAAAATTAAATATACCTCGGCTCATCTTTGGATGGTCGGGGTTTTTCTTTGCCCGGAATTTGTTGCTTCGAGTAACGCAATTTTTTCTGCCGGTCCTGCGCTTCCCGCTAAAATCTCTGCGCCACAAAAACGGTACCGTTTTCGGTAACCGACAGGGAATCCGTCATGACACATTCCACAGACACTGAGCCCGAAAAAAAGCTCTTTATGAGTGAGCTTCTCGGCATTGCCTTTGAGCCCCTCAAAGCTGGGGAAACCACGGTTGCCGCAAGCCTTGCGGTCACCAGTAAGGTCTGCCAGCCCTTCGGCGTACTTAACGGCGGGGCCTCTTTGGCGCTTGCGGAAACGCTCGCAGGTTACGGCTCAATGGGGTTGCTAGCGCCCGACGAAATACCGCTCGGTATTGAAGTCGATGCCCACCACATTGCCTCGGTCCCTGAAGGGGGCGCCGTGCGCGCGGTCGCCACACTGCTGCAGAAAGGTCGGGTGACTCATCTCTGGAACGTGGACATTACCGATACGCGCGGGCGACTTATTTCAACGGCCCGCGTTGTGAACCAGATTGTTAAAAAGCGCTCTTAAAGAGGGGAAGACCCGTGAAACGCGAATGGAAGAAAATCAAGGATTACAAGGAAATCCTCTTTGACTTTTATGAGGGCATTGCCCGCATCACGATTAACCGCGAGCGCTACCGCAACGCCTTTACGCCCACGACAACGGCGGAGATGAGCGACGCGCTTTACTACTGCCGTGAGTGCCCGGACATCAATGTCGTGGTTCTCACGGGCGCAGGCGACATTGCCTTTTGTGCCGGCGGCGACATGCATGTCAAGGGCCGCGGCGGCTATATCGACGAGAAGGGCGTGCCGCGCCTTTCCGTGCTTGACGTTCAAAAGCAGATCCGAAGCCTTCCGAAGCCCGTGATTGCCATGGTTAACGGCTACGCCATCGGCGGCGGCCACGTGCTGCACGTCGTCTGCGACCTCACGATTGCTTCGGAAAATGCCCGTTTCGGGCAGACCGGGCCGCGCGTGGGAAGCTTTGACGCGGGCTTCGGCTCCTCCTACCTCGCGCGCGTCGTGGGGCAGAAGAAGGCCCGCGAAATCTGGTTCCTGTGCCGGCAGTATTCGGCCAAAGAAGCCCTCGAAATGGGGCTTGTCAATAAGGTCGTGCCCCTGGAGCAGCTTGAAGACGAAACGGTTGCCTGGGCACAAGAGATGCAAAAACTGAGTCCCATTGCGCTACGCCTTATTAAGGCGGGGCTTAATGCGGAACTTGACGGCCAGGCCGGTATTCAGGAATTGGCGGGCGACGCGACGATGCTTTACTACATGACCGACGAAGCTCAGGAAGGCGGCAAGGCGTTCCTTGAAAAGCGGCCGCCCAACTTCAAGCAGTATCCGAAGATTCCGTAATTAAGCCTCAGAGGAATTCCGTTGTGATGCCCGTTCATCCTGCCTTTCGGTTAAGGGGTAAAGCCGTAACGCGTTCCGAATTGCCTTCTCGTATTGAAGCAATGCGGAACGAAGGCGGCTTTACCGCTGATCTCGCGGACTTTATGCGCGAATGGCTTGACGCCAAGGACTGGGTGCACGGGCAGACTTCGGGCTCAACGGGGACTCCGAAGCAGTTAAAACTGAGTAAGAAAGCGATGGCGGAGAGCGCCGCGCGCACCTGCGCCTTTCTGGGGCTTGCGCCCGGTGACACGGCCTATCTCTGTATGCCGGTGAAATACGTGGGCGGCAAGATGATGGTTGTGCGCGCGATGACGCAGGGGCTCGATCTCATCTGGAACACGCCGTCGCTCACTCCCATGAAGGGCCTCAGAGAACCTCCGGTCTTTACCGCCATGACACCCATGCAGGCAACGGCAGCCCTGGCTGATCCCGACGAGCCGGAGCTCCTTAAAGGCACCCGGCATATCCTTTTAGGCGGGAGCGCCGTAAGCCCCACGCTTGCCGCAGCGGTAGCGGACTTTCCCAACGCCGTGTGGTCAACCTACGGGATGACGGAAACGGTTTCGCATATTGCCTTGAGGCGCCTTTCGGGTGAAAAGGCTGCCGAGAGCTACATGCCGCTTCCCGGCGTCACGGTCTCTTTGGCTGAAAACGGGGCACTGACGATTGATGCGCCCGGGATTGCCGCCGGGCGCCTTGTGACAAACGATCTTGCGGAAATCCTGGCTGACGGTTCCTTCCGGATTTTGGGGCGGCTCGACAACGTCATCAACACGGGCGGCATCAAGGTGCAGATTGAAACGGCGGAGACGATTTTAAGGGACATCATCAATGCGCCGATTGCCGTCACTTCGGTGCCGGACGAAAAGACCGCGGAGAAGGTGGTGCTTTTGGTGGCCGGCAGCTTTGATGAGAAGGGTCTCATGGAAGCCGCGAAGGCAAAGCTTCCCCGTTACTGGAACCCGAAGGTGATTGTGAGGGTCGATGAAATTCCGGAAACGGTGTCGGGTAAGCCCGACCGCCGCGCGATTCGGGCTTTGGCCGCAAGGCTTCTTGCCTGACTATTTCTGGCTTTCTTCGGCCTTCACGGCTTTCACTAGCGCCGCCCACTTGGGGCTTTCGCTTTCAATGAAGTTAAAGAAGTCCTGGGGCGTCCCCGGGCGCACTTCAGCGCCTTTTTTCGCAAGCGACTGCTGCACGGCGGGATCAGCCAATGCCGACTGAAGCGCTTTTGAGACGCGCTCCACAACAGACCACGGGGTGCCGGCCGGAAGCACCAGCCCGTCCCAGGCTGAAATTTCAAAGCCCGCAAGCCCTTCTTCGATCAATGTCGGAATCTCGGGCGCAGCCGCAAGGCGCGCCTTCGTAGAGGCACCCAAGGCCTTTAGGGTCCCTGCGCGCACGTGCCCGAGTACGTTCGGGGCCACGTCAATCATGAGCGGTATGCGGCCGGATAAAACGTCCGTCATGGCGGCAGCACCCCCGCGGTAGGGGATATGGGTGAGCCGGATGCCGGTTTTTTCGGCAAAAAGAAGTCCCGCAAGGTGACTTGAGGTTCCGACGCCGGAAGAAGCAAAGTTCACCGTGCCGGGATGGGCTTGGGCGTAGGCAAGAAGGCTCTTAAGGTCAGTGACGCCGGGAATTGCCCGGGGGTTAAGGACCGCGACCATCCCGATTTCAGAGATGCGTCCGACGGGGATAAGTTCCTTTGCAGGATCAAACTTGAGGTTCGGGTACAGAAGGGAATTCACGCAGAGGATGCCGTTTGTGACGTAACCCAGGACGCTGCCGTCTTTTTTGTCCTGCGCGACGTGGCGCGTACCCACCGTGCCGCCGGCCCCGGGCCGGTTGTCAACCCAAAGTGAGGTTTTAAGGGCAGCTGCGAGGGCCGTCGTCACCGAGCGCGCGAGCGTGTCGCCGCCGCCCCCGGCGGGGAAGGGGACAACCAGACGCACGGCGTCTTTTGCGCTTGAAACGGGGGAAACAAAGGGCAGCGTAAGTGCTGCTGCAAAGGTGAGAAGTGAGCGTCGGTCCATCGCCGGCATCCTCTTTAATCAAAAATCTCGCTGAGTATATCGGCGGTACAGCTGTGTAAAGGCCGGTCAGATCCGAAGGATGAGGGATCATCCGATGGAAGGAGAAAGGCTTTTTTTGCGTCAGATCAGAGAACAACACGCCCGCCGGCCCCTGTGAGCGTTCAGTCCGTATACAAATTCTGACAATTCACCGGCTCGGGCCGGGGGAATGCCCGCAGCAGAACCTCGTCTTTACGCCGCAACCTGGAAAACGGGAATGACGCCTTCTTTACGGACGACGAGGTCTTTGAGGGTAAATTCGTTGAGTTTCTCGTAAAAGGCGGTTTGTGCGAGCCTCAGGGCCGGCGCCAGGGCGCAGTTTCCGAGAAAGGGGCAGGCGGGCTTGCTGCAGTCAATGACGTCTTCTGCGCCTTCCAGGATCCTTACAACGTCGCCGATCGGGTAGGTGTCGGCAGCACGGGCAAGGATTAGTCCGCCGTTTCTGCCGCGTATTGCCGTAAGCCACCCGCTTTTCACCATAAAGTGAGCGGCCTTAATGACAAGGTTGGGATTCCACTGCAGGGTTTCAGCCAGCACAGGCACGGGCACGGGTTCGCCCGGTTTGGCGGTGTGCGCGAGATGCATGAGCATTCTCAAGGAGAGGTCGGTAAAGCGCTTAAGCTGCATGGAATGAAAAAATGTCGGTGATTAAGACATTTCGGGAGTCTTTCCCGCCGTGAGAAAGACTCCCGAAGGACTGTGTCGGAACAGAGTTTACCCTGTCCGGCTTCTGCCCGCCTTAGCTCTGGTTACCCGTGCCGAAGGCTTCGGTGTGGATCTTTTCGGCAGGCACGCCGGCTTCCACAAACGCGGTGCGCATGTCGTCCATGAACTTCATCGGGCCGCAGATGTAGACGTCGGAGTCAGCCGTCGGGGCGAGAGCCTTGATGTCAGCAGCACTCGGGCGCTTGCCGTAGTTCACGAAGGGGCAGCCGCAGGTCTTGTCGCAGGCCTGGGCGCGGGTGAGATAGACCGCAGCCTTCAGATTGGCGAGCTTACCGCACTCAGCGCGCACTTCAGCAGCAAGCGGCAGGTCTGCGTTGTCGTGCGCAACCTGAACCATCGTGACGGGACGCTGAGGCGTCTTTTCAGCAATCGTTTCAAGCATGGCAAACAAGGGCGTAATGCCGATGCCGCCCGCAACAAGGACGACCGGGTTGGTGCCTTCGGCAAGGAAGAATTCACCCGTGGGAGCGGAGACGTCGATCGTGCTGCCCACCTTGAGGTTGGCGTGCAGGTGGTTGCTCATGAGACCGGCGGGGATGTCGCCGTGGGCATCAGCGCGCTTCACGGAAATCCGGAGTTCATTGTTGTTAAGCGGCGCACGAGAGAGCGAGTACTGGCGCGGCTGCACGAACTTCACGTCCGGCAGGTAGGCACGCACGGACACGAACTGACCGGGCTTGTAAGCGGGAACATTGCCGCCGTCAGCGGGCGTGAGCGTAAAGCTCACCACGTTCGGCGTTTCTTCAACGCGCTTGGTGACGACGAAGGGACGCCAGCCGGACCAGCCGCCTTCTTCGTTGGCCTGTTCCTTGTAGATGCCGCCTTCAACGCCGATCAGCAGGTCGGCAAGCTGACCGTAGGCAGCGCCCCAGGCTTCGATGAGTTCATCGCTGGCGGCGTCACCGAGCACTTCCTTGATGGAAGCCAGGAGGTGCTTGCCGACGATCGGGTAGTGCTCGGCACGGATGCCGATCGTGCAGTGCTTGGTGGCAATGTGTTTAACCGCGGGAAGAAGAACGGCCGGGTTTTCGATGTGTTCGGCGTAGGCAAGAACGGCACCTGCGAGAGCCTTCTGCTGATGACCGCGGGCCTGATGCACCTGGTTAAAGAGGTTCTTCAGTTCGGGGTTGCCGGTAAGCATGCGCTTATAAAAGTGTGAGGTGAGCGCAACACCGTGTTCACGAAGAACCGGAACGGTAGCCTTGACGAGTTCAATCTGACGAGCGGTCAGCATGGATGTATCTCCTGATAAGTAAATTTTGCAGTGGGGCACCGGGTGAGTGCATCAGTGCCTTGACGAAGTGGCGTAATCATATATTAAAAATACAAGAATTGCAGAAAAATTCTGAAAACGCCGCTTAACACATTGATTTTGCGTCGTTCGATTTTGAGGGAAAAGGCGGATGCCGGCCCAAATTACGGAGAAGGGCAGATCAAATGCGTCAGATGAGACCGCGTTTCATAAAAAATCCATGCAGCACCGAAAAAAGCGCATAAAAATATGCATGAGAAGCCCCGAAAAGCCAATAAAAATATGCACGAAAAGAAAAATTCCCGAGAAAACAGTGCTCTTTTGTGGCCTTAAAAAGCGCGGTTTAAAGCGAAAAGAGATTGAGAAGGACAGCGGCGGGCTGGGGGGATAATGACGTCACGACCGGAAATCGAAAGGCGCAACGGCCCGGCAATTCCGGCGGAAAAAGAAAATCCCGCTGACCGAACGATCAACGGGATTGAATTCTGGCGGAGTGGACGGGACTCGAACCCGCGACCCTCGACGTGACAGGCCGATATTCTAACCAACTGAACTACCACTCCGTTTCCGTTTTAGTGAACCGCGAATGAACTGACAGGATGCCTCTCTGTAAGGAGAGGTGTGGCGGAGTGGACGGGACTCGAACCCGCGACCCTCGACGTGACAGGCCGATATTCTAACCAACTGAACTACCACTCCGTCGTGCGTGCATCCGCTTACGGTTCCCTCTGCGGGAAGCGCCGAATTATACAGAAGGGCGTGTGTTTTGCAACCGGTGCTGACACAAAAACGAGTGGTCGCAGGTGCAGACATCTGTTTTTGCGGAAAAAACAGATGTCTTTCCTCTTGAGGTACCGGCCCGTAATACGGCACGGAGCAACAAGAATCATTTTCTGACGATTGTTTACGCGGCGCAAAGCCTTGCGGCATAGGCAAAAGAGCGGCAAAACGCGATAAACTCACACGTTTGTAATTTTCACCGCGTTAAAGGGCACACAATGCTTCTTGAGCTTTTCCGCAACCACAAGCGCTGGCTGATGTTTATCGCCATGATCCTTGTGATTCCGAGCTTTGTAGTCACGGGTATTTATTCCTACAACCGTATGATGAGTGACGACGGCGCCATTGCCAAAGTCGATGACGTCTCCATCACGCCGCAGCAGTATGACGAAGTCAAGCGCCAGCAGCTTGACAATCTGCGCCAGAGACTCGGTGAAAACTTTAAGAGTAACCTTCTTGATACGGCCGAAGGCCGCTGGGCGGTGCTGCAGAGCATCATGAATGAGCGGTCTCTGATGGGGGAGGTTGCCAAGGAATTTGTGTCGGTTCCCGAAGAAACCGCGATTGAAGTCATCAAGACCTATCCGGCTTTCCAGGAAAACGGCAAATTTTCCGCTGAGCTCTATCAGAATTACCTCGCGTCCACCGGCTATTCCGATCAGTATTTTGTCGAGCGCGTCCGCCAGGACGTCTCCCGTCAGCTGCTCACCGCGGCCTTCACGCGTACCGCGGGTGCCCCTGAAAGCGTTGTGAAGGAAGTCAACAAGCTTCTTACCGAAAAGCGCACGATGGAAGTGATGGCCTTTAACGCCGACGACTACAAAAAGGGCGTGACGGTCACGGAAGCCGAAGCCAAGGACTACTGGACAAAGAACCCGAAGGCGTTTGCAATGCCCGATGAAGCCGACGTTGAGTACGTTGTGTTCTCTCCGGAACTCTTTAAGAATGTAGAACCCACCAAGGAAGACATTGAAACGTTCTACGCTCAGAACCGCAACCGCTTTAACGCCCCTGAAGAGCGCCGTGCCTCGCACATCCTCATTGATCTGAAGGACGGTAAGGACGCCGCAAAGAAAAAGGCCGAAGAGATTCTGAAGGAAGTCAAGGCCGATCCCAAGAAGTTTGCGGAACTTGCGAAGAAATACTCGGCTGACACGGGCAGCGCCAAAGACGGCGGTGACCTCAACTGGTTCGGTAAGGGTGTGATGGTTCCGGCCTTTGAAGAAGCCGTTTATAAGGCGAAGAAGGGTGAAATCGTCGGTCCGGTTGAAACCGACTTCGGGTTCCATATCATTGAAGTCACGGACATCAAGGGGCAGCACGTGCGGCCTCTTGCCGAAGTGCGCGACGAGATCGTCCGTCTTTATCAGGAACAGCACTCCCAGGAGAAGTTCGGCACGGAAGCCGAAAACTTCACCAACATGGTGTACGAGCAAAGCGACAGCCTGCAGCCTGTGGCTGACAAGTACGGCATGAAGATTGAAACGGTGAAGAACGTGACGCCTGAGAAGGTGACGGATCCCGCACTTGCCAAACTCTTTAACGACCATGTGCTTGAGAGCATCTTCAGCGATGAAGTGGCCCGTGAAAAGCGCAACACACAGGCCATTGAAGTCGGCAACAACCAGCTTGTTTCCGCGCGCGTCGTAAATTTCCGTCCGGCCCACACCAAGCCTTTTGATGAAGCCAAGGCCGGCATCATTGAAATGCTCACGCAGCAAAAGGCACTAGAAAAGGCGGGAGAAGCCGCCGGTAAACTCATTGCCGCTTTTGAAAAGGGCGACATGGCACAGGCAAAGTTCGTGAACCCCACGGTTGTTTCGCGCAGTGCGCCGGGTAACGCCACGATTAATCTTGTGAACGCCGTGATGCGCGCCGATATCACGAAGCTTCCCGCCTACGTGGGTGTGGCTGACGGCAACGTTTACCGCATCGTGAAAATCACAAAGAGCGAAACGCCGGAAGTGACGGAAGCGGCTTTGTCCGGTTTAAGAAACGAGCTGCAGCAGATGCTCTCGCGGGCCGATGAATCGGCCTACTACGGACAGCTTCGCGCCAAGCACAAGGCTGAGGTTCTCAATAAGAATTACCTCCCCGACGCTGAGGATAAGCTCCCCGGCAGCGCCGAGTAAGTTGCGCTGAGCCAGTATCAACCGCCCTTCGGGGCGGTTTTTCTTTGGCGCTTTCCGCTAAAGCAGAGCGCACCCGGGCGCTTCTGGTAAGCTGCCGGCAGTGTGTTTTTTTGAAAACGGGGTGCGTATGCCGGCTGAGCTCAAAAAAGGTT
>UMGZ01036264.1_pt1 | contig 10742 bp, 5 predicted proteins | sample 1965421 | NCBI WGS metagenome assembly UMGZ01 (sample SAMEA4836087, study PRJEB28245) | human gut metagenome | biome: gut microbiome; material: fecal sample | place: Denmark | collected 2008
AAAGTCGTTGCCCATCATCCAGAATGCCGGCCACAAGCCGTTGGCTGTCTTAGGCAGTTTTATCGCCGCCTCCACCTTTCCGTGGGTAAACGCCACCTTGTTTTTCGAGTTTATACGTCCCGACGTGAACTGCCTGCCGTTATACACCTCGCGCACAGCCGTCAGAATAAGGCAATGATTGCCCTTGCCGTCATCACCGAGACGCACGTTGCTCTTGCGGTCGGTGTAGAACTGCAGCTCATTGTTGCCGCCGCCTGAACCGTTCACCTCAATGTTCCAACGGTCCGGACGCAGCTCGGAGTCGTCAAACAAATCCTGCCACACCAAACGGTATCCGTCGGTCTCGCCGGTGCCCACCTGAGCGTCTTTAGCCACTGCTGGAAGCGCTGCGCACGAAGCCAACGCCATGAAGAGTAGTTTCTTGCTGAGATTCATTATTTTTTCTTTAATATTGTTTCGAGTTTTTGTTTTGCCACAGTCGCAGTCGTGGCGGTCTGTATGATTGCCGGCAGCATTTGCCGCCGGACTTTTAGAAGTTAAGTTGGCGGATTTCCATCCGCCAACCTGAATTTTTGTTGAAACAATATTATTTCAAAACGACTTTCTTCACAGCATTGCCAGCCTTCACGATGTAGGCGCCTGCAGCAACGTCCTCAACACCCATTACAGAAGAGTTTACCTTCTTAACGAGCTGACCTGCGAGGTTGTAGAGAGCGATTTCCTCTGCGCCGGCAGCGTTGATTGTGCGTGCAGTAACGATGATGTCAGCGTCGGCTGCGATGCCTTCAACAGAACCTTCGCCAGGAGTGTAGAAATAAGCAGCGTCGAGGCAGATGTTTTTGCCTGCTGTGCCGCCACCAAGGACTGCTAAGATGTTGCCACCGAAACCTACAGCCTTGTAGTTGAAGTCAGGCCACAATTTCTTAAGCTGACCCAAAGTGATGTCGACAGCCACCCATTCGCCGTCAGCGCTGAAGTTGCCTACCAATGGATAAGAAGCGCCATTGTCAACAAAAGCCTCCGATCCGACAGATATTTTTGCAGGCGACCATTTGTCGTTCTTGTTCTCAAATGCATAACCGTCACCGATGATAAGCGCTACATTTTTGATGCCGTTTGTTGAACGAAGACCGCAGTGGAAGTGAGTGTTGTCAGTGAAGTGCTTGAGATCGGCAGCAGCGTTTGCAATGTTGAATCCAGCGCCTGACCAGCCAATTGTTGACACGTCAAAAGAAACGTAGCCGTCCATCTGCATGTCTACGCCAGGATAAGAGCCGTCACCAGCAACGAAAGTATTGTCCCAAACATAGAGGAAACGGTTTACGTCGTCCGTACGAAGGTCTTGAACAGTCTTGCCAGAAGTCTTCAAAGACTCGATGCTGGCATTGTCGAGAAGAAGAACGTCATACAAGTTGCCTGTTGAAGTTGTTTTTGACAATGCAGGGTCACCTACATACTGTGCATTGGCGATACCTACGCCACAAACTGCCATAGCAGCCAAAAGAGTCAAATTTTTCATAATTGGTAAAATTTTAGTGAATGATTAAATGATTAAGTTTTTATTTTTAAGGAGGGCGGACAGACGTGTGTCCGCCTTCCTGTTTTTGTTGTTTTTAGTATCCGTTGTTCTGCTCCATCGGGTTAAGGTTGATTTCCTCTGCCGGAATCGGGAACAGCTCGTGCTTGCCTTTTACAAACGATGCCATTTCGGCGCGTGCCTCGGCACTCTCGTTTTTGCCGTAAGAACCGTTGTCCTTGTCCATCACCTCATAGGCGATGCCCCAACGGCAAAGGTCGAACCAGCGGTGGCCTTCCATTGCCAACTCCACACGACGCTCATGGCGGATTGCCTTGCGCAAGTCTTCGGTGTTGTCGCTGTAGCCGCGATATCCAGGGAATGCCGGCATTCCGACACGTTCGCGCACCTTGTTGAGCATTGTTTTTGCCACTGCGATATCCTTGCCGCTTTCAAGAGCAGCCTCGGCATACATCAGCATCACGTCCGACAGGCGGATAAGACGATAGTTCATCGGGCTGCGTGTTGCGTGGTCAAGAGCCACAAATATGCCATTCTCGTAGAATGAAGTCTTATTGTTGTTGTACGGGCTGCCGAGATAAGTCAAGTCGGTATTGGCTTCCACCTCTGAGTCAGAAGGCTTGCTGATAGTGGCTTCGCGGCGTGGGTCGCCCGGCTCAAACTCATCGTAGAGGTTCTGCGTCGGATGGTTGAAGCCCCAGCCTGCATTTCCGCCGAGCGAAGCCGCACGGCTACGAGTGAGGATTGTGGTGAACGAGCCGCGGGTGAAGCCGAAACCTTCGCCGTAGTCGCTCGTAGGATCTGCCATATACTGGATTTCAAACACCGATTCAGGACCGTTCTCTCCGGCGAGAGTGAAGTTGTCTGAGTAGTTCGGGCAAAGGCTGTATTCGTTCTTCTGCTCTTCAAAGAATTTCTTACCCCATTCGTATGCATTGTTATAGTCGTGCATATAGAGATAAGTTTTCAGAAGCATCGCCTGCGCTGCGCCCTTAGTTGCGCGTCCGAGGTCGGCGTCGGCATATTTGCTCTTGTTCCAAAGCATCTGCTCAGCCAGCTTGAGGTCGTCGATGATGTGGTTGTAGATTTCCTCGGCGGTGGCACGTGGCTGCTTCCAGTCCTTGCTGCTGTCGATCACCTTGTCGACATAAGGCACACCGCCAAATATGCGTACAAGGCGGAAATAATAGTAAGCGCGCATGTAATAAGCCTCGCCAATCAAGCACGTTTTACGCTCGGCTGTCATATCCGCATCGGGCTCGATAGCCTCAACCTCCTGCATTGCGAGGTTGCAACGCTGTATGCCTTGGAACTGCGCGCGATAGAAATCGCGCAGCAACGAGTTGTTGGCATTTGTCTTAAAGTTCTCGATGTCGTAGGCGTCAGCCATATCCGACAGGTTCTGACCGCCCTTCAGAGCATCGTCAGAGGCGATGTCGCCAATAAACCACTCACTGAAGTATGTGCTGTTGAATTCCCATGCGAGCGGAGTGTAGGCAGCGTTGACCGCACGGATTGCCGCCTTTCCCAGAGCGAAGTAGTCCTCCGGGGTTGATTTTCCAGGCTCTTCCTCCTTCAGCCAGTCGTTGCAAGAAGTGGCAGCCACCAGGAGCGCCGCTCCGCAGAATGCTTTCAAAAAATATTTAACCTTCATAGTTGTTTTTTCGATTTTAAGTTAGAAAGAGATGTTGGCTCCAAAGATGAATGAACGTGCCTGAGGATAGTTGCCATAGTCAACACCGCCGCCCACTTCCGGGTCGAAGCCGGTGTATTTTGTGGCTGTCAGCAAGTTGCTTCCCTGCAGGTAAAGGCGGCATGACTCCAAGCCAATCTTGCGGATTGCAGCGGTCGGGATAGTGTAGCCGAGTTGCAGGTTTTTCAGGCGGAAGTATGATCCATTCTCGAGGAAGCGGTCTGAGACATAGTAGTTGACCGAGTTTTTCGGGTTTGGAATCGAGCCGTCGTAGTATGTCTCGCCAGCATCGTTGGTGTGCTGCATCCACGCGTTCTTCATAACAGGGCTGAGCACGCTGTTGGTGCCTGTACCTTCAAGACGGTGACGGAGCTGGTTGTAGATTTTGTTGCCTGCCACGCCCTGGAAGAAGAGTTGCAGGTCAAAATTCTTCCAATTCATTCCGATATTGATACCATAGTTGATTGAAGGGATTGAAGAGCCGAGTTTCACGCGGTCTTTGTCGTCAATCACGCCGTCGCCGTTGTTGTCTTTGTATTTTGAGTCGCCGGCATGGAACGGAGTTGTTGTCGCATCGTAGCCGTGCAGATAGTCGAGCACCTCTTGGTCGGTCTTGTAGATACCTTCATACTGATATCCCCAATAGTAATACAATGGGTAGCCCTGGTCGACAACCATCACGTTGCTGTAGTTTGAGTAGATTGGCGAACCGCCGTTAAGTCCGGTGAGCTCGTTGTCGATAAACGACACGTTGCCGCCGATAGAATATCCGAAATCACCAATCTGGTTGCGGTGTTCGAGAGTGATCTCCACGCCGCGGTTGCGCACTGTTCCGACGTTGCTCATTGCCGAGTAGCGGTTGCCCACGTGAGCCGGAGCGGTGACATTCATAAGCATATCCTTTGTGTTGCGGAAGAAGAAGTCGACAGAACCTGTGAGTTTGTTTTTCCACAAACCGAAGTCCACGCCGGCACTCCATTGTTCTGTGTTTTCCCAGTGTCCGCCATTGTTCACCCAAGTGAGCACTGTGGCACCGTTGGCGAGCTGCTGGTCTTTGCCAAACACATAGTCAACAAATGTAGGGCCATCGTCAAACACCTTCAGTGTAAACGCGCCGTTGCCGATGTTGTCGTTACCTACGCGACCCCATCCTGCACGGATTTTGAGAAGGTCGAGATTGTTGAAATCTTTCATGAAGCTTTCCTCGCTGATTTTCCATGCCAAAGCGGTTGATGGGAAATAGCCCCAAGGCTTGTCAGGGAACTTGCTTGAACCGTCGGCACGGAAGTTGACCGTAACGAGGTAGCGGTTGTTGAAGCTGTAGTGCAGACGTCCGAGCATTGACACGCGGCGGTTGCGCGAGATTGAGTCGGCAGGACGGCCGAAATCGTCGGTCACCTTTGAAAGGAACCAGTTTTTCTCAACAGGGTTGAGAATTGTCGAACCAGAGCCGCTGATTCCGTAATAGTTGTATTCCTCGACTGTCTGACCTACCATTGCCGAGAAATCGTGCTTGCCGATTGTGCGGGCATAGGTGAGGATGTTGTCTACAGTCCAGTTGTAGTAGCGTCCGATGAGCGACGACAGGAAGTTTTTGTCGTTCTTGTCGTAGCTTGAGAACTCGTATGCTTCTTTAAATGTCTTGTTGGTGTGGATGTTGTAGTCGAAGCTGTAGCTTGAGCGGAATGTCAAGCCCTCGATCGGGTTGATTTCGGCAAACACGTTGCCCACAAAGCGCTCGTAGCGGTCTTTTGGGTGACTCATCTCCACCATAGAGAACGGGTTGGTCACGTTCTTGAAGTTTGAACCTGCGGCAATCTGTCCGCTGAGGTCCTTGCCCTTGCGGCTTACAGAGCCTTCCGGATAGCGGACAGGATCCCATGGAGCCATTGCGAGAGCGGCTGAAAGCACAGAGGCGCCAGCACTCTCCGAGTTGTTCATCGCGTTGCGCGCCGTTGACGCCATAAACGAAATGTTCTCGCCCACCTTAAGCCATTTCTTCACTTGGTGTGACGTGTTGAGACGCACGGTGAAACGACGGTATTTAGAACCAATAAGCGTACCTTCCTGCGAATACCAGCTTCCGCTGAGCGAATATGTGGTTTTCTTGCTGCCACCGTCGATGGCAAGGTGATAGTTTTGAATCAATGCGTTCTGGAACACTTCGTCCTGCCAGTCGGTATCTACTGCTGAATAGTCGAAGCCTGTAGGATTTTTCTCCGGGTCGTAGACTGTAGGGAAATATTCAGATGTGCCGAGGCTGAACGCCGACAACCATTTGTTGAATCCCTGCTTCTCGTAGAAAGCCTTTTCTGATTTTGTGCCGTTGATGGCGATACGCGTGTCGGCGAAATCCTTGGCGTTCATCACGTCAAGTTTGCGCCAACGCTGCTGAACGCCGACATAGGCGTCGAGGGTGACGCGGGTTTTCTCGTCGGTGGCGCCGTTGCGTGTGGTGACGATGATGACACCGTTGGCACCGCGCGAACCATAGATGGCTGTTGCGCTGGCGTCTTTCAGCACCTCTGTCGACTGGATGTCGTTAGGGCTGAGGAACGAGATGTCGTCAACGATAACACCATCGACTACATATATAGGAGAAGCGCCGTTGACCGTACCGACACCGCGGATGCGCACCTCAGGAGCGGCACCCGGCTGTCCACTGTTTGAGTTGATGGTCACACCTGCAGCCTGTCCCTGAAGGGCGTTTGCAAGGTTGGAGGCTGGAGTTTTCTTAAGCTTGTCGGCGTCGACACTGGTAACCGAACCGGTAAGGTCGCTTTTCTTCATCACGCCGTAGCCGATAGCCACAACCTCGTTGAGCATGTGTGAGTCGCTTGCAAGCACAATATTATATGTGCCCGACTTTACAACTGTTTTTTCCTGGGTCTTGCAGCCCACAAAAGAATACTGGAGCGTGGCACCCGCCGGAACAGAAATGGTGTAATTGCCATCAATGTCGGTGGCTACTCCTTGCGAAGGGTTGCCTTTTACTTGGACGGATGCGCCAATCAGCGGCTCACCGTCTTCGGCAGAAGTAACAACTCCTGTAATGTTCACGTTTTCCGCAAAGCCTATCATTGCGAAAAACAAAAAACAAAATAGTAGAATCTGTTTCTTCATAAGTTTGGTATAAAATTTTAATGAATATTCCTATTAGGTCAAAACTCGCAGTTTTTTGTTCGGTTTGACACTGCAAAATTATAGTACAATGTATCCCTACCCAAAAAAAAGCACTCACAAAAAACTCAACAAGTGTCATTTTGCTACTCAACATCTATTTCTTCTCACTTTTTATATGCCTGTGTTTTAAGGTGTTACAAAAAATATGTTTTATAACATATTTTTATTTGTTCCTCAACATATATTTTTTTACGAATTTTGGACCGTTAAATGAATGCATTCTTCAAACAATGGAAATTTTTGGCTTCACACTAAAAAAATCACGCCTCGCCGGAATGCTGCTGGCAATATTCCTGGCGGCGGTATGCTCCGTCGCCGCATCGGCAAGCTATCCGCTTGTGCGCAACTACACCCGCTCCGCATATCATGGAGGCACACAAAACTGGGACATCAAGCAGGACAGTTACGGACGAATGCTCTTTGCCAACAATTCAGGCATGCTCATCTACGACAGCAAGAACTGGACACTATGCCCCATCGGCAACTACACGTCGGTGCGCTCGCTGATGGTCGACGAAAGCACGTCGCGCATCTATGCCGGCGGATCGGAGGAATTCGGCTACTACCACAACGACCCCGACCGGGGATGCTTCGTTTATAAAAGCCTGATGCCCACGTTGCCGAAACGCAACCGCCACTTCACCGAGGTGTGGAACATCCACAAGTCGGGCAAATACATTTGGTTTCAGAGCGACTTCAACCTGCTGCGATTCGACGGCAGCAAATCAATTTCCATACCTTATAAATATAAAATCACGACTTCCGCGCTCATCCGTGGCAGGCTCTACATCGCATCGAAAGAGGGCGGCATCTGCCAACTCAACGGGAAAACGTTTACAAGCGTCCCTGGAGGCGAGCACGTGAAAGGCATGCGCGTGTGCGCGCTGTTGCCTTATCAAAAAGGCAACATCTTAATTGTCACGGAGTTCTGCGGAGCGTTTATCTTCGACGGAGCCACAGTGCGCCCGTTTGAGATGGACATTGACCCATTTCTGAAAGCCAATCAGGTGTTTTGCGCTGCCACAAACGAGCGCGAGCTGGTGTTTGGTACCGTAAACAACGGCATAATAATCAAAGACATAACCAACGGCAGCAACACATTCGTGAATATGTCGACCGGACTGCAGAACAACACTGTGCTGAGCATCGATTTCGACCGGATGGACAACATCTGGCTCGGTCTTGACAACGGCATCGACTACGTACTCTACAACTCCCCGGTGTCGACAATTTTCGGCACGTCAAACATTTACGGCGCCGGCTATGCGTCGATGCTTCTCGGAAACACCCTGTTGCTCGGCACAAACCGCGGACTCTATGCCACTGCCTATCCGCTGTCGGCGGCGGCAGAACCGGCAAAACCATCTTCGCTTCTGAAAAGTCAGGTGTGGAGCATCGACACTCTCGGAAACGACGTGCTTGTGAGCAGCGACCGCGGACTGTATCAACTAAGAGGCTCCGAGGCACGGCAAATAAGCGGAATACCAGGCACTTGGGCGGTAGTTCCCCTGCACCGCCACCCCGACATGGCGCTGGCGTCGACCTATGAGAGCTTCTACCTGCTGCGCCGCGTCGGCGGACAATGGACAATGGCAAACCGTGTGACGGGCTACAACGAGGCTGGCGGACGAATCATAGAGGACGAGTTTGGAAATATCTGGATAAGTCATTGGATGAAAGGCATATACAAACTGCACCCAAACGCTTCGTTCACTAAATTCGACAAAGTGGAACTATACGACCACACAAAGGGATTCCCCACCGACCGCAACAACACACTCTACAAAATCGACGGCGAACTCGCCTTCTCGACCGAGGGCGGATTTTTCCGCTACAACCCGCACACCGACAAGATGGTGCCCAACGAGAAGCTGAACAGCATCTTCGGCGAGCACACGTCGGTGAGACTCTACCAGTCGCCGGCGAAAGACGTGTGGGGCGTGTCAGGACAATACATCTGTGCCGCATTCTACAATGCCACAGGCACATACAACGTCGACTCAATCACCTACAAGCCCTTGCTCGACAAACTGATTGTCGGGTTTGAGCATTTCGACTTCATCTCGCCCCGCAAGCTTATCGTGACAAACGAGGACGGTTTCTACGCCATCGACGTTGACCGCGACCACCGCGTGAGCTGGAAGAGCAAATTGTTTGTGAGCAACATTTTCGCCACCAACCCCGACTCACTGATATACACCGCCGGCGGTGCGCTCCACAACAACGTGTTCGACTTGCCGTACGACCTCAACTCGCTGCGCTTCGAGTTTATATGCCCGGAATTCCGCGAGGAAGGTGCCGTGCTCTACAGTTATTATCTTGAAAACTACGACACTGGATGGAGCGCCTACACCACCGCCAACTCAAAGGAATACACGCAATTACACGAAGGCACATACACGCTGCACATCCGTTCGTTCAACCGCTACGACGACAGCCGCTCGGAATACTCCTTCACCTTCCGCATCGCGCCGCCATGGTACAGAAGCACCTGGGCGATAACGTTCTACATCCTTTTCATCATCTCGTCAACATATTTCCTATTCATATACGTGCGGGGAAAGGCGCGCAAGTCGGCGCTGATGGTGGCAAAACGCAAGGAGGAGGAAATGCGTGAATACAAACGCCAGACCGAAGAGGAGTCGCTGCGACGTGAAAACGAAATCTCACGGCTGAAAAGCACGCAGCTGGAACACGACGTGCGCCACAAGTCGCAGGAACTGTCAAACGCCACGATGAACGTGATGCGCAAAAACGAGATTCTCATCGACATCTCAAACCAAATCAACAAATTACAGGAGAGCGGCGACACCATCTCGAAAACGTCGGCAAAGCAGCTGATGAAGATTCAGAAACTCATCAAAGAGAACATCTCGCACGATGACGACTGGCACAAATTCGCCCAAAACTTCGACGTGGTCTACGAGAACTACCTCAAACGCCTCGCCGAGCGGTTCCCGCAGCTCAACATCAACGACCAGAGGCTGTGCGCATATCTGAAGATGGGTCTCAGCAGCAAGGAGATTGCCCCACTGCTCAACATGTCGTACCGCAGTGTGGAGATGGCACGTTACCGTCTGCGCAAAAAGATGGAACTGAGCCGCGAGGTGAACCTCGTCGACTTCCTGCAACGGCTGTAACGCTGTGCCATTTTGCTATATTTTGGGGCTTTTTTGCCTATTTCAGTGTAAATTGTCAATCATTTTTGATGATTTTCTAAAAATTTGCTATATCTTTGTGGCAGAAAAAAAGATAAAGATGGAAAAAATAGACAATCTTGACCGTAAGATTCTTGAAATCGTGATGCGAAACGCACGAATCCCGTCGAAAGACGTGGCTATGGTATGCGGGGTGTCGCGCGCTGCCATACACCAACGCATACAGCGGATGATTGATTTGAAGGTAATCACCGGTTCGGGCTACCACGTAAACCCGAAAGTGCTTGGCTACACAACCTGCACCTACATCGGCGTGAAATTGGAGAAAGGCTCTATGTATAAGGACGTTGTGCCTGAATTGGAGAAAATACCGGAAGTTGTTGAATGCCACTTCACCACCGGCCCGTACACAATGCTGATAAAGCTTTATGCCCGCGACAATCAGCATCTTATGGAGCTTCTCAACGACAAAATCCAGATGATCCATGGTGTCGTTGCGACAGAAACCCTGATTTCGCTCGACCAAAGCATGAACCGCGAAATTCCAATACACTACGAAGAATAGCGTTTCAACGCCTAAAAAAGACATAAAAGCGCGCCGAATGCCGGTGCGCTTTTTATTTACACCGGATGCCAGAAGCCGCACCCATGAGAGACGTGAGCTTGCCACAAATCTCTACACCAACTCCAGTACGCTGAGAATCAAGCATAAAGAATTTTATTTACAAAAAAACTTGGCAAAAATTTTGCAGATTTAAAAACTTGTCGTACCTTTGCAATCGCTAACACAAAAGCAACTATCAATGGTGCGGTAGTTCAGCTGGTTAGAATACATGCCTGTCACGCATGGGGTCGCGGGTTCGAGTCCCGTCCGCACCGCAGAAATCCTGAAACGAAAGTTTCGGGATTTTTTGTTTTCCACAGCACTTCCGCATCCCTCCAACATAAGATTTTGCGGAAATCTGCAAAAGTCGGCAGAGCAGCCATCCAAACAGCGCGATGCGCCTCCAGGGAAGTCCACAACGTATGGCAGTCGGCACCCAGACAGCACCGACATCGGGAAAGTCCACAACGTGGACTCGCTTTCAGCTAACCCCGGACCGCATCCGCTGCATACGGATGATACAATCGAGTAGGAGGAAAACAAAGTAGTTTTTCTCCTACTTTCGTT